>Ga0131853_10024233_pt1 | contig 10953 bp, 9 predicted proteins | sample TergutLab28metaG_FD_92764 | JGI IMG/M metagenome (GOLD analysis project Ga0131853, IMG submission 92764) | Labiotermes labralis P1 segment gut microbial communities from Petit-Saut dam, French Guiana - Lab288 P1 (version 2) (version 2) | ecosystem: Host-associated > Arthropoda: Insects >...
GGATGTATTAACATCCGAAATATGTTGAGCAGTAAATTGACATAATAAAGCAAGTGTCATCAAGTTGGTCTATCTTTATTCAAATACTAAGAAATTTATTACATATTAAAATTAATGGCCTATTTATTAATTTATTTGAAATGGTTTCGAAGTAGAAAGATGAGTCATTTTGTTGTTTCGTTTAACATTTACCCTACCTATAATACAGACTTATAATGGTCCTTAATGTCGCTCGTCAAAACATAACGCATTCGAATCACATTCCAAAACACGTCGCTCCAAGACTTGTGGCTGTGACACATATTCGTAATACGTATTACGTAAATTTCTGAGTATTGCTGGATGTTAGAGGATTAGACACGTCATAGAAATCACGAGCCATAAAACGTTACGTCTATATATAGGCGCGGTATTAAACAAAAAAATTTGGAACTACTTTTCAATCCGAGAAAAATTTGGATGATTTGTCCGAGTAAACTTCCCTTATGCCTTGTGGGTCGGTCCGATTTGATTGGACATGCGTTGGACTCCTTTGTGCAAATCCATGCTAATAGAGAATGAAAGTGACTGTAACACAGAGGACCTACACAAGATCGCTACATACCTAAAATAATTTTCAGTCTGGCTCTGTCATAAAAGGTACTTGACACCGTACTTTATTACACATTACAGTTTGTTGCACAATCATTCGCAATAATTCGCATTTCTGTGTGTATCAGTTTACTACCGACAACTCGTACATTTTTCCCACAGAGTGTGTTTGTGTGCTCGCATGATTCCCACAATAAACAACTATTGTTCCCCTTGTATTTCCCTACACAGCATTCGATTCGTCTTTCTAATTGCAGCACACTTGTGTTCTCTGTGCCGTACACAACTAATCACGGAGGCCAGCGATCAATACTGGGCCAGCCCATGTCAGATCTGGACAAAGTGTCAATGAGTTAGGTTTTCTCCGAGTACTTCGGTTTTCCCCAGTCATTACCATTCCACCAACGCTCTTTACACATCCGCGTATCACATCTAATACTGTTGTTATCAGAAGGACAAGAGTACAAGACGTGGGAACCTTCAAACAAAGCAACGCTCTTTCGAAAACGAGACGGTATCGGACACAAAAGTACCTTCATTGTTTTTTACTATCGGAGAGTAATAAGCTGTACATTTCTGATATGAATGAAAAGTGTTTCAATTTTTATTACTGCTTCACGACATTCTAAACCAAGTACTTGCCGTTTCCCGATTATTCTAATGTTAAAACATCTCTGAATGTCACAAATGTCAATATCTGCTTTCAAGCAAGATTCCACCTGAATACAAAATCAATATCAACAAACACACAATAGTATTTTGATGCAGTTTTATTGCAGGACGTCCTCGAACGTGTTTCGGCCACTTCTTATGGCCATCTTCAGGGAGGTATAAACGTACGGAATATGGATCTACAACATTCTTGTTTGTGAAAGCAAACGAAACACGAAATGTGAGTCTTATGTAGTAGGTCTGTATTCGAAGCGGGTAGACCGAGGTTATCAAGCTGGGATAGCAGTCACGTTGTTCCTCCGTGGTTTTATAATTCCTTTTATCACCGCTCAGCAGCGTCTGCTTCGAAAATGAGTCACCTGTTTGCCAGGCACGTCACTGTCTGCTGTTCAAGTTTATGATCTGGCGATTCTTTCAGCCGCAAGCTTCGAAGTTTAGCGTACAGCTGACAAATGCGCTACATTCTTCCGTCAGAATTGGGGACTGCTACGTCACCTCTATGTAAAGAAAGGATTATTTGAATCGTGGCGCCACTGTGGTATATTTTACCTCCCATCCTAACGGAACCCAGATGTATTTCACACTGTGCACTAATTAGTACAAGCATCTCAAAGCAAGTAACAACACAGACAATGTGAACAGACTTAGGATGGTTGCAGGTACGCTACAGACAATAGTTTCTAACGAGATTACAGCCGCAGAACCAACACCGAGGCCAAAAGTTGTACCAATCGCTGCCCGTGGAACGGAGTCAGCAAGTGAGGTGGGCGCAAAACATTCTCACAACCCCAGTATTTCAAAGAGCATCACGCCTCAACGGATCCCAGTGGAATGATGCGATTATTCTCTGGCTGGCTAATTTGTGGAGGAGTAGAACTAACCAGACGTGGGCAAAACAGCCATGGTTCTGCTGTCACTACACGGAACACGTTATCATGTGAAATATAAATTGTGGCGTAACGTGACTTCTACAAGTACAGCAGGCCAATCATTTATTTGTTCTTGGTTTATTTAACGACGATGTGTGAATGGTGAACGGGAGGGCAAAGGAAACGCCTTGGAGTAATGCAAATGAACTTTCGATACCGTTGTGGCGAGAATGAGGAAAACAACGAAAACCACCGATTGGTAGCCGGTCCTAGGGCCAAGTGTCTCTCTTAATTTCTTTGTATAGGAGTCTGTTGTAAGTGCTCGACACAAGGTAAAATCGCCAAATTTAGGGCTGAGTAAACAAGCATAGAACTCAAGAAGGCTCTTAATTAAAATGTTGCTGCTTTACTGCGAGCAGTTCTGAATAAAATTCGGAGCTATAATGATTATCTTTAAGAGATGATTCAACGGCTTTCTGCTGACTGACAGACAGACAGATTGACTGAACTTTTTATATAGCACTGCTTTTCACTGGCGTCCTGCATCAATCAACTGTCTCGCTGTACACGAGCTGCAGACTGGACGTGGGAAATAAACTGAGGCACACAGCGGTTCAGTCGGATAGGAGAACATCCAAACGGCCTCAGTCGCCTTCAGCTCGTCCAGGATACTTCCCTGGCACATTGCGGAAATTTAAAATTACCCCCACTGTAAGGCGATAATTACATGATCTCTCAGTTCTTTTAACGCCCCATACAGGAACGATAAAATCCGGAAAAAATGGTAAAAACTCACTGGAATCTAATGCGTGTACGTCCTTCACATTACATTCTCATTAATCTAATTTCCTTCAACCTATGATGATGATGATGATGATGATGATGATGATGATGACGACGACGACGATGAAGATAATGGTGATTTTGCTGCTGTTGTTTTATTTTCTTTTCTTTTGGGTTTTGGCGTTGTTAACGCTATTTGAAACGATTACAGATCTGTATTTAATTTTTTTTGTGGCGTATCGGCCCGATTCCGGGTCATGACCTTCCCTTACGTGTTTTCGCGATCACACTCAGACACACCATACTCGGTGGCACTCCCCTGGACGAGTGCTCAGCCCGACGCAGAGACCTCTACCTAACAACACGCATCATTCACAAGAGACATTCACTCCCCACGGCGAGATTCGGGTCCACAATCCCTGCAAGCGGGCGGCCACAGACCCACGCCTTAGAGCGAGCGGCCACTTGGCTAGGCCTGTGTTTAATTTCTAATCAAGATACGGACACAATGTTCCAACAGTTCTCCAATACATACACTGTCTTTCTTACTCTAACCTCTTCTACCTACTCATCGTCGGTGGAGATGGTTTCTGTTGCACCTGATCGCACTCAGCGACACATACACACTCGGTACGACTCCTCTGCACGTGTGTCCGGCCAGTCACAGAGACCTCTCTACCTCAGCAATCACAAGAGACAGACAACCACGACCTCCGGCGGGATGAATCCGCAATCCCCGCAAGCAAGCGGCAACAGACACACGACTTAGACTACGCGGTCAATGGGATCGGCTAATACGAGGGTGTGGTGGTAAGTCTTTAGCCCGAACAGAAAGGAAGAACAGAAAGGAAACAACCTACAGCGACCAAACTCGGGATTTATTCAACATACTCCCCACGAAACGCAATACACATCTTGGCCTTTGCTCTAACCTTTGCAAGACACTCAAAAAAAAAATTCAGAATGTTGTCCGTCCAACCAGGTCTCCGCGGCAGCAATGACCTCCGCGTCGGACGAAAAATGGCGAACTTTCAATTGTTTTTTTCAGTCCAGGGAACAAGGGGTAGTCCGACGGGGCCAGGTCCCGAGAATAGGGTGGGTGATCAAGACAATGGAAGCCCAGGTAGGCCAGTTTCTTCTGGGTTGGACGTGCCTGGTGAGCCGGGGCATTGTCGTGCAAGAACAAGACCCCCTTGGTAATCTTCCCGCGTCGTTTTCCTTCAAAATGTCCTTTAATTGCACCGGCAGAGATGAGTAATACTCCATGTTAATAGTTTGGCCCTTTGGAAGATAATCAATGTGGAGGATGCCGTCTTGATCCCAAAAAATCGAGGCGAGAACCTTTCCAGCGGATTTTTGCACTCGGAATTTTTGGGGGCGCGGTGAGCCGCTATGCCGCCACTCCATTGATTGTTGCTCTGTCTCCGGATCATAGTGATATAACCAGGTTTCGTCCATGGTCAACAATCGCGACAGAAAATCTTTTGGATTGCGCCGAAAAAATTCCAAAAGTTGCTCAGACGAATGGCACCGTTGACGTTTTTCATCCGCGTTCAGGAATTTCGGGACCCACTTCGCGGAGAGCTTCCGCATGTCCAGATCTTCATAAATGACGGACCCAACCCGCTCACGTGAGATGCCCAGTTGCTCAGCTATTGATTTAGCCGAAATCCGGTGGTCTTCCAATATTAGCTCGTGAATTTGATCAATAATCTCCGGGGTGGTCACTGTTTTGTTTCGTCCTGGACGAGGCGCATCACAGGTGGAAAATCATCTGTTTAAACTGGGCCATCCAGTTTTTGACGGTGGCATATGATGGTGTACGTTCCCCTAATGTTTCTATCAGAATGGCGTAAATTTCCTTTGGCGCCTTGCCTTGCAGGAAAAAAAAACTTGATGACATCTCGCGTCTCCATGTTGTTGAAATAGCGCGCGTCGCCTGACATGCTTCCTTTCAGCCTCTGTAACAAGAAAAGACTTGCAATTCGGCGCATGAACAGACCCCTCTTTCCAACGACACTATCGATTCCGTCCTACGACATTGGGAATAGGTCGGGCTAAGGACTTATCAGCACCCCCTCGTATATACCCCTGATATTGTAACAGCAGTACTGATAAATAATACTGCTTTGCAGCATCAAACCGCCACAAAGAAACAAAGGTGGAATACGAATGGCGATTTGCATGAATGCAAATTACAGACAAACGCTATAAACAGCCGAATATACTCGTATTCATCATTCATATAATAACCTCAGTATTTCATTTTTTGCTTTCCTAATTCACACCATACAGGCGACACAAATTTTCACAAAAGTTGTTACTCTGTTTCACCCACCCCCCAATACACCGCCTTCTGTCAGATTTGAAGCTACCACGTTCGTCATAATAAAGACATCTTGCACCAAAACAACAGCGCTCATCGTAGTTTTCTATCTGCATGAAGTCACGTTTGTTTAACCAAGTCCCATCATGCGGCTACGCATATCCGACCTGCCAGCATCAGTTCCGAAGTTCTACGAACAACTGAATATTATTTAATTATCCATCTATCGTGCAAAAATTACATTTTCCATTTGTCTATTTGCACACTGTAAGTGCTGCCTAATCGACAATGGTTGTAACTCAAAGACATGTAGGGCAGTACTTCAGAAGGTTAACAACAGCTCAGCTAATCGGATCATTCCCATATTTTAATAGACCTCGAAGTAGTTCCTCATAGTTTTCACATCACTCCACCAGTGGACTCTATTCTGAGCCCCAGTAACACAGTACATATTCTCCCGCTTTCGTCAGTAATACAGTGTAATAGTATCCTATCGTCCCACTCACACCTGCTTCTATCAGACAACTGTACTGCAATATTGGGCACACAGTTGCACAAAGTAGTGTCCCGTACGGTACTCTGTTTCCATGAATATCAATCCGGTGTTTCTGATCTTTTTAAATGTGGGACATACACGTCATGACAAACTAATCATTGCTTACAATATAGTGGAATTTGTCGGATGAGTAATTTTTCGACGCATTCGCAAAATTGCGAAAAGCGACTACGAGCTTCGACATGCAATTCCGTCTGTCTGTCTGTCTGTCCGCATGCAACAACTTTGCTCCAACAGGACGGCCTTTCAAGAAATTTTATATGAGTATTTTTCGAAAATCTTTCCAGAAAACTCAAGTTTCATTCAATCAGATACGAGTAACGGGTACTTTACGTCATCACCAACATACATTTTTGATCACGTCTCGCTTAATTGTTCTTAGAATGGGAAATGTTTTAGACACAATTTTAGAGAAAATGAAAAACACATTTTATGTTCCCAGAACTTCCCCCCCCCCCCTTCCGAAAATCGTGCCGTTTATGAGATAATGTGTTAGAATGTTGTAGATCCGGACAGGCCACAGGTGACAATATGGCGCATGTGCCTTGCATGTGGGACACCTAAAGCAAAAATACACACTCAGAATGTATACTACTTATTGATTTTCCACTGCAACAATGGTTGCACGAAGGCGCCTCAATCGTACATTACACGCACACTGCCTGTCTTGTTAGATATTTCTCTAACTTCTTTCCGATTTTGTGTCTAACCAGTGTCAAATCATGTTAACTGGGCCCAGTGTCACCGAACACGGACCGACCCCAAGTTACGGGGCACAGAAAACGGCCTGTAAATAGAGAGGATAGCTACGAAGACAAGTACAGAGAATAAAAAGTCTCTGACAGCCCAAAAAAAAGAGTCGTGGGCCTACATCAGCTTGGCGGTTGGGCGAGAAGATAAGCAACAGATATCATAATAAAACCAGCAACTTACATAATGTTATAAACAATGTCTAGGCATTGATGGTCGAATAATATTAAAATGAATCTTAAACAGCGTGGGAGGTTGCAGACTGCGTGTCAGGACGGGTTCCAGTAGCGAACTCTTGTGAACTGGACTCTAAAAAAGGGCGTAAATTTTTAATTAGATGAGAGACTGTCAGATTCTCTAGAAGGGCTCGGTTACATGAGTGTTCTAAATTTTGTTCAATGGCCAGGCCGCGGGCCGCAAAGCTAAGCACGTGCTCTGTTACTAAAAGCATGCAGGAGCGACATCCAGCCGTCTGGTGCTGCGAAGTTCAGTACACTGTAAAAGTATTAAAATGAGCAAACTGTCTAATCCTACGAGTTATGTACTAATCCGCAGACATTTTTCTGGCGTCATGCTGTTCAGGTAAAAACAAAGGTCCCTGTTAACAACTTCGGGCAGATAATGAGAGTTCTTAGAGACAACCAAGTACCCTGCAAAGGTATTTAAACTGTTCTATAAACAAGGATAGAACTATAAGTACAAGACTAAACGTGGCAGGAAACCTGGATACAGTAGAACTCCATTTTTTCCCGGATTAATGAGGAAGACGAGCCAACCGGATAACTGGATTTTGCTTTGAAAACAGGCTACACTGGCAGTCTGAAGTGGAAAAATAAAATTTCTACAAACGGCTGTTTTAGGCAACATATTTATTTACGTACAAATAAAATATTAATACATTTGACGAATGGGGGAAAAAATTAAAGCCATAAAATGACGTACAACAATTAAACTACGGAAATGTTTATCCGAAGGGCCAAGCCGATCCGGATAACCAGTGTCAGGGTAATTCCACCGAGGCCATGGACAGAAGTCCAGTACACGGACCACCTCATCGTATCCCCTGCGGTTCTTACGCTTTGCCTTCCAGCGAACTTCCCGTATTCCTTGCAGTTATCTAACCACTCCGTTCACACAGATGCTGGTAATAGTAACGAAGTGATATCCGTAGCTCGCAACGAGCGCTTTGCATTTCTTGACGTACAGGAGAATATTACAGCCAGTAGCGAAAGGAAAACCATTCTTCGATTCATCCATGGGATTTGTTTCCTTGGCATCACTACAGTTAGATACCGCGTGATGTTTACAGAAAGCAAACCCTATGAACGACCGATGTGATGTAAAATAATAGATGTCATATAAGGATGGAGGCACAGTTAACAGCCACCTGTGATGTCACACACACCTACATAACTTTTCATAGTTACTAGATACTGTAACGTCCAGGCAGCATAATGCTTGAGAAGCTACCAGTCGCTAAGCTAATCAAGAAATTTCCTCCTTTAGGTAACTCAACGATTTACTAGTCCCACTCGTTCCAATCCAGAACCTGATAAATCCAGTATTTACCCACCCTCACATGCAATTTACAATTATTTTATTGTTATGTATTTATTCAACAATATCCTGTTTCTTCTGGAATCCACACAAAACACAAATATACCGTGTGGGCAGAAAGCCTAATTTTTTTAACGTTAAACCTGGTGGTACACACAGTGACATTGACTTTAAGGGGTTAAACACATCTTCATATTTCCTCGGACCTACTCGTCGCTGTCAGACTCCTATAGCGTTTTAAAAACTTCTGAATGTTGTTACGTGTTCAGAGGTGAAGTTACTGAACAAAATCAAGTTACTCGTAAGCAACTGTGCTCGGTGAAACAAACACGAGTTCGTTCCATCCGCGCCCTCTGTTGGAGTCGTCAGTTTCCTTCCCATAATTGTACTGTACTTGTATCGTGCTCAGCGAAATCCTCGAAGCAATCGAACTGACAGAACAAATAATAATAATAATAATAAGCTGCAATTGGGTTACCACCCGGTGGCAGCATTTATTTTACATGTATACAAAATATGAAGCTAATTACTAATAAATTTAATTCGGGAGGGCTACATGAGAAGCATGTAGTGACTTAGAACTTACATGTCTCGTGGTGACACATTCGTGTATGGGAAATATGATGGGCGATGTTCACACACTTACCTAGAACAAAAGAGAAAAATAATATCAGTTCGAATTCTGCGGTTTTCGCAGCTTTGTAGTTCAAGATACCGCTTTCTGGGAAACAAGGCTGGGTCAAAGCGTCAATAGATCGACCACGAGTCTTGGAGATAAGGCCTCGAATCGTCGGAATCTGATTACCAATCCGATGACGCAGTGCCATAGGCCTATACCAGAATAACGGTATCCTCACCAGTACATATGTCGTCCAAAGATACCCACATAGCATATAATCGTTTTCTCTCCTGTGATTCTGTCCAACAAAGGAGATCACGAATGCACACATTTTCATTCGAGTGCAGATATTCTGGTGAAATAGATTCACAGTAATTTCCTGACAGTAGCCAGGAGCCTGTTACATTAGGGGGACATCAGGGCTTCTTTTATCCCGTGACTCAGATTATGTCTTAGTTTCCTAAATGATTACAAATGATCGTGAAACTATTTTTTTTTATTTTGTTTCAATGTAATCACAAGATGACATTTGCTTTTAGTCTCCACATATCACCTGCAAATGCAATATTTAAAAGTTCAATTATATTTTTTCTTGCAAAACTGGGACTGAACCTACAAAATGTCTGGGGAATGCAGCAGCAGCAGCAGGTGATGATAATGATAATGATGATGATAATAATAATAACTCAGAAAATGCGTAAGAAACGTACCTGGAAGCACAACATTAAGGAATTACAAAAAACAGCCATATTGAGCACTGCGCATGTACGTTGGGAAGTACTGACATAAAAGCACCACAGACTGTAGTCACAGAATAGCTGCCCCATTTTACACCCCAGGACAGGATTTGTTTAAGGTATGTAACTGAAAATATCTTGCATAAAAATTATTATTATTATGATTATTCAATTCTCATTTATTAATGTGCTAGTTTAACAACGCAATGGTCACTTACAAAACCAGCACGAAATAAACACAACACAAATTACACAAATAAACACAAACACAACACAAATTACACAAATAAACACAAACACAACACAAATTACACAAATAAACACAAACACAATACAAATTACACAAATAAACACAAACACAACACAAATTACACAAATAAACACAAACACAACATAAATTACACAAATAGACATAAACACAACACAAATTACACAAATAAACACAAACACAACACAAATTACACAAATAGAGACAAACACAACACAAATTACACAAATAAACACAAACACAAATTACACAAATACACAAACACAACACAAATTACACAAATAGACACAAACACAACACAAATTACACAAATAAACACAAACACAACGAAACAATCAACAAATTTATATTTGTATGTTCAATTTAAGGGCAAATAAGCTAACAATTAGAAACACAATTAAAACGAACCCCAGTGAAAGAACTACAGGCGTGAAATATGTTTCAGAATTATAATTTGCTCATTAAAAATATCTACAGCATTGCAGCTGTCGCACACAGAGAGGAAGGGGAATTTATATTTGATAAAGAAAACGGGGCAACGTGTCTAATAAGTATTACGAGTGGGAATTCTGAGTCTAACACCATCAATCAAAGGAGGAAAAAACTTGATACTACGATAGCATGGATAAAAAGAGGGATCAAGGTGATTCCTTATAGTCTGTAAAGTATGTAACCTTTAGACGCTCAAGCGTGTAAGTATAACAAATACGAGGAAAAACAATCGACAGAAGCATAGAGATGCAAATTTCCGTTCGATGTCGTCCTGATGTTTTTCCATACAAGTTAGGCAAATCTAACTTGGATATAAGTAGAGTGTAATATAACAGTAACATACTACGAATAGGTCAAAATACTACACATTCTAACATTTTGAGTGACGGTGAAAATACGTAGTCTACAAGCTGATGGAGAAAGAGCTTAAAATCTAAATAATTATAATAATAATACGCTGACGATATTGTGATGGTCGCAAGGACACAGAAAAAACTAACCGAAGTGTACCTGGACCTAGAAGAGGAAACGAGTAAACTGGGAATGGAAATAAATGAATATAAAACTAAATATATGGTTACATCCACCTATGAACATAGGAGAAACGCTAGGGATCTACGAATTGGAAATAAAACATTCGAAGCAGTTCAGAGCTTCCAGTACCTGGGAAATATCATTGGTAACACTAACAATAATAACAAATGCATAAAAGAGAGAATTATGATGGGCAATA
>Ga0131853_10024236_pt1 | contig 10952 bp, 7 predicted proteins | sample TergutLab28metaG_FD_92764 | JGI IMG/M metagenome (GOLD analysis project Ga0131853, IMG submission 92764) | Labiotermes labralis P1 segment gut microbial communities from Petit-Saut dam, French Guiana - Lab288 P1 (version 2) (version 2) | ecosystem: Host-associated > Arthropoda: Insects >...
AGTCCATATACCCACATCCCACCTCCTGGAGATCCATCCTAATATTATCCACCCATCTACGCCTAGGTCTCCCCACTGGTCTCTTTCCCTCCGGTTTCCCCACCAAGACCCTATACACCCCCTCTCCTCACTCATACGCGCCACATGCCCAGCCCATCTCATTCTTCTCGATTTTATCAGCCGCACAATATTAGGTGAGGAGTTCAAATCATTTAGCTCCTCGTTATGCAATCTCCTCCATTCTCCCATTACCTCGTCCCTCCTAGGTCCAAATATTCTCCTCAACACCATTTCAGTTATCGGAATATAAGAACGCGAAACCCAAGTACAATTCCTGCGCATCTTCACGACTCTCTGGCCGCCACATCCAAATAATACACATACTAATAACTTCACCTTACAAATTCTAACGCTGACAATACTTCTACTTCCATAATTAAGAACTAACACTAGCGAAGATTAAGCGAAGTTTACTGTTAACAAAGCTAATATAGGGTACTCACACGTGACTTACATTACGGCCCTTTATACTGTAATAAACAAGCACAACAAACATGACAGCAGTACATACGTTTGGACGGGACACGCGGTGGTGCAGATGGTTGAGGCACTGCGCTACAAGCCGGAAGGTCGCTGGTTTAATTCCTTCCGCCCGCACTATGGCCCTGGGATCGACTCAGCCTCTAATAAAAATGAGTACCAGGAATACCAGAGGGTAAAGACGGCCGCTGAGTAAGGTTTCATGTGCGGATTGTCTCGACATCTGACAGCCCCGACCTTCTGTAACCCTCTGGGCCTCCAACAGACCTGTACAGACACTACTTTACCTTTATAATAGGTTTTGAAGATTAGCTGGTTTTCTAATTTGAGTGCGATATAAAGTTATTCAAATAGTTTATCTTCGTCTATTCCATCATGTGCTACACTCCTGTGATGAAGCTACCAAAAGTTAAAAAGCTAAAAAGAGTTAAAAATGGGGCTTATGTAATACTTATATTTCATTCCGTTAAAAATGTCCCATATGTAAGAGTGTTAGAAATATAAGTTTTAGATCTTAATTAAGTCTACGTACGAGTATATTTTATATCCTGTAGGTTCACAAATATTTTAAAACACTGGCCGTATGTATTTAAATAAATAAAATCTGAGTTAAGTTTCATGTAAAGGTAGCTACAGTTAATCGCGCTTTAACAAAATTAAATTTGCCGGATAATTTTCATAGCAAACACAACGTAGCAAATATAACTGAAATTAATTCAGCATCGGATATTAAATAGGCGTCTTAATTATGCGTTTATTTTATGAAGTTAACAAAGGACACTAGAAGGCCGTATGTCTTGTTCCATGCATGTATCTTCCCGTTGCAGTCGACTTCGACAAGCTGGGTCTGACGGACAACGAGAATCCTTATGGCGTGCTGCCGCCTGTCCTAGCTCGCAGTATGGGCAGAATGTCGGGGATCCTCCTGGCTGACTATATCGGTCAGGTACTGCGGCAAAGACGATTCTCCAGGGCAGCGCCTCCACCACCGCAACCACCATTTGCAAATTTCCACGGGGGAGAAAGGTACGATCGAATTCTTATATTTTCATATTCATCTGCTGCGGCTCAATGTTTCACGGTACGTTCGGTTCGAATCCAGGCGCAGTACTGCTGTACGAATTGACAAATTAGATCAAACCGTGTATTACAGTTACATTTTGAACCAATCTGCAGGTTCAGCCGTTCTGAAAGGCCAAGAGTGGCGAACCAGCTGCATAATCTGTGTTTTTAAGAGTGTATGGGGGTTTGGCACCCCAACACTGTGCAACTGCGGTGATTAAAACATCCTCTTGACCAGTGAAGGAGACAACCGGTCAAGACCCCCCCCCCCCATAATTATTAGCAACGTTATTTCCAGATCTCTCAGAATACTGCCTTCTGTCAGATGAATGGAATCCGGTACGGAAGAACACACACTAGATTTTAGTACTCTGTCAGTTTCGGGCCGATAATCCACAAACTCTGTACCCCTCCCCCCCCCCAGCGATGTGGGGTTTGTGGGGGTCTTAGCTAAGCCATCTTCCACAATTTGAAGCATCCATACATATTCTAAGGAACGAAACAGATTCTCCTCCTACTCTAAAAGCTTGTGCCGTTGTTAAGGAAAATTAACGCTTAGCATCCACGAAACCCTGCGATAATCACTAAATACAGACGACGATCTCTCTCATCCATCACAACTTTTGACGAAAGTGTGCTGCTCCCGAAGTTTCAAACACCTAATCAAAATTAGTCAGATCATGGTGAAATTCACAGCACAGCAGCCTGGGGCCTCGTGAGGCTAGGTATCTAAAAGTTCGACAGCTGCGGATTATTGCTTTGTACTGGATCACTTTTTTACCAAACTAACAGAACGGGCAGCGATTGAAAGGCTTCGTTCCTTGTCCGTTGTAACATTTACTACAAATTAACAATAAATAAACATATATATAAATGCATAAATTGACGTCAGAGGTAAAAGTTATTACTGGTGAATACTTTTTTTTAATACAAATAATTTTGGATTCATAATTAACACGGCCATATTTCTGTCAACATGGTGACGCAGATAGCTGGCAGAAAGTGTATAGCGAAAGCGTGTGAACTGATTCATGACCAATTTTAAATGACATTTGTCACAGTGCAAATCCTCGAAATTCTGAAAAAAAAAGTCTATATTGCAAAAGTTGACGCTTATTCCGAGCCAACTATATTGTAAATTGTTACATTACATTATAAAAGGAATAGAAAACAGTAGAAGTTCCAAGTACAGGATTACAGCAGAGTCTGAGAAAAAATACTATAGTTGGTTTCTATTCTATGCTTCCGATGAATCTGTGTACGCCTACTGACAAATGAAATAACCTAACTAGATTTTTGTATTATTGACCACATTTTCACCATAAGACAAATACAAGAAAAGGCGTATGAATACAATATACACTTACATAATTTGTATATAGACTTTAAACAAGCTCTCGATTGTGTTAAGAGAAGCAGAATGTTGAATGATCTCATGCTATTGGGTATACCAAAGAAACTGACCCAGCTTGTGGGTATGACCATGGCTGGATCCAGGGCAACTGTAAGAGTCGACAATCAATACACACCCACTTTTCCTATCATCAATGGTGTGAGACAAGGAGATGCACTGTCTTCCATACTATTTGATTTAGTCCTAGAAGCAATAACACGGAAGCTGAACATCACTGGGCATATAGGAACAAAAAGTTCACAAATTTTTGCATACGCCGATGATGTGGCAATATTGAGCAGAAATAAAAATGCACTAAAAGATGCCCTAGGCAACATAGAAAGTGAAGCAAGAGAAAGAGGCCTTTTAATAAATGAAAATAAGACCAAATATATGGAAGTAACAAGAACAGTAGTTAATGGCAACCATCTGCAATGCGGAAAATACGAATTCGAACATGTGAAAGAACTGTCCTACCTAGGCTCACAACTGAATCAAACAAACTCCGCCAACTGTGAAATACAAGCAAGAATTATCAGCGGAAACCGATGTTACTATTCATGTGGAACACTAATGAAATCAAGAGCATTAAATAGAAGTTTAAAACTAAAAATATATAAAACCTTAATAAGACCTGTAGCAACATACGGATGTGAGGCCTGGACATTAACGAATCAAAATGAACAACAATTAAGAATATTTGAGCGGAAAATATTAAGGAATATTTCTGGTCCAGTACAAGACGAAAATGGAATTTGGAGGATTAGAAAGAACCATGAACTGAATGAACTCATAGGAAGTGCAGACATAGTAAGATTTATAAAAAGCAGAAGAATGGCCTGGCTAGGACTCGTGATGCGGATGGATGGAGGGAGAACGCCTAGAAGAATATTAGAATGGTAGCCAATGGGTAGGAGAATCAGAGGGAGACCAAGGAAAAGATGGATTGAAGACGTCGAAGAAGATATCCAGACGATGGGAATAAGAGGGTGGAGAAAACTGAGTAAGGAAAGGACGGAATGGAAGAAAATCACTGCGAAGGCTAAAACCCATAGTGGGTTCTAACGCCAACAAAAGAAGAAGAAGATTTTTGTATTATTCATCCCTTACACCACCCGACAGGTCACACATCACACCTGCCTGGACGAGATCCCTTCAGCTCCCATACATGCCCGAAGCAGATGTGCGTATACATACTCAGTACAGAACTTGAACAGTTACGGACTTACACTTGGAACTAATCACTATTACATAATTTTAATAAAACAAAATTGTAATTTCTACACTTATCGATATTTAAACATTTTAGAATTTTAACATTTTAAACATACCAATGTGGGTAGTTTCGTATCTAGAATAATGTGTTGGACTTATATTCCTTTGTTCTATAATTCTCTGAAGATGGTATCCCTGTGCCAGAATTGTAGGAGTTTTAATAATTGTTATGGATTTATTTTATTACTTATATTTGTTGGTGGATATACTGAACCTAATGGGACTTCACATTAAGACGGATATGCATAATAAATAAATGTTGGTCTTTTAAATTTACGCAATTTTAAAACACATGGAACTTACGCAAAACTCGTAACAGTTTCATAGTATCTTTGCTGCGACGCGTTTTTTAAAAAAAGATCAGTCTTAATTACGACCACCTAAACGTTTTAATGGGTCGGGTAGCTCAGTCGGTATAGTGACTGGCTACGGCTGGACGGTCCGGGATCGAATCCCGGTGGGGACGAGATTTTCCGCCCGTCCAGACCGGCCCTGGAACCCACCCTGCCTCTTGTAAAATGGGTACCGGGTCTTTCCGGGGGTAAAGTGCGGCCGGAACTTGCTGCTGACCACTCACCCCCTTCTAGTGCCGTGGTCAAGAAAGAGCACAGCTATACCTCTACCCATCCTGTGGGCCACACCGGGCCTGTAACGGAATCGCTTTTTTAAACGTTTTAATTAACTGAAATAGTCCGCCCGAACTTTGTGAAATCACGAACATCGAAGAGTACAATGGAATCGCATATATCGGATTCGATGAGAAACCAGTGCCAATATCGATGACACACTGCAATGACTGTGTATGTCTGACACGTTGAAAAGTAAATGTCAATATTCCACAGTCTATCGATAACACAACAAACGTCCGGCAAATTATAAGACGCACGCTGTAGGACAATATACATGTATTCACCACGCACATACACAAACCATGAAAGCATATACACACACAAAGGCCAATAATCACTAATTACTTTGTTGAATATACAGAACTTCTTGAATCTATGAGTGATGTTTCTGGGTATGGAACTAATTACTTCTCATTTGGTGATGGCAGGGATGTGTTTTTTCGATTAAAGAGGGGGTGGCACAACACTACAAGGGTAAATGGGAAAAGTCAGACCCTCGGTGAAAATTGCTACCCTCCTTGAATGAATATGAATATGTACCTCGAGTAAAAGCAGTTCAAACAGTAGCTCTTGGTTTGCTTTAAAAGAATGTGGAGTCAAGTATGTTGTTTAAATGACGTGTAAGGTAACAAAAGGTAACAATGATACAGAGACTCCAGGGTTGACAAAAATCATACTCTCTGGCACACCAGAACTGATTGATAGTACAGTCAGTGGTTCCCATAGTTCATCACTGTACAAATTACTTTCGTCAAAAATGTGAAAATGTTAATACCAACCCTAAATCAAGTCACATTTAACTTTCACACAACTTATCCTCATGCAGATAAAATGAGAACAGAACATAAACCTGCATCTATGATATATATTTATTATACACTGTGTTCATCACAAGGTGTGCCAAACTTCATGATGTTATTACATGAGTCACTTTTAGTGAAAAATATGGCAATTATCAGCTGTAACTTTGTTACTGTCTTTTAAAAGTATGTACATAATTGTAACCGAAAATTTCATAATACATATGTTTTATCATAGTGTACAATAAAAAGAAGGTTATGTGTCAGATAACACCACAAGAGAGAGTTATCCATTCAGTCTTAACCTACCATACATAAATGTGCCTGAAAACAACACAAAACATGGGCAGCAATTAAGTTTTAACCTAATGTATATACAACATCAAAAGAAAATTATCAGACAATACCACAAAAGAAAGACACCAATTTTTAGTTAGGTTACCTAGTTAGTTTCATCGGTTCATGTAGTTATATCACAACAAAGAAGACAAAGTCAGTTTTCATTTTAAAATATCAAAGAATGTCAATTTTCAGTTATATTGCATTTGTTACTGTGCAAAATGACTTCCACCCTTCTGTACACACAATACTGAACATCTCCAATGAGAATTACAAGGGAACAGTGTTTGCTTGAGGTGTGAAGGTTGTTCATAAGAAGTGATAATGTACACTGCTGTACAGTGTCTTGAAACATTAAAACACTCATAGTGATGTAACAGTTGATAATCTAGCATATTGTTATAGCATTCTTTACTCAAAATGACTCATAGGATCCTCATATTAGGCACAAATTATGTGGAACATTCAGTATTGCAAGTCTCATATAGCTTCCAATAAAATACCGTTTCACTTACCTACCTCAGTATGGAGACTGGTATAATGTGAATGTATGATACGCCAGGTTTACTTCAATGAAGTTCATACATAACAATCACTGTAGTCTGTCTTTTCTTTTACCTTGTCCCGACTTATTCATAACATGTCACATTTATTTCGGACAAATGCTATGGAATGCATTCATTGCACCACAGAATTCACACTCACTGCAGTCCACTTTTTGTTTTATCGTCATAACACTCTCGTTAGGGTCACTTATCCAATTTGAAGTGATGTATGCAGAACTGAAAGGTCCAATGCAGCTATTAACAAAGCCCCCAAACTGCACATGTCCCTACACCAATATAATATACTGCCATTCTCCCATCTCCTTCTCACACACTTCAAGTTGGCTATTGGCTAAGAAAGTGGTTCATGCAAGAACAGGCCATGAAGACACAAACAGGGAACAGTGGACATATACGCTTTCTTTAACCTCAGTGCTAGATGAGAGTGGGTGATCAATGCCACCCCTCAGCCATTTTATCCCCAGGAAAGAGACCTGGTACCCAATGTACAGGAGGTTGGGTGGGCCCCAGGACCAGTATGAATGGGTGTGGAAAATCTCACCCTACCAGGATTTGATCCTGGACAATCCAGCCCAAATAGAGTTGCTTTATGAACTAAGGAAATTTTCCATCAAAATTCTACATATATTCATTGCTTCTGTCACCTTAGCTACAAACCCAGCCCATCACTATTCCTTGATTTTTTTTTACACTAACAATCCCAGCTGGCGTATATGAATCACAAAGCTCTTCATAATGGTAGGTAGGTTTCCACCCTTTTTATAGGCCACCAAGGCCCTTAGGGTGAGTAGAGGTATAGCTCTACTCTTTCTAGGACCTCGGCACTAGATGGGGGTGGGGGGTCAGCCCCACGCCCCGGCCGCCTCTACCCCCGGGAAAGACCCGGTACCCATTGTACAGGAGGCTGGGTGGGCCCCAGGGCTGGTCTGGACGGGCGGAAAATCTCATCCTCACCGGGATTTGATCCCGGACCGTCCAACCCGTAGTAAGTCGCATACCGGCTGAGCTAGCCGGCCCACAAAACTTCATAATCTGATAACCTAAATTTATCACCTCTTTCATCCTTCTCAGCTCCAAAAATGTTCCTTTGCACCTTGTTTTCTAACATACAAAATATATATTCTTCCCCTAACATAACAGACAACAATTTAAATCCATTACATAACCAGCAAAACTGTTGTTTTGTATATCCTGACCTCCATCATTTCAGAAAGTAGACCCCTACAGGACAATAAATTTTAAATGAAACACAACAAGAATTTCTGGGAATTTATTTCCCCAAATTTCATCATGAATCTCGATAGTATTTGTCAGTGTTGTTCCCAAACGCTTAAATTTACAACATTCTCAAATTACTTATTATGTATAGTTAGCCTTACAATGCCTTTTTTTTGTGCTAATTTTGATTCAATGCCAAAAAGCATTTCAGCTTATTTATATTCCTGTTGTAGCATCAGCCATCCATCCACGTCTTGCAGTGTTTACCTAGACTGACTGCTATGACTCATAGAGCAACACTTGAGCTAATTAAGAGTGGTTTACTCCAAACTTTTCAAAAATACTTTTTGCAAATTTAAACACTTCTCTGACCTTGACATACATTGACTGCAGGCACAAATCTATTATTCCTTGTCACACTATTTAGTCTGAAATTAATTTGGACTGTAATTTACTGTATAGTGGACACCTCTGCAGTATGTAATGTGCAGATAGAGATCCTTTAGAAATGGACATGACCACACAGATCAGATGTTTGGATGCAACAAACACTAGCATTAAATCCGTGAAGTGTTATTTGTACATATCTCTAACTAACTTCAAACTCACTTTACCTACTAGACATGCAACAATAAAAAATTTTAATGTAATTCGCTGATATACCAATGGCTGAATGTAAATACCTAAATCAACGTGGCTGTATACTGTCAATGAGATGTACATACCTACATTGGTAAAATTCCTTTGTCACAGTTGTACTCCCTGACAATCGCTGTCAACAGCCAAAACATGTAGGACGTTAAACAGTGGGATAATGTAATATAATTTTAATCATTAAATGTATAATTATTTTGTATTAAATGTACACAGTTTTGACTGTATTCAATTAAATACTGACCACAACAACAAAAATTTGCATAAAGTTGTAGATTTTATCAATATACACATTTGTATCATGCATGTATTGTCCTCGCAAGAGATGTTTTCAGAAAACTAATAAAGTCTGATTTGAGCTTCATGTAACTCTTGGGTTATACCAGACAAATAAATAAAAACTAAATTAGCTCCACAAAATATGTGTGTGTGTGTTCCCCATACTATGAATTTTTGCATATTCAGGGATTTTCATAAACATATCTCCCATGTAAAATAAGAGTCGCCTGCAGCATCATGCATGATTTTCAATATATGACTACCATACACTCAGGCTTTAAAAAATGTTGCCTTGTAATGTACTTCACATACATGGCATATAATCTCATACTAAAACAGTTATATTCTTAGACACTTGATAGCAAAAGCACATAACTTTCAGTGGACTAACCAATACTACCCTCTCATTCCCAGGAAAATTTGTGACATTGGATTCCATCAAGTATCCAAAACTGCAAAATCTCAGTGGCATTCATAAGGTAATATGGTTGTATCATAATTATATTTCCAAGAGGCATGATATATGTCAAAAAGTTCATCCAGCAACTTTATTAATCTACAGTTTTGTGAGGTCCTTTAAAAGCCAATAGTCAATATGCTAATCAAAACTTCCAGTCCACATCCTCAAACCAATTTCTTGAAAATTCACTAACATATCATCCTTCCACATGTGCCCAGATGTCCCATGTAGTGTCTTGGCTAAAATTATGCATTTCACATCTCTGCCCATGCGTGCTACGTTACCCTTCCATCATTAAGTTCGTTAATTTCATAACTTACGAAAGTACAAATTACATTCTTAAATCTAATCACTCTAATCGTTCACCCCAAATATAACACGGCCACTGTTTTACTACAAACTCTTTGAAGACGTATTAGAGTTCATATCTTTCACCCGGGACATGGTTCCATGAAACGTCAAGTAGGTTACGTAAATTTCGAAAGGCAACGCAATACCAACTTGCTGGTTAAACTTCCCCGCTACATTCTCTGCTTCGCCATGAAAACATATATTTTGCGAGTTGGACGCATTTTGTTCGATGACAATCACTGTGAAATCGTTACGATCACGTTGAAGTAGGGAGCATTTAGTTGGCTACGCTGCACACCGCAAAGCAGTTCACGCTCGGCATACAATTACGTCATGCGTGAGGTTGTTCACAGGCGACGTTAACGTATGTTAGCCGAAATAGCTCAGCTGGGAGAGCGTTAGACTGAAGATCTAAAGGTCCCTGGTTCGATCCCGGGTTTCGGCATTTTTTAATACTGCCAGAAAGGTGTCAGAGCACAAGTATTCAGCAGTGATGTCGAATTATTTGTGTATTTTGAACTAATGAACAGTAAATTGTCTGTGTATTTTGTGATCGGCATCACCACTGAACGTTATATTAACGCAAAACGGCGTATGGTTAGCATGTGTGTATGTAATGCCAATATCACATCATTTCAATGGAAATATGTATTTTTACATGTTTACACAGTCAGAGGCTCAGTATTCCATATAATGTCTTCATGATCATTAAGAGTAACTGCTCACTCTGTCCACAGAGAAAGGCAAGGAGATAAAGGTATGAAAGAGTTAAAGGAAAGGAAGAATCAAGCTGAAGAAGAAAGATACTAAGGAAATGTTTCCTGACTAAACTTCAGTGGGCCCTTCCTATTAATACATAATAATACACCTATTATGAAATCTGTAACCCAGTGCCCTTGTATCTCTTTATGTAAGTTACCATAGCACAGAATTTTGGTGCTTAAACACCACAAGGTGCCACAGTGGCCAAATTACAAAACTGTTAGAATAAAAACTGTCATTGTTTTATGTGTGTGCTTTCCATGTGTAGTATTAGTTTATTCCTCACATTAAGAACTTTTTGTGTGCAAAAGTTTGTAACACAAATTTGTTTTCCAAAGGTATGTGTTTTAAAGGGAACTAAAATATTGTAAACTTAGTGCCCATTTGATTAAGCTGTATGTGTACACCTTTACTACGTGTCTCACGTGGCTTGGGGGGGGGGGGGGGGGGGGAGCTTTTCTATTTGGCATTTGGGAGGTTCTAGGTTTCAAATACCACGTTGGGGACCAGCTTTTTTTTCTTTTGCTTTTGTGAGGTTTTGGGTTTCAAATCTCGGTTTGGAGCCCAGTTTTTTTTTTTTAAGGTTTAAATGAAAAAAAAATTAAAAAAATTTAAAAAAAAAAT
>Ga0131853_10024237_pt1 | contig 10952 bp, 15 predicted proteins | sample TergutLab28metaG_FD_92764 | JGI IMG/M metagenome (GOLD analysis project Ga0131853, IMG submission 92764) | Labiotermes labralis P1 segment gut microbial communities from Petit-Saut dam, French Guiana - Lab288 P1 (version 2) (version 2) | ecosystem: Host-associated > Arthropoda: Insects >...
AGACGCCATCTTGCGAAAGCCACGGATGAAAGCCAAAAACAAAGCCTTCTACAACAGATTAAGGTATTGGAGGCTCAAAGGCTATCCACACAAAGCAAAAACGTAATGGACTGCAACTATAAAAGGCTCCGGTATGAGCGGTATGCGGACGATTTTCTGATTGGAGTTATAGGCAGCAAGGAAGATTGCCAGAAAATCAAACAGGATATTAAAGACTTTCTGTTTGAGAAATTACGCCTTATCCTATCAGAAGAAAAGACGCTGGTTACACATGCCGAAACACCTGCAAGATTCTTAGGGTACGACATTTCAGTACGAAGCACCAAACATACTATTCGTAGTAAATATGGTGTGCCAACGCGCTTATACAATGGAAAAATCGTATTGAAAATTCCTCGGGATACCATAAAGAAGAAATTGCTGGATTATGGAGTTTTGAAAATTGTAGTTCACAACGGTAAAGAAATGTGGAAACCGCAAGCGCGGGTAGTTCTCAAAAACAACGATGATTTAGAGATATTATCCCGATACAATGCGGAAATTCGCGGCTTTTACAATTATTATGCGCTTGCGCTCAACTGCGGCGTTATAAACAACTTCAAATATGTGATGCAATATAGCATGTACAAAACCTTTGCTACAAAATACCGTACCAAGAAAAGCAAAATCATCAAACGCATGAGAATTGGTAAGGATTTTGGAGTTAAATATACCGATAGCAAAGGCAATGAGCGTGTCACACTGTTTTACAATGAAGGGTTTAAGCGCAAAAAAGACTCAACTATGGATTGCGATTCTCTGCCAAATACTATTGTTTACAATGGACGCGCCAGTTTGGTCGCACGGCTCAAAGCGGAACGCTGTGAATATTGCGGTAATGAAAATGTGCCGCTACATATGCACCACGTCCGCAAGCTGAAAGACTTGAAAGGCAAAGCTCCGTGGGAACAACTGATGATTGGCAGACAGCGCAAGACGCTTGCTGTATGTGAAGTTTGTCATCGTAAGATTCACGCTGACAAAATGGACTGATTGTAGGTGGGGAGCCGGATACGCTGGAAGGTGTACGTCCGGTTTCGAGGCGAGCGCCCGGAAACCTGTCATAGAGATGTGATAAGGCGCTGGACGCTTAGCCATCAAGCCAATGATGGAATCCTCAACGCCCTGCTGACCGCGCTCAATGAGCGCAGGTATACCAATGAGGGTTACACAATCGGCATACCCGTTATCTCCTTCTTCTCGGCGTCCAATGAGATACCCAATTTCTCAGACCCCGCCGAAAGCATCCTGCGGCCGCTCTATGACCGCTTTGAGCTGAAGGTAGTAACGAAGTATGTTGAGGACAAGCAAAACAGGCTTGACATGCTTGCTAAAAAGCAGCGCCCGGCAGCGCAAAGCGGCGCGCCGGCCAGCATCACGCTGGATGAGTTGTACGCCATGCAGGATGAAGTGCGCGGCGTCGCCGTCCCGGATTCCATCAACGAGCTTATGGATAACATCCTGCTTGAACTTCGCAGGCGCGGCGTCCATGTATCCGACCGGAAATACTTCGGGTACGCGCCCCTTGTGCAAGCGTGGGCATGGCTGTCCAGCCGCGATGAAGTGAAGCCGGGCGATCTCATCGTCCTGAACGCTTACCTCTGGACTACCCCTAACGAAAAGGAAACAGTGGAGGCGGTCATTCGGGATATCTGCGAAAACCCGCTTGGCGAGCGCATCAAAGAGCTTCACAGCATGGGCGCCGAAGCGTTTGAGAATTTCAAAGACGGCGCGAACAATAACGCAAGCAGGGCAATGGTGAAATTCCGAAACGAGTTTGTCGCTTTGTATGGCCAAATTACAGCGCTTTCTCAGGACGCGCAAAGCGGCCGGGACACTACGGCCATACAGGAGCTTGTTGCCGATCTGGAGAACATGAGCAGGCAGGCGCATAAAACAAGCGGCTTTACTTACGCATCGCTGTCCGAGCTTGCGGCGCTGCAAAAATAAAATTAAGGAGGCCGGATAATGGCTAATATAAGCACCGCTAAACTTCTGGCTGACGCTTACAGCGTTGCGCCATATGCCAATTGCGAGGAGGCGTCTTTATGAGAAGAAAAAGCCTGATAAACCGCAGAGCTGCAAAAGCCGCCGACAGTATGTGGCGTAGAAAGGGCATGTTTTCCAGACTGAAAGATTACAAAAGCCCGCCACAGCAGGCTAAGCAGACGGCGCATACAGAAAATCCACAAAGCGGTGAATGTCCGAATTATATGCCGGAAAAGGACAATCCCTATCCGTTATGCGACAATCCGGGATGCCCGGACAGTGAAGTGTGCTGCTTGTCAGCGCACATGCCCGGGCCGTATGACGAACCAATCTACAAACTTATATTTCCAAATGCAGAGGAGGCTTAATAATTATGGCAAACCTGACTGTTCAAATCGGCCGCCTGGTCGCCGACCCGGAACTGCGGCAAACGCCGGACGGTATACCTGTTACATCTTTTTCTATCGCGGTACCCCGGAAGTATAGGAAGGATGTAACCGATTTTTTTGACGTAGTAGTTTGGAGGAAAGCTGCCGAGTTTACTTGTCAATATTTTACAAAGGGAAAATGGATAGAAGTTGTCGGCAGCCTTCAGTCGCGTACCTATGAGGATAAGGAAGGCAAAAAACGAAAAATTGTGGAGATCGTTGCGGAGGAAGTAAACTTCGTCGGTGATAAACCGAAAGATGAATCCACGCCCGCATCGGCTCCGCCGCCTAACGCACCGGCAGGTTTAGACCCGTTCAAATCGCGGCCGCCTGTCTATTCAAGCGGTGAGCCGTCCGATTTTGCGGAGTATGACGAAGATGGCGATTTGCCTTTTTGACGCCAAAAAAACATATTAAAGGCGTGCGGGGGCGAAAGCTCCCGCGCTCCTTGTCTAAGGACGTGAGCGAAATGCAAAAAAACGCGCCGTATTATGTTGAAATGGATAAAATCATGGAGCGGTTACGAGAGCTAAGCAAGCTGGAATTTCCGCGCTATCGCTCTCATTACGCTTCAGATGGCAACTTAGTAACGGAGGCTACGGCGGAATACCTTGAACAAGAGTCGTTGATTGTACGCTGGAATGAGTTTTTTGAATATGAAAAAGCTCTTGCAGGAGCAGTGTGCAGGAATCATTTGCTGGTATCTCTTAGATTGAGATCAGTCGTGCATGGGCCTGCCCGGTTTGATCCTACGGTCGCCGCAACGATAGCTATTTCTGTTTATCGGAATAGTCCAATAAATTACTGAATGGGGTGAAATGAATTGAAAGATTTATTAACGCTTGCCGTATTGCATTTGCTTTGTGCCGTTATTGTATATATCCTGCTGCTGTTTTTGGGCGGGTTGGGATCGCCGGCCGGCTGGCTCATTGTTATCGCCGCGGTTGTCTTTACAATTTGGCTCAAAGATAAAATCCGCCTTCCGTGGTGGTTCGTATGGCTGGAAATGAAGCTGTTCAGCATACTGCCGCGATCCGGCAGGAACCGGGAGGAATAAAGAGGATGAGAGATATATTTACATCACCCGGCGCCTTTGAAAACTCGGACTTTTTCCGTGATTTGCCGCAGCAGGCGCCCAGGCGTTCCGACCGGGTTTTCCGCTCCCTGCGCATCGAGGACGCGATCTACGAGGACGCACGGGAACCCATTGAGGATATCTTATCAAATATTGAACGGGACTGCAACGACAGGCTCCCGGTTATCAGGTCGTTGACGCGGGACGTGTTCCAGAGCTTCTACAGCCTGAGCCCCCGCCACATCCCGGAGGATGAACTTTCACCCTACGCGCGGAAAATCAGCCGGCATATTCTCGATGAAATGATGAAATCCGATGATTACGCCGTTATCAAGACGATCTGCGAAGGCAAAGCGTACCCGGCGATGGAGGCTGCGGCGGAGTTCATGGAGCGCGTTTCCGAACGCCTGGACGACTTGCTGGACAGCGCGAACGGGGGTAAAAACATCCTTGGCACGCTGGACAAACAGCAAAAGGCGCAGGATGAGCGCGTGGATCAGCTTAACGCCATGCAAAAGCAGCGAGAGAGTTCGCAAGCCCCCGATCCCGCTCTGGATAAAAAGCTGCTGCAAACCGCTAACCGCGCGGCCGGCATGGTACGGCAGCTGGAAGCGCTGGGTCAAATGGCGGACGATAACCTCCAGAAAAACAAGGCGGAGGCCGCGTCCATCATATCCGGCGCGCTGAGCGCCGCTAAAGACCGCGCGGATGAAACCCGGAGCGTCATACTCTCCTGGGGCAGCGACCCCGGCAAGATGGACGCCGTTCCCGAAAACCGCGAACTTATGCAGAAAGTCAGGCAAAACGACATGCTGCGCAAAATAGCCCGGTACCTGGGGCGGCTAAAGGAAATGCTGCGCCAAAAGCGCAAAAACTCCTTCGCATTCGGGCGCGGTGAAAAATACAGCCTTGAAATTGGGAATGATCTTAAATCGGTGATTTCCTCCGAGTTCTCGATGCTGGCCTCACCCGCGACCATACCGCTGTTTTTGCGCAAGTATACAAAAAAGCTGCTCAAACAGTACCGCCGCCGGGAGCGGGTTTATAAAGGCAGCGGCGATATCATCGCCTGCCTGGATGAATCATCCTCGACCCGCGGCGACAATGCCGCATGGGGGAAGGCCGTGGCGCTGGCGCTGCAAGATGTGGCGGCTACCGACCGCCGCAACTTCGCTCTCGTGCAATTTGCCAGCAGGAACGAACTAAAGACAAGTTTGTTTTTGCCGGGCAAGTATACGCCTGACGACCTGATGGCCGCGGCGGCGCATTTCTTTAGCGGCGGGACAAACTTTGAGACGCCCATGCGTGAAGCCGTGCGGCTGATGGAACGGGAAGGCTTTAGTAAAGCCGATATTGTATTCATCACCGACGGCGAGTGCGCTATGCCGGAGGAATTTGTTAAGGCCCTCAAACAGAAACAGGCTGAGCTATCCTTTGCGATTACCGGCGTCCTCATGGATCAGGACAGCCCGGGCATGGAATTCAGCCTGAAGCCGTTCTGCAACGAGGTCTACCGGATCAGCGAGATGGGCGGGGACAGGATTGCCGACGCGCTTCTGTCCGGCAGGATATAAAAGAATAATGAATTGGAGGCCGGTATGGAAAAGCTCACAGTGATTTATTCCGACAACGGCAAGCTCGTTATCAAAAACAAAAAAGACGGCGTTGTCTTTGGTTACTATGACCTTAATGTACATGGCAATCCGCGTGTTAAGAGCGCCATAATACAGAAGTATCCATTGAAGGCTCACACGCCTATCGTTCTTGTGGATAACGGAAAATATGCAGCCCACTATCACGACGGCTTGATATTAAGGAGGGCGTATGGTCAATAAAGATCAGTGGCCAAGCGACCCGCCGGAAATCAAGCGTTATCTCATTGACCTTTGGAAACAGTGTTATCCGGAACAAGGGCGCCTGCCGTTCTATTATAACTGGATACGCAAAAGCATCCCTATATCCCACATTATCTACGGCAATCCGCATGGGGGTATATCCAGGGAAAAGGTCAGCGAGTTTGTAAAGCTGCTATTCTCCGGCGTCAGTTTGCCGCCGGTGGTATGCCTGTACGGTGAATTGATCGACGGTTATCACCGTTATCATGCACATAAAGAACTCGGCCTGTTTTCAAATTGTATTGACGTCTATATGAACAGGTAATAGGAAAATGGACAAAGGAATCTAAAACGATTCCTTTGTCTGCGTTTATGAGTAGGAGGATTCAAAATGAAGGTAAATGACTTGGGATATCCAAAAGCAGAACCGAACGATATATTTCAATTCAACTGCTCTCATTGCGGCGATTGCTGCCGCAACGTAAAGCAGGCGGTTCCGCTTAACGGTTTGGATTTGTACAGGCTTATGCGATATTTTAAGCGCCCTATGGAACAAATCATTGAAAAATATACGGAGGTCGTGTTTATAGGTGATAGCAATTTCCCGCTTATGATGCTAAAAACCACGCATGACGACACCTGCATTTTCTACAAAAGCGGTTGCTCTGTTCAAGAAGCGAAACCGCTACCGTGCAGGCTGTATCCATACAACATCAAGCCGGGTAATCATGATGGGCTGAGCTATTGTATTGTCTCCCAAAAACCGCATCATTATACGGGGAAAACCCACCGCGTCGGGAATTGGATGAGAGAAAACCTAACTCCCGACGACAGGCGGTACATGATAGGGTGGTTTAGTCAGGCTTTGCAAATCGGCCTGCTGGCGATGGAAATATGTCAAAAGCCTGATGGGGCTGCGATATATGAGCAGTTATTAGCGCGTATCATTTGGCTGCTGTATTTTTACTATGAGGCCGGGGAGGATTTTTGGCCGCAGCATGAGAGGAATATGGCTCTGTTGATGGATATGCTCAAGTCCTCCGCAAATGACAGGTCACAGTGAGATCATGGAAATGATGCGGATAAACACAACCACACCGTATTAGATTGCCGCTGTCATGCGGAATTACTGCGGTACGATTATAAAGGAGGAAATGGATAATGAATAAAACGATTACATTAACCCTTATTGGACGCGATAGTTGGGATCGCCCGGTATATGAGTGCGGAGGCAAACTGTATGTTGACACTAGCCCTCACAAAGATCGGGCGCCGGGTATCTGCGCCAAAAGCAATAACGAGTTTGACGGTGAGCCGGATTGGCCTGTTTCGGAGGAGACGGAAATCATTTTTGTCCCATTCCGGGATACATGGTGAGGTGATCTGCGATGGGCTACATAAAAGATAGTCAATGTACCGTAAACACGCCGGTCATCTTGGGAAAACCTGAAAAGCCCATTTACGGCAAAGGCGTTTCAATCATGCCCGCTGTTCCAAGTAAAAACGAAACCAGATATGAGCAAAGCATTTACCTGGAAAAGCTGCTGCCGCTGGAAGAATACGATCATATAATCGTATTGCTGTCCGGCGGCAAGGATTCGGTCGCTTCGCTGCTCCGCCTGCTTGAAATGGGCGTGCCAAAAGACAAAATAGAACTTTGGCACCACGACATCGACGGCGGGCATCCCTCAAGACGCATGGACTGGCCTGTCACACAGGCGTATGTCCGGGCATTGTCCGAGACAATGGGTATCAAACTGCGGACAAGCTGGCGTATGGGCGGGTTCTTCGGTGAGCTTTACCGGGTCGGGGCCTCTCTCCCGATCGAATATGAGGATGGGGCGGCAGTAAAAACCTGCCGCCTCTCCCCGGCGCAGCAAAGAAGCGAGGAACTGCGCGAGGAAATCCTGCTCGGGATGGATGTTCACGATGAACTGGCGGATCTCGGCTACCGCATGAAATTCCCTGCGAAATCCGGGGACTTGGCAAGGCGCTGGTGTTCGGCGTACCTCAAGATAATTGTGTCGGACACGGTTATCCGCAATCTGGATGAGCTTGCAAGTCTGGGTACAGCCCGCCACAAATTTCCGGCGAAATCCTCGCCGCAGCAGGGGCGGTATTGTTCCGGCGCGCTCAAAGCTTCGGTGCAAGACAGCGTAACCTCAAACATGGAGCACATACGCCAAGACGTCAAAATCCTTGTCGTGTCCGGGGAACGCCGTGGCGAAAGCGCCGGCCGCGCAGGATACAACGAAATGGAGATCCACCGCACCAACGCAACGGCAAAAGCGCGACGCCTGGTTCATCAGTGGAGAAATGTTATCAGCTTGTCGGAGCGGGATGTATGGGAAATGATCAGGCGCCACCGCGTCAATCCACATCCCTGCTATCCCTGCGGATGGAACCGCTGCTCCTGCGCCTGCTGTATATTCTCCCTGCCCCGGCATTGGGCCGGTATCCGTGAACTGTTCCCGAAAGAGTACGCCGCGCTTTGTGAAGATGAAACCCGGCTTGGCTTTACTCTGGATAATAGCAAAAGTCTGGATGAATACATAGCCGGCGCCGTAAGCTGCGTGGACTATTCTAATGAAAAGGCAATCAATCAGCTTTTGACAGGGGAGTTCACCGTAGACGATGTTTTTTGCAAACCGGGCGAATGGCACTTTCCCGCAGGCGCTTTCAGGGGCGGGCAAGGGGGCCCGTGTTAAATAATAGTAAGGAGACTTTTTTATGAAAACAAAAGAGGAAATCTATCAAATTCTTCTACAGGCACATGGTACTGACGCATATCATAAATTCTCGCCGATTCCCGGTTATCCGGTAGCAACGGATGGAGTTATCGCGCTGGCAAAAGCGGCGGGATGTTTCTGGCTTCTTGACGTTATCGGGAGCTATCAGATGAACAAGAGGCTCGACCCGGGATTTCAACTATGGAAGCTGAAGGTTAATTTCGAGGACGAAAGCGCGGTTGTTTACGGGTACAACGATACGAAATTGATTGTTACCCAGAATTGAATATTCCGCGCGAAACGGTCCACGCGTCCGCGCAATTCGGTCCATTGTTCCGCCAAAAACGGTCCAACAATCCGCAAGGTGGTCCATCGAATAAATAATCGGCATATTCACTTGGATGCAGTGGTGGCAATTAAGGGGTGTGTCCAGCTATGGCTGTCCAACCCCTATACCCATTTTACTCAAGGCACGTTGTCAAGGTTGGGTAGTATTTGCTCCGCAAATCTCCACCCTTCTCTTGACAAATCGACGTATATTTATGCTTCGTTTGTGTGTGGACCGCGCCTATGGAATGCTGGACCATTTTTCGCGGATGAGTGGACCGTTTTTGGCGGACGCATGGACCATTTTCATGGAATACCCAGAATATTCCGTACACTGATTTTCCGTTGGAAGAAATAAAGCTTTATCTGATAAATGGAGTGATATTACTTCCGTCAGAATATTGAAAACTATTAAAAAAATACATGGAGGGATAATAAATGTTATATAAAAACGTATGCTTCTGTTTAGACCGCAACCGTTATGACGGGCGCGGTTGGACTGACGAAGCAAGCTCTAAAAGATTTGAGGATGAAATCGTCGGTTTGTTTCAATCGGATGGTTGGGAGTGGATAAACGCCGATGAATGCAAAAAATACGGCGGATGCCCGGAAGTCAAAAAAGGCTGTCAGGAATTATACCTGCATCCCATGTCCGCCTCCGGTATCGTTATCGCGGAGGACGTCCCGCGCATTGAAAGGCTGCTCGGCGGCGCAATTACATTCCGGCATTACCACACCGATATTTATGAGGATTATGTGCTAATGACGGATGAAGAATATTTGCGGCTCCTGGAAGGGCGGCGGGATGAAATCGTCAAAGATGTTTTAGAGAAATTTCAGACAAAGCGCAAAAACCTGTATTTTGCGCTTGCTTATGAACTCCTGGGCCGTGTCTGCAAGAAGTATCGAATCAAGCGTGTAGGCGCGAAAAGCCAGTACAACGATCTGGAAGCTCAATTCATATTTGAAATTTTTAAGGAGCTTTTAGCCAAAGGTCTGATTGTGTCCGCAAAGACAAAGCATGGCGAAGGTTACAGGACGGCAAAAAAGGATGAGGCATCCTTGAAAAGCGCATGATAACGCCATATAAAGCAGGATAACATGAGAAGCGCCGCCTTTTGCGATAAAGGCGGCACTTTTTCTATTACACACACAACCCGTATATCTTACTTGAATCTTTCGCCCATATAGGGTATAATGGATTTGAAACAGATGAAAGCCGATGGACTAAGCATCAACCCGGTCAGGAGGTCAACCTAATGTCAACCAAGCAGTCCCTGATAAGCGAGATAGAATCGCTGCCTGCGAACATTATAGATGAAGTGTACCAGTATGTTTCATTTCTAAAGTTCAAACAAAATAGCATAACGGACAACGCCACGGCCACCGGCGTCAAGCCGTCTGTTGAATCAAGGGAGCCTTTTTTTGGCTGTATGAAAGGGAAGGTATGGATGTCGGATGATTTTGATGCGCCTCTTGATGATTTCAAGGGGTATATGTGATGTAATATCTAACGCGGGCCTTTTAGGCCCGCGTTTTTTGCCGGTTTGAATTTACTCAACTTGACATTTAGTTCAAAGTGCGGTACAATGATAACAAACGACAACAAAATGAGGTGATATCATGTCAATTCAAATTTCAACCCGCATAGATGAAGCTACCAAACAACAATTTGACAAGATTTGTGAGACGATTGGAGTTTCGCCTTCAAACGCTCTTAGCATGTTCATTAAAGGCGTTATCAACTATAACGGCATTCCTTTTTCCGTGGTTGCGCCGTCGGGGAATCCAAGAAAAATGACAATGCAGGAAGCGTTCGGGTGTATGCGCGGTCAATTCACAGTGCCGGACGACTTTAATGCGCCACTGGAAGATTTTAGGGAGTATATGGGATGAAGCTTCTTCTGGATACTCACATAATCCTTTGGTGGATAAGCGGACAAGATAGCTTTTCGCCACGCGCTAAAACTCTTTTGCTCAGCAGCGAGCACACACTATGCGTTAGCCTTGCTTCAGCATGGGAGGTTGCTGTCAAAGTAAGTATCGGGAAACTGCCGGAATTGAACGGTGGCGTCAAAACCTTTTTTGCAAAAGTGGAAGAAATGCCTATTAGTCTGCTCGCAGTAGAACCACATCATATCGAGCTTGTCGAAAGACTGCCGTTTATCCGCCGCGACCCATTCGACCGTTTGCTTGTTGCCACCGCTAAAACAGACGGCATGACCATCCTGACGGCGGATGAAAATATCCACAGGTACGATGTGCCGACTGTGTGGTAAATGGCAGTTTGCCGTATAAATAACCAACCTGACGGGCCATTGAGGCCCGTTTTTTTGTTCTTATGACGGCCATGAGGGGACAGATTTATAGACAAAACCCACAGATAATTGACACAACAAATAAGCCATAGCCAAAGTTAGCGCAAGGTCTTGACAAAACTTCAAGATTACAAGCGCAAAAAGATATGTTAAGATAAAAATGTTCTCTTAGGTCTGATTGTGTTTAGGTGTGATTGTGAATTCCCGGGGAC
>Ga0131853_10024238_pt1 | contig 10952 bp, 6 predicted proteins | sample TergutLab28metaG_FD_92764 | JGI IMG/M metagenome (GOLD analysis project Ga0131853, IMG submission 92764) | Labiotermes labralis P1 segment gut microbial communities from Petit-Saut dam, French Guiana - Lab288 P1 (version 2) (version 2) | ecosystem: Host-associated > Arthropoda: Insects >...
ACCGTGGCCAGCACCGAGGCGGCCTGCTCGCCGCCCATCACCGAGATCTTGGCGTTGGGCCACATCCACAGGAAGCGGGGACTGTAGGCCCGGCCGCACATCGAGTAGTTGCCGGCGCCGTAGGAGCCGCCGATCACCACGGTCAGCTTGGGGACCCGGGCGCAGGCCACCGCGGTGACCATCTTGGCGCCGTGCTTGGCGATGCCGCCGGCTTCGTACTGGCGGCCCACCATGAACCCGGAGATGTTCTGCAGGAACAGCAGCGGGATGCCGCGCTGGTCGCACAGCTCGATGAAGTGCGCGCCCTTGAGCGCCGACTCGGCGAACAGGATGCCGTTGTTGGCGACGATGCCCACCGGGTGGCCCTGCACATGGGCGAACCCGGTGACCAGCGTGGTGCCGTACTCCGCCTTGAACTCGGCGAAGCGGCTGCCGTCCACCAGCCGGGCGATGACCTCCCGTACGTCGTACGGCGTGCGGGAGTCCACCGGCACCGCGCCGTACAGCCCGGCGGGGTCGACGGCCGGCGGCTCGGCGGGGCGGACCGTCCACGGCGGGGCGCCGCGGGCCGGCAGGGTGGCCACGATGTCGCGGACGATGCTCAGCGCGTGGGCGTCGTCCTCGGCCAGGTGGTCGGTGACCCCGGAGACGCGCGAGTGCACCTCGCCGCCGCCCAGTTCCTCGGCGGTGACGACCTCGCCGGTCGCCGCTTTCACCAGCGGCGGGCCGCCGAGGAAGATCGTGCCCTGGTTCCGCACGATCACCGCCTCGTCGCTCATCGCCGGCACGTAGGCGCCGCCCGCGGTGCACGAGCCCAGGACCGCGGCGATCTGCGGGATGCCGCGGGCCGACATGGTGGCCTGGTTGAAGAAGATCCGCCCGAAGTGGTCCCGGTCGGGGAACACCTCGTCCTGGCGGGGCAGGAAGGCGCCGCCGGAGTCCACCAGGTAGACGCACGGCAGGCGGTTGTCGAGGGCGACCTCCTGGGCGCGCAGGTGCTTCTTCACCGTCATCGGGTAGTACGTGCCGCCCTTGACGGTGGCGTCGTTGGCCACGACCACCACCTCGCGGCCGGCGACCCGGCCGATGCCGGCGATGACGCCGGCGGCGGGGGCCTGCCCGTCGTACATCCCGTCCGCGGCCAGCGGGGCGAGTTCCAGGAAGGGGGAGCCCGGGTCCAGCAGGTGGTCCACCCGGTCGCGGGGCAGCAGCTTGCCGCGCGCGGTGTGCCGGGCGCGCGCCTTCTCGCCGCCGCCGAGCCGGGCGGCCGCGAGCTTGTCACGCAGCGTGGCGCTGAGCGCGGTGTGCGCCTGGGTGTTGGCGCGATATGCCTCCGACGCCGGATCTGCGGCGCTGGACAGGGCGGGTGCTGCCATCGTTCGGCCCCCCGGGTGTTAGCGAACGTTAACTTGATGACTCCACGTTAACGCTCGCTAACCCGATTGTCTAGACTCGATCGTATGAACCCGACGAAGACGGCCGGCGGCAGGCGCGAGCAAATCCTCAGGGAGGCCGCGCGGCTCTTCGCCGAACGCGGATTCCACGGTGTCGGCGTGGACGAGATAGGCGCCGCGGTCGGTATCAGCGGGCCGGGGCTGTACCGGCACTTCGCGGGCAAGGACGCCATGCTCGCCGAGCTCCTGGTGGGCATCAGCGACCGGCTGCTGACCGCCGGGCGGATGCGCGTCGCCGAGAGCGACGACCCGCAGCAGGCGCTCGACGCGCTGATCCGCGGCCACATCGACTTCGCCATCGACGACCGGCCGCTGATCACGCTGCACGACCGCGAGCTGGACCGGCTGCGCGAGTCCGACCGCAAGCTCGTCCGCCAGTTGCAGCGGCAGTACGTCGAGGAGTGGGTCGGCGTGGTGCGACGGGTCCACCCGAACGCCTCCGAGCTCGAGGTGCGCGCCGCGGTGCACGCGGTGTTCGGCCTGATCAACTCCACCCCGCACCTCGGCCCGCGCAGCGGCGTGCCGGACCGGGGGGCGATGGCGGCCCTGCTGCGGCGCCTGGCGCTGGGCGCCCTGGGGACCCTCGACGACGGGCTGCCCTGGACAGGCTCGCGGACCGACCGGTAACTTACTGAGCGCTTGCTTAATCAGACTGCCGGTCTGCTCGCTCGTCGATGGGAGGCGCGCTGTGCGTCGCACGGTGTACAACGAGGACCACGAGGCGTTCCGCGAGACGATACGCGCCTTCATCGAGGCCGAGGTCGTCCCGGTCTACGACCAGTGGCTGGAGGCCGGGCAGGCGCCCCGGGACTTCTACTACAAGCTCGGTGAGCTGGGCGTCTTCGGTATCGAGGTGCCCGAGGAGTACGGCGGCGCCGGCGAGGAGAGCTTCAAGTTCCACGCCGTCATCAGCGAGGAGTGCGCCCGCGCGGGCGTCAGCTTCGGCGGCAGCGGCGTGCACACCGGCCTGTGCCTGCCCTACGTCATGGCCTACGCCACCGACGAGCAGAAGAAGCGCTGGCTGCCCGGCTTCGCCAGCGGCGAGATCATGTTCGCCATCGCCATGACCGAGCCCGGCACCGGCTCCGACCTGGCCGGCATGAAGACGTCCGCGAAGCTGTCCGAGGACGGCACCCACTACGTGCTCAACGGCGCCAAGACCTTCATCACCGGCGGCGTGCACGCCGACCGCGTCATCGTCTGCGCCCGCACCGCGCCGCCCAGCCCCGAGGACCGCAGGGCCGGCATCTCCCTGTTCGTCGTCGACACCAAGTCCGAGGGCTACACGGTCGGCCGCAAGCTCGACAAGCTCGGCCTGAAGACCTCCGACACCGCGGAACTGGCCTTCGCCGACGTCAAGGTGCCCGTCGAGGACCTGCTCGGCGAGGAGGGCAAGGGCTTCTCCTACCTCGGCCAGAACCTGCCGCAGGAGCGCCTGGGCATCGCCGTCGGCGCCTACGCGCAGGCCGCCGCCGCGATCCGGTTCGCGCAGCTCTACGTCCAGGACCGCACCGTCTTCGGCCAGACCGTCGCGTCCTTCCAGAACACCAAGTTCGAACTCGCCGCCTGCAAGGCCGAGGTGGACGCCGCGGAGGCCGTCGTCGACCGCGCGCTGGAGGCCCACGACCTGGGCGAGCTGAATGCCGCCGACGCCGCCTCCGCCAAGCTGTTCTGCACCGAGGTCGCCGCCCGCGTCATCGACCGCTGCCTGCAGCTGCACGGCGGATACGGTTACATGAACGAGTACCCGATCGCCCGCCTGTACGCGGACAACCGGGTCAACCGCATCTACGGCGGCACCAGCGAGGTCATGAAGTCGATCATCGCCAAGTCGATGGGCCTGTGATCGGCCCGGCCGGACCCAGCCGCCCCCGAGCACCACAACGAACGGACCACGCGTGAACGGCACCCCCGCGGACGGCGGTCCCCAGCCGCTGGACTCGCTGCTCGCCCTGCTCGACCTGGAGCGCATCGAGCAGGACATCTTCCGCGGGGTGAGCCGGCCGGCCGTGGTGCCGCGGGTCTTCGGCGGCCAGGTCGCCGCCCAGGCCCTGGTCGCGGCCGGCCGCACCGTCCCCGGGGAACGTGCCGCGCACTCCCTGCACGCGTACTTCCTGCGGCCCGGCGACCCCGGCGCGCCCATCGTCTACGAGGTCGACCGGATCCGCGACGGCCGCTCCTTCACCACCCGGCGGGTCGTCGCCATCCAGCACGGCCAGCCGATCTTCCACCTGTCGGCGTCGTTCCAGGCCCACGAGGAGGGCCTGGAGCACCAGGAGCCGATGCCCGACGCGCCGGACCCCGAGACGCTGCCCAGCGCCGAGGAACTCCTCCCGGCCCACGCCGACAAGTTCCCCGACCCGCGCGTGGTGGACCGCCTGCTCGAGGTGCGCTCCGCCATCGACCTGCGCTACGTCGAGGACCCGCCCTACCTGACGGCCGGCGTGGCCCGCGAACCCCGCTCCCAGGTGTGGTTCCGCACCCGCGGCAAGCTCGCCGACGACCCCATGCTGCACGTGTGCCTGGCCACCTACGTGTCGGACATGACGCTGCTGGACTCGGTGCTGCTCGCCCACGGCCGCGGCGGCTGGGCGGTCGGCGACGTGGTCGGGGCCAGCCTGGACCACGCCATGTGGTTCCACCGCCCGCTGCGCGCCGACGAGTGGCTGCTGTACGACCAGCAGAGCCCGTCGGCCTCCGGCGGCCGCGGCCTGGGCACCGCCCGCATCTACACCCGCGACGGCCGCCTGGCCGTCTCGGTCATCCAGGAGGGCCTGGTCCGGGTCCCGCGCACCGTCTGAACCAACGCACCACCTGAACCAGCGCAGCGTCCGGAGCAACGCGCCACCTGAATCAGTGCGCCGGTCGACCGGGCCGGCCGTCCCGGCGGACCGTGCTGACGGACCGGTACGGCGCGGCCCCTTCCGGACGGCGCGCGTACGCCACCCCTGGTTCAGGCCGGGACGGGCAGGCCGGCCGCGGCCAGCAGGTAGGCGGTGAGCGGCGCGTACAGGTGCGGCGCGACGTTGTCGTCCAGCGGGACGCTGACCCTGATGCTGCCCTCCGCCTCCCCGACGAACAGCGCCGGGTCGTTGCAGTCGGCGAACCCGATCGTCTCCAGCCCCCTGGACCCGGCGTGCCCGGCCCACCCGTGGTCGGCGACCACCAGGTCCGGCAGCGGCCGGCCGTCGCGCTCCAGCGCGTCCAGCACCTGCTGCATCGGCTCGGGGGAGTGCGTGTGGACCAGCCCGGCGCCCCGGTGCAGCATGAACACGTCCGCGAGTTGCCGCACCTCGCCGTTGTCGGCGTACAAGTGGTCCAGCGGGCCGGCCAGGGTGCAGCCTGCCGCCCGCAGCGCCGCCGCCAGCGCGTGGTGGACGGCGTACATGCCCGCCGGATGCCCGGTGGCCACCAGCACCCGGGAGCCGTTCTCCGCCGCCTTGCGCAGGACCTCCGCCATCCGGTCCAGCGCGTCCAGCGTCAGCTGCGGGTCGATGGTGTCCTGCCCGTTGCGGTGCGCGGGATCGGCCACCACGCCGCAGCGCTCCACCATCACCTCCAGCACCTCCTCCGGGTCGCCCCAGCGGTCGCCGAAGTCCAGCCCCAGCCAGTAGTAGCGGTCCCCGGCGGCCAGCGCCCGGTAGTGGTCGAGATTGTTCTCCCGGCTGGTGGCGACGTCCCCGGCTATCCGGGTGCGGACGAGATGGTCGGCGAGGGCCTGGCGGGAGGGTGCGGCAGGCGCGGGATCCAATGGCATGCACACATTGTCCCGTCCCCGCTCCGGGGACGTCCGGGCGGCCTCCTGATCGACGCGGAGGCGTAATCGGGGCGACGGATTGGAGGAAACGTACATTCCGGCGGGATCGGGCAGAGACATAGGGTCGGCCGCTGACCCCGAAGAAGAGAGGCCCTCCATGACCAGCGCCCAGCCGCGCGGCCCCGTCGACTCCTCCCGCATCCCCCGCTACGCGGGACCCGCGACCTTCGCCCGGCTGCCCAGGCTGGACGAGGTCGGCAGCGCGGACGTGGCCGTCGTCGGGGTGCCCTTCGACGCCGGGGTCTCCTACCGTCCCGGGGCGCGCTTCGGCGGCAACGCGGTGCGCGAGGCGTCCCGCCTGCTGCGCCCCTACAACCCGGCGCAGGCCGCCTCGCCGTTCGCGCTGGCCCAGGTCGCCGACGCCGGCGACATCGCCGCCAACCCGTTCGACATCGACGAGGCCGTCGAGACGATCGAGGGCGCCGCCGACGACCTGCTCGGCACCGGGGCCCGGCTGATGACCCTCGGCGGCGACCACACCATCGCCCTGCCGCTGCTGCGCGCCGTCGCCCGCCGCCACGGCCCGGTCGCGCTGCTGCACTTCGACGCGCACCTGGACACCTGGGACACCTACTTCGGCGCCGCCTACACGCACGGCACGCCCTTCCGGCGTGCCGTCGAGGAAGGCATCCTCGACACCTCCGCGCTCTCCCACGTCGGCACCCGCGGCCCCCTGTACGGCAAGCAGGACCTCGACGACGACGCCAAGATGGGCTTCGGCATCGTCACCTCCGCCGACGTGATGCGCCGCGGCGTGGACGAGGTCGCCCAGCAGCTGCGCGAGCGGATCGGCGACCGGCCGCTGTACATCTCGATCGACATCGACGTCCTGGACCCCGCCCACGCACCCGGCACCGGCACGCCCGAGGCCGGCGGCCTGACCTCCCGCGAACTGCTGGAGATCGTGCGCGGCCTGGCCGGCTGCCACCTGGTGTCCGCCGACGTCGTCGAGGTCGCCCCCGCCTACGACCACGCCGAGATCACCTCCGTGGCCGCCTCGCACACCGCCTACGAGCTGACGACGATCATGACCCGGCAGATCGCCGAGGCGCGTACCGCCTGAGCTGCGCGGACCCTCGCCGCTGGGCCGGGGCGAGTGGGGGCCGGCGGCGGCCGGTGGGCGATCGGCGTCAACGAGGGTGTCACCGGATTCACCCCAAAGGACTACGACCAAGGTCGCACGCATGTGCGACCTTGGTCGTTGGTTGTGTTGCGGGAGGATGAAATGCGCAGCCCAGTGCGTTCCAGCCTCGGTGAAGAGAGCGGTGAGCAGGGCGGCGGACGTCCGGCGCCCGACGATCGGTGGGAGGACCGCGTGACGACGGCGAAGGCGGAACGGGCAGTGGAGCACGACCCCGACCAGGGGTGGCTGCGCCGGCTGCTGGCCTACTGCTGGCGGTACAGGCGCAACGTGCTGCTGTCCCTCGGCGCCTCGCTCGGCGGCATGGCGGTCACCGCCCTGGTGCCGCTCGTCCCCAAGGTGATCATCGACGACGTCATCGTCAAGCACGACAAGCCCCTCGCGCCCTGGGCCATCGCCCTGGTGGTCGCCGCCGTCGTGGTCTACGTCCTCACCTACGTGCGGCGCTACTACGGCGGGCGGCTGGCGCTCGACGTGCAGCACGACATGCGCACCGAGATGTTCGGCACGATCATGCGCCTCGACGGGCGCCGCCAGGACCAGCTGAGCACCGGCCAGGTCGTCGGCCGCGCCACCAGCGACCTGCAGCTGATCCAGGGCCTGCTGTTCATGACCCCGATGATGATCGGGAACCTGCTGCTGTTCCTGCTCTCGCTGGTCGTCATGCTCGTGCTGTCGCCGCTGCTCACCGTCATCGCCCTGGCCGTCGCACCCGCCCTGTGGTTCATCGCCGACCGGTCCCGCAAGCGCCTGTTCCCCGCCACCTGGTACGCCCAGGGGCAGGCCGCGGCCGTCGCCGGCATCGTCGACGGCTCGGTGACCGGCGTGCGCGTGGTCAAGGGCTTCGGCCAGGAGCAGCAGGAGATGGACAAGCTGCGCACCGTCAGCCGCCGGCTGTTCGCCGGCCGGCTGCGCACCGTGCGGCTCTCCGCGCGCTACACCCCCGCGCTCCAGGCCGTCCCGTCGTTCGGGCAGATCGGCATGCTGGCCCTCGGCGGCTGGATGGCCGCCCGCCACCAGATCACGCTCGGCACCTTCGTCGCCTTCTCCACCTACCTCGCCCAGCTCACCGGACCCGTCCGGATGCTCACCATGATGCTGACCGTGGGCCAGCAGGCCCGCGCCGGCGTCGAACGCGTCCTGGAACTCATCGACACCCGGCCCAGCCTCCAGGAGGGCACCGCCACCCTGCCCGCGGACGCCCCGGCCACCGTCGAGTTCGACCACGTCACCTTCGGCTACACCCCCGACCGGCCGGTCCTGGACGGCTTCGACCTGACGATCGAGCCCGGGGAGACCGTCGCCGTCGTCGGCGCCTCCGGCTCCGGCAAGTCCACCCTCTCGCTGCTCCTGCCGCGCCTGTACGACGTCACCGGCGGCGCCGTCAGGATCGGCGGCACCGACGTGCGGGAACTGACCTTCGACTCGCTGCGCTCCGCGATCGGCCTCGTCCCCGAGGACAGCTTCCTGTTCTCCGACACCGTCCGCGCCAACCTCGCCTACGGCAACCCCGACGCCACCGACGAGGAGATCGTCGCCGCCGCCCGCGCCGCCCAGGCCGACGGGTTCATCCGCGACCTTCCCGACGGCTACGACACCGTCGTCGGCGAGCAGGGCCTGACCCTGTCCGGCGGCCAGCGCCAGCGCATGGCCCTGGCCCGCGCCATCCTCACCGACCCCCGGCTGCTCCTCCTCGACGACGCCACCTCCGCCATCGACGCCCGCGTCGAGGCCGAGATCTTCGAGGCACTCACCGAGGTCATGCGCGACCGCACCACCCTGCTGATCGCCCACCGCCGCTCCACCCTCGCCCTCGCCGACCGCATCGCCGTCCTCGACTCCGGACGGCTTTCCGACGTCGGCACCCACGAGGAACTCCAGGAACGCAGCTCCCTGTACCGGGCGCTGCTCACCGACCCCGACGCGCTCGGCGCCGACGTCGTCACCCTCGACCCGGCCGGTGCCGCCGCCCGCCACGACACCGCCGGCGAGGAGACCGCCGAGGCCGGCGTCACCCCCGAACTGTGGCCGCAGGACCGCCGCGGCACCGGCGACAGCGGCCCCGGCACCCCGTCCGGCGCCGCACCCGCCGCCACGGGCGGACCCGGCCCCGGCGGCATGGCCGGCGCACTCGCCGGCATGCCCGCCACCCCCGAACTCCTCGCCAAGGTCGCGGCCCTGCCACCCGCCGACGACACCCCCGACGTCGACGAGGAAGCCGCACACGCCGCCGACGAACGCTTCGGCCTCGGCAGCCTGCTCCGCGGCTTCCGCGCCCCGCTGCTGTTCAGCCTGCTGCTCGTCGCCGTCGACGCCTTCGCCGGGCTGTTGCTCCCCATCCTCATCCGGCACGGCATCGACGCGGGCGTCCGCCGCCAGGCACTGGGTGCGGTGTGGGCCGCGTCCCTGCTCGGCCTCGCCCTGGTCCTCACCCAGTGGGCCGCCGAATGGGGCTCCGCGCTGCTGACCGGCCGCACCGGCGAACGCGTCCTCTACACCCTGCGCGTCAAGATCTTCGCCCATCTGCACCGGCTCGGCCTCGACTACTACGAGCGCGAACTGACCGGCCGGATCATGACCCGCATGACCACCGACGTCGACGCCCTGTCCACGTTCCTGCAGACCGGGCTGGTCACCGCGCTGGTCAGCGTGCTCACCTTCCTCGGCATCCTCGTCGCGCTGCTCGCCATCGACGTCGAACTGGCCCTGCTGGTCTTCGCCTCGCTCCCCGTACTCGTCGTCGCCACGTGGATCTTCCGCCGCAAGTCGGTGAAGGCGTACGAACTCGCCCGCGAGCGCGTCGCCGTCGTCAACGCCGACCTGCAGGAGCACGTCGCCGGCCTGCGGATCGTCCAGGCGTTCCGCGGCGAGGGCCCCGGCGCCGCCCGCTTCGCCGCCCGCAGCGACGACTACCGCAAGGCCCGCGTCCGCGGCCAGTTCCTCATCTCCGTCTACTTCCCGTTCGTGCAGCTGCTGTCCAGCGTCGCCGCCGCCCTCGTGCTGATCGTCGGCGCCCACCGGGTCAGCGCCGGCACCCTCACCGCGGGCGCCCTGGTCGCCTACCTGCTCTACATCGACCTGTTCTTCTCACCCGTCCAGCAGCTCTCCCAGGTCTTCGACGGATACCAGCAGGCCAGCGTCTCGCTGGGCCGCATCCGCCAGCTGCTGCGCGAACCCACCACCACCCCGGCGGCCGCCGACCCCCGGGCCGTCGGCGCCCTCAGCGGCGACATCGAGTTCCGCGACGTCCACTTCCGCTACGGCGGCACCGACGCCGACGGCGCCGAAGCGCTCGCCGGCATCGACCTGCACATCCCCGCCGGGCAGACCGTCGCGTTCGTCGGCGAGACCGGAGCCGGCAAGTCCACCCTGGTCAAGATGGTCGCCCGGTACTACGACACGACCTCCGGCCAGGTCCTCGTCGACGGCACCGACATCCGCGACCTCGACGTCACCGCCTACCGGCAGCGCCTCGGCGTCGTCCCGCAGGAGCCCTACCTCTTCCCGGGCACCGTGCGCGACGCCATCGCCTACGGGCGGATGGACGCCACCGACGCCGAAGTGGAGGCCGCCGCCCGCGCGGTCGGCGCCGACGCGATGATCGCCACCCTCGACGGCGGCTACCTGCACCAGGTCTCCGAACGCGGCCGCAACCTGTCCGCGGGACAGCGCCAGCTCATCGCCCTGGCCCGTGCCCAGCTCGTCGACCCCGCGATCCTGCTCCTCGACGAGGCCACCGCCGCCCTCGACCTGGCCACCGAGGCCATGGTCAACCGGGCCGCGGACCGCCTCGCCACACGGCGCACCACCCTCGTCGTCGCCCACCGGCTGAGCACCGCCGCCCGCGCCGACCGGGTGATCGTCCTCGACCACGGCCGCGTCGTCGAGGACGGCACGCACGACGCGCTGCTCGCCCGCGACGGCCGGTACGCCGAACTGTGGCGCACCTTCAGCGGAGAGGTGGCCGCAGCGGCCTGACTCGGCGCCCCCGCCCCCGCCCCCTGTCCGGCCCCGGCCCCCACCGCCCGGGACCGGACGGCAGGGCTGTCGCCGGGCGCTCAGTAGCCCAGCCCGTGCCGGACCGGGAACAGCACCTTCGCCGGGTCGCCGGCCTGGGGGACCGCCACTGGAAGCCGCCCGGACGGCGACACCACGCCCGCCACGACCCGCGCGGCGGCCCGCATCGACACATCCGTCCAGCCGTAGCACGCCAACGCGGCGGCCACCGGCGGCAGGAACGCCACGTCGTACGGATTGCGCACCGCCAGGGCGACCACCGGCACCCCCGCACCCACCAGCGCCTCCACCAGGGCGATCTGCTCCCGCGAACCCGCCGTGACGTTGTACGTGGCGACCACCACCGCGTCCACACCCGCGCGCGCCGCGGCCACCGCCTCGCCGATCACCGCCGGGCCCGGTGCGAACCCCGTCGGCAGCGCACGGGCCGACACGCCCAGCGCCGTCAACTCCTGCGCCAGCACCGCGGTCGGCGGCCCCCCGACACCCGACGGCGCCGCCGGATCCGCCCCCACCACCAGCA
>Ga0131853_10024243_pt1 | contig 10950 bp, 7 predicted proteins | sample TergutLab28metaG_FD_92764 | JGI IMG/M metagenome (GOLD analysis project Ga0131853, IMG submission 92764) | Labiotermes labralis P1 segment gut microbial communities from Petit-Saut dam, French Guiana - Lab288 P1 (version 2) (version 2) | ecosystem: Host-associated > Arthropoda: Insects >...
CCGTTGCGCTGACCACGTGACACCCCTCTATCCGCAAAAGTTGGCACTAACTTCGCCGACCGGCGGCGGCCGCTTTGTCGGTATAGTTCGCGTGCGGACTAAGGCCACGGAGTTTAGTTTAGTTTTAGTGTGTGTGTGTGTGTGTGTGTGTATGTTTGTAGTGGAATTACTTTAGCCCCAGTGTTTGACTGTAGTTTCCGCTACAAAAACATACATACACATATACATATATGTGTGTGTGTGTGTGTTTTTGTAGCAGAATTACTTTAGCCCCAGTGTTTGACTGTAGTTTCCGCTACAAAAACACACACACACACACATATATATATATATATATATATATATGTGTGTGTGTTTTTGTAGTGGAATTACTTTAGCCCCAGTGTTTGACTGTAGTTTTTTGCCCAATGCTTGTTACAGCCTATATTCCCACCAGTAAACAGATTTTGCATACAGGCTGACTTATCAGGAGTACCATATCTGTTTTTTCTTTCATTGGTATTTAATTTTTCTTATTAGTGTATTGACAAAGATATTTTTATGGAGAAGGCTCTGGTTTTAACCAGTTGAGCCATGTGAGGAGACACTCACTTTGTCATCCATATGATTACACAGTAATTAAAATAAATTAAATTATATAATTATTTAATCTTTCTTTCCTGTCTTTGTCTTTAAATGTGTGAATCTGCACACTCTGACCTTCAAACAACAATAAATTGCTCCTATGTAATACTACTTAATTACTTTATTGCTCAAGAAGTTACTGTTACACAATTTTTAGATAAATGTAATTAGCTGAAACCAGACTTTAATATTTATGATATATGAACATACAAACCACCATCCAGAGAACATTATTTATAATGTGTAATTGTTTTAATGCACAGGAGACTGGGTGGTGATTAATGCTGTGGTTGAAGTCAATGAAGATGTATGTGATTTGAGTGGAGAAGTGCTGGATGTAGAGGAGATACGCCCACTACGGTCTCGCTTAGTGACTGGCTGTGTAACACATTGGAATAAGAACAGTGGTGGAGTTGTAGACCAATATGTGTATTTCACTCAAGACTCATGTGAACCAGGATATATTCCTCACCTCGGGGATAAAGTTGTGGTTGAAGCAATTGAGACTGAGCATGGCCAATACACTTGGCGAGCTCTCAAGACTGTTCCTACCTTCTTGCTTGCTACAAAAAGGAAAGCAGGTGATGAGTTAAATGACTCTGCTGATATATATGATAAATTGGAAAACCTTCTGGCAGAAAAGAAGGGGATTGTTATTACAAAATGTTTGAACTTTGGCATATTGAATGTGGGCGAAGAGCGGGAACTAGTGGCAGAAGTAAAAAATACTGGACTGCACAATCAGCATTTTATACAAGGAAGATTTCATTCCCGTCTTTCTGAATCTCAGTTCTGTCTCCATCACCCAAGTGATGGACAATTATCTGTACTTCACCCTGGACAGACAGTAGAGTTTTGTTTTGGTTGTAAGGGAAGGTTCATCGGTAATTCATCAGAACTGTTTGTGTTCACCTTCAAGGGTTTCAAGATTGGTCGTAACCTTCAGGTTGAGGTACAGGACCCATTGAACAGTTCCTTAGCACCATCCCCAAATAAGAAGAGCGTTAATCATCATGAAGCCTGGCAGAGAACTTTTCAGACAAGGAATAGCAGAATGTTGGTTCCTGGTGTGAGACCCATTAAACCACCAGCATTTGTACCTGTTCGACTGGGAATATTTCCAGTTCCGAATCGGCTGTTGGAGGCTGTAGTGGGGAATGATGAAAGACGAAATATTGAAGATGTTGAAGATGCTGTATATAATATTGCTCCATGTTTGTCAAAAAATCTGACAATGTTAAACTACAGTGATCGCTTCCACATGCTTCTTTATTTGGAGGAGATTCAAGGTATATTAGGTATGCAGAAGTATGACCTTGAGAGAGTTTGCTTCCGGATAGCAGGGCCTAGTGGTGAATTCCTAGCACTTGAAGTTCCAGGTCTGGCTGAGAAAAGACCATCACTTGTGCTGGGTGACCGTGCTATAGCATCAGATCCAGCGCCACAAGGTAGTACGGGTGAGTATGATATTCTTTGCTATATGTGCATTCTTTGCATGAATTGTATGCTGTATTTCATGTAATGTAAAGTGCATACTGGTTTAGGAAGCAGCAATTTAAAATTTTTGTACAAAATAAGATATTTCCAAATTGTAGGACCATTTTTAAGGGAAGAACCACATAAATTGGCAATGAATGTAAGTTAATGCACAATGTACAGTCTGTTATCTAGCTTTTCATTTGTTTTGTGTCCAAAGTCAGTGAAAGCAAATATGAATGACATGGTATTTTGCAATGTGCACTGAAAGTTTGACAGTTGAGTTTAATTGTGATACACATCTGCCCAGTAAAACACCTCTTGTACATGAAACTTAGCTCATGCTTTATCAGCTGTATGAAAAGTGTTTATTAAATACATTGTAGACCCCATTACATCTTCAACTTTTTTTTTTAAACATTTTTTAGTATCAATATTGATTTATATCCAGACATACACAACAGTTGAACACTGTTTGTTCAATTATTAACTTTTATACAACATGTTTTGGTTATTATATTCAACCATTATCAGAGAGGAGCACAAGTGCGTAATCAGAAAAGTATGCTTGGATAGCCATATCTGAAGTTAATGTAACACAGAAAAAGAAAATTTGTGTTACATATAAAACCTACCATTCTATTAAGCAGGGTCACGTCAGATATTACCAGTTGTGTAGTTCATACCTGTCACATGTTGACTTAATAACATATAGGAAGGAGCCTTTTTCATCCTCAGATATTTACATTACTTCTGGATATTAATTAAAATTTTAACTACTATTTTATGTGTTTGTTTTTATTGGGAATAATAGCTAATTTTATTTGAGCATGCTAATTGTGAAGGAGAGGCCTCTCCCATAACGTACATTTCGTATTATATACTTATGTTTCCATCTGATGATGGTTGAATGGCATGACTGCAGCATGTTGTAGATAAGTAAATAAATGAGCATACATTGTTCAAATGTTGTGTTTGGTTACAATTACATACATCTAGTAGCACAATGGGATGTAGTGCCTAAATTTTTCAATATTGTTAATGTTTGGAAGTTACACACCTCTTAACAACAGATGTGACATTGTATGCTTGCATATTAAGTTTCTGTGCTGCAAGAGTGCAGCACATGGTGAAGAAAATGAGAATAAGCACTTTTTTTAAGGCCCTTTTTGTGCAAGGCCCAGTTTTATAGTACTTACTCTTAAATAAATGCAGAATTCATGATACTTGGCATGTGAAGTGGTGAAATATGGTGTACCTCTGGAATTCTGGTTAGCTTTGTCAGCAGTATTTTTGTGTCTCTGATAAATTGACAATAAGATTTTGTATACATGTGTGAAAATTTACTTCTTGCTGGTGTGTTGGGTGTCAAAACACAGCAGAAAAATAGCCCAGTTGTAATAATTTTACCGATAGTGGACGTGTATGTTGCTTGGTATTACATATTCTTAGCACTTATACCACAGGGCTTCAAGCCAGGGGTGCATAGATTTTCTAAAAGTGTAGGAACCATCTCAAAATTCTAAGTGCCAGAAGAGGAACACAAAGCAAATACCATAATGAGGACCCACAAATATTAGGTGCCACCATACAAACTTAGGTTCTTAGGTTCCCAGGCAGCCTGGCACCTAGGATTTATGCACCACAGACTTAGGCATAGGTGGTGAATAGTATTAAGATGACTGTCTGAAAAACAGTGAGTGAGTGTGCACTGGATTCATCTGAATCAGTGAAACTGTGACAGGCCCAGCAAGTAGTTAGTGGATTTTTAATTGCTTACAGCACTTAACTTAGTCTAAGAAGAAATTTGGATTTACTGTTATGCAATGAAAGAATGTGATGGCCATCAACAGTTGAAACTAATTTATTACATTCCCCTGCTGTGAGTGATCCAGATTTTGTATAATGAATTTACTACTGAATTTACTTTCATTAAATTATTTGTATTAGTTCTCCATATGATGCCCAACTTGGAGGTAGCAGCTTTTTTGCAGTGTTTGTTAGTTACATTTACCTTCCTGTAAGCCTGGAATATTTTAGATAAGAATGAGACTTGTGCATTAAATTATACAGAATGTTCAATAAATATGTTGGATAGAAATGAAGACTTTCATACCAGCTTGGTCCCCAGGTCCTTCCATTTCTGGGATAAATTTTTGTGCTTGGGTATTGGGTGAAAATGAGTGCAAGTATTTGTGCATAATAGCAATTAATTTGGCAACACAGTATACGTGAATGATTTTTTTGTAAATATGATTATAGTGTGTGTTATTTGTTTCATGGGCAGTTGTAATGTTTCTAGGTTTTCAGTTTGAAGGCTTCATTCACAAAGTGTTCCGTACTGAAGTCTGGCTCAAATTCACTTCTAACTTCCATGCTTCTTACAACAGAAGTGAATATAACGTTTCATTTCACTTCTCCCGAATCCCAGTGAGACGATGTCATGCAGCTGTGAACTTGGCACCAAAGCATTTAGGTCCTCAAATACTGTTTCCCACATCACTGAAAGTTCAGCCACCACAACTGCACTACGAAGAAGAGGAATTATCTTTTACAGCAGATGGGCATGTTAGCTTAGAAGACACAAAAAATTACATAGCTGCAGACCAGAGTTCAGGATCCATATGTTCTGATGGAGGCAAGACACTGCCAAAGCCTTCAGATGTTAAATGTTTATGTCATTTAAAAGTTTCTTCCAATGGGAATCATCGTAGTGGTGACTCCCAGGTACCGTCTTGTCTTTCTGACATATCATTTGAGTGCCATACACATACATCATGTGTTAGCACTAAAATACCAGAAGACACACAATGTAAGAACCTGAAGCAATATGTTAAAAATGAGGAAAATGCAAAGCATCGCTTAGTGAAAGGTAGTCTACTGAATGTAGCCAGAGCTAGATGTCAGCAGAAAAGGAAGCTAATATGGTTCAACAGTCAGTTGAATTTCTGTCAAAAGGAAGCAGTGCGCAACATATTGAAAGGAGAGGCTCGGCCCTTACCATATGTGATTTTTGGACCCCCTGGGACTGGCAAAACAGTGACGCTCGTTGAAGCTGTTCTTCAGATATTTGATTTTTTACCAGACAGCAGGTAGGGCATAACTGTTAATTTCTTAAAATTTTAAAACTAAATTAGTGGGTCTAACTTGCATGTAAGGTTTAACATATTCGTGTGTAGACCAGAGTCTGAAATATTCATTCATATGTGTAGTTAGTATCCTCCCTCCTTTGAGGCAAGTAATAAATATCCCAACCTTTACTCCATATGCTTCCCATTTATTTATATTCATTCATTTCAGTGATTTGCATATTAAGGTAGTCAACAGACAGTATTCATACTGTGCAACTCTTGCTCATGAGTCAGATACATTAGCACTATGCTAACCCCCCCCCCCCTTTTTCTTTCTTTCTTTCTTTCTTCTCCCCTGTATGACTTGGGCTTTTGGTAAGGTATTGTTAAATTTGAAATAGCAATTGGAGAGTGCAGGGTTCAAATTGCTGTTGCCATTTGTCTTTTCACTGCCTAATCTGGGACTGGGGATCAAGTCATCTGGAATGTTGCATTGTGTTACTGAGTACATAGTACCTGATGTTTCCAAGGATCATAGTGCCTTCATCTTCAGGGTGAAGCAGTCTAAGAAGAGCAGTCACACAGGAAGATACAGTGTCTTATGTTGGTGCGGGTAGCCAGGATTGTCTGAGCTGTGGAAGGAGCCGATCATTATTCCTATATATGGGAAGGTTGATAAAAACAGATTGTAGTAAAAATAGAGGAATACCATATTTGTCAAATACATACAAAATTTTGTCCATCATCCTGCTGTCAAGGTTAACTCCATATGCAGAGAAATCATTGGGGATCATCAGTGTGGATTTCAATGCAACAGGTCAACTACTGATCATATATTCTGCATTTGTCACACCCTTGAAAAAAAAATGGGAATACAGTGAGGCAGTGCATCAGCTGTTTATAGACTTCAGGAAAGCTTATGCATCATTTAGGTGGGAGGTCTTGTATAATGTTCTCATTCAGTTTGGTATCCCCATGTAACTATTAAGGGTAATAAAAAATGTGTCTAAATGAAACTTTAGAGCAGTGTCCACTTAGGCAAATGTATGTCTGATATGTTTTCTATTAAGAAGGTTTGAAACAAGGAGATGCTGTATTGACATTGCTTTTCAACTTTACATTAGAATATGCCATTAGGGGGTTCAGGTAAACCAGGAGGGTTTGAAATTAACCTTTTGGCGCTGGAATTATTTTTTTAATTTTACCACACCTGTATATAAAATGTGAATAATACAGGAACCAAATACGTTAGAATTATGAAACAAACTGCATTTTGAAGAGAAATAAACAGAGTATATACCATGTTTAAAATATTCGGTACCTATATATGTTGAATAAATATATAAAATGCAACTTTAGAGGTTAGCGGTGCGGTACGACCACTGTAGTTGACATTAGGCGTCAAAAGGTTAAATGGTACACATAAGCTTCTAGGTTTTGCTGATATTAATATACTGGGTGGAAGCATATATGCTATAAAAAAAACACAGAAGCTTTGGTAGTTGCTGGATTGGTCTAGAAGTAAATTCTGAGAAAACTGAGTATGTGGTCATGTCTCGAGATCAGAACACAGTACAGAATTACTACATAAAAATAGATAATATGTTCCTTGAAAGGGTGGATCAGTTCATATATTTGGAAACAACCCTAACAAATCAAAAGTCCATTCAGAAAGAAGTAAAGAGCAGACTAAAGTCAGGAAATGCTTTCTGTCATTTGGTGCAGAATCTTTTGTCTTCCAGCTTGCTATCCAAAAATATAAAGATTAAGATATACAGAACTGTAAGTTTGTCTGTTGTTTTGTATGGGTGTGAAACCTTGTCGCTGACATTGAGAGAGGAACATGGACAGACGGTGTTTGAGAATAGGGGGCTGAGGAGGATATTTGGGCCTTGGGGGGGCGAGGTAGCAGGGGAGTGGAGAAGACTTCATAATGAGGACTTTAATGATCTGTACACCTTACCTAATATTATTTGGGTGATCAAATAAAGAGGAATGAGATAGGTGGGCACATAGCATGTTTGGAGGAGAGGAGAGGTGCGTACAGGGTTTTGGTTGGGAAACCTGAGGGCAAGATACCCCTTGGAAGGCCCAGGCTTAGATGGGAGGATAATATTCAAATGAATCATCAGGAAGTGGGATGGGGAGGCATGGATTGGGTTGATCTGGCTCAGAATAGGGACAGGTGCAGACTTTTGTGAATGCAGTAATGAACCTTCAGGTTCCATTAAACGTGGGGAATTTCTTGACTAGCTGAGAACCTGTCAGATTCTCCAGAAGTACTCTGCTCCATGGAGTTAGTTAGTTAGATAGAGGGTAGCCAGGAATGTTCCACCAAATTCAACACTTTCGTTTCATCCACAGCTGTGATATGGAATCCCATTGAAACTCCACCAACTTTGTGGCTTACGACCCATTCCCTGAGTATTACATTGTATCTTAACCTTTCACTCTTGATTTATGATCTTTGCTACAAATGTCCCAAATACTGCACCCATCCCAGTCAGCATTAGGCCCTGCCCAGTACATATATTTACCAACCCCACTGGCTGACCACATGACCCATACCTGTATAATGAAGCCAGTCTCCTTGTGTTGTTAATTTTATTGGACTGCTTTACCCTGAAGATGAGGAAACTATGACATCAGGAACTGTTGTCAAACTCAATTGTAATGACATTGGATTATGTGACACCTCATTTTGTAGCATCTGGTATTCTACAGTAGTACTATTCCTCATAAGGTGCATATTCCATTGTTAGAATGCGGCTTGTTAATGACAACACAAATTATTTGGTCCCGTTAATGATGTTATGGCTGATTTGGACTGTATTCACTCAACAACACAGTGTAATATTCCAGAAGACATGAATGTTCAGCAGTACTACTGTGAGAACCTCAAACCTCATTTGTCTACACCTCTTTGCTAGGACATTTAAGTGGTTGAAACTGTTGATTTGACCATTTGCCTCCTTCTAATGCCACAGTCTGAAATACGTAGAGCTTCACAACCATTGGCACTACTTAACTTTATGCCATGTTGTTTATGTAGGTGAAATCATCTTTTGTCTTGTTCCAAGGTTATTGGTTGCAACTCCGTCTAACAGTTCAGCAGACCTTGTGGCTGAACGTTTGTTGGACTCTGGACATCTGAAGCCAGGAGATTTGGTTCGGCTTGTGGGCTATAATCGTATAGAAGAGGGGATACCAGAGAAGTTGGTACCATATTGTACTGCTGCAGATATCAGGTTGCCAACAGGTGATGCCAGCAAACCAGCAGCAGTGGATGGGCCCATGAAGGCTTCATCCAGTGCTCAGACACTTGGAAGACACAGGATCACTGTTGGCACTTGCATTGCTCTCGGACAGCTGTACAGTATGGGATTTACACAAGGACATTTCACACATGTCTTTGTTGATGAAGCAGGACAAGCAACTGAACCTGAGATATTAGTGCCTTTGGGTTGGTAATGCTAAGTTTTTATGTTGTTTAATTGGTTGCCGTTATGAATATTTTTATCTGTTAGTGTGACTGCCAAGTACTTGAATTGGTCCGCAGTTTTAAAGATCCATTGATAACACTGTTTGGTTATGGTGATGGGAACAGACACAGTCTCCAAATAATTTGATTTTAGTTTATGTTACACAGTTGTCTCACAGTGCTGCATTGCATGTACTGACCACGAAAACTTGTGTATCTTATGTGGAGGTTTGTAAATTATGATCTTATACTGTATTCTGGCAATTAGACATGAATGTAATATACAGTACTTAGTTTAAAGTACTTTTGGAAAATATCTTTACAGGATTGTAAAAAAAGAATTCCATGTTTTACTTCATGATTTAAGTGCTTTCTCAGGGTTCTTGGACCTGTTTCATAAGGGTGCTGTAGCTGGATATATTCTAGGTTCTCACATGTGACAGACTCAAAACTTTGTGAACATGATGTACACCAGATCCTGACAATGGTTCAGAGTCCACATTAAGCTTACAGTTTTTTTCTCCCTCCTTCCCCAGGTCACCATCTCAATTTGCAATTTGTATGCCTTTGTTACTCCCTTCTGACATGTGCATTTTACCATCATGTGGGCCAGCTAGTTAGAGAACTGGATCTTTACAGACAATTCTTGGGGGCATGAGCCACAACACATTGTCTTTTTCCCAATTGCTTGCTGTTATCCTTGTGCCTAATGCTTTCCTGTCCAATTTCTGTCTTTCAGTTTCTTTGTATGTTTATAATTGTGAATCATAGTGTTGATTTGCTTACTGCATATTTACAAAATATTTTCATACAGTTTTCAGAATTGAACCTATTCACATGTTATAACTTCTGTCAAAAGTGTGTGGTGGTGGTGGTGGTGGCAAGTGTTTAACATATATTCTTGACATGCAGTAATTAGGTGACAGTCATGAGACAGTACTTTGTGGCAACATACTGATCCTTTGTTTTTCTAGTAAGATATATCATGAACTCTCCATTTCATGTGGTATAGCTGAGTTAATTCACAAAGATTCAGTTTTATCTGCTGGATACCTTGGAATGGTATGATCAAGGAAAATTATCAGCAATTTGTAAACATTGTGAACCATCAATGTACGTAATAAAAATCTGAGTTTTCTAGAAACATACATAGTTCCTAGAGGTTCACAGCCCATATCTACAAACTATACAGATTAATGTGCTGTTAAAAAAATATGAGTTAACTCCACATATAAACTACCTGATTTTTTTTATAAAGGTATTAAATTTTCATTTTTTATTTAAAATTAAATTAATAGGGTATTATCTGTCATAAAACAGATGTGGTAGAGCCAAAAACCTTGTAATTTCTTGGTAGTGTTCTTTTATATTTTTGTAGGGATTCCTTGTTGATAGTCATGCCCCACTGCATTTTATGGGGAAACAATGTAGGTGACAGCCTGAAATATAATAATATTTAATGTGAATAATATCTGTACCAAAGAGTAATTGTAAAGTTTTTGGTATTCCATTTGTAATTTTCCAAAGCAAAACACCACCATTGGTTACCTGTATATTAACTCCATACAAGCTAAGTGCCATGAATTTGACCTGTACTAACCTGAAAACAATGTGCTTCTTGTGAGTACCTGTAATGTAATATATTTGTAGCAAGCTCCATCATAATGACTCAGGTCAAAATGTGTAGATGTATTTTAATAGACCCTGGATTTTTGACCTTGTTCATTCTGGTAGTGTTTGTCTATATACAGGGTGTCCCAGGAGGAAAGGACCTAACTTCGGGAGAGTGTTCCTTAGGTCAAACTATACCGATATAACCCAAAACACCTATATCCAAAGTTCAGTGGTTATGGAGATATTGGCCAGAGAAAAGTGTGGATGTCTTTTGTGTCTGCGTACTGTACTCTGTCCGTGACGTCATACTAGTCATATGCACTTGACCTTCTACACGCTAATCCTGCAGTAGCATCATACACACAACGGGATGGACCCCCCCTCTCCTTTGGCTGCATTCCTGCGCTATCACTAGGTACAGCTCACAGCGACCTTGGCAAGCATCTGCTCGCAGTGTATAGTGGTTGGAAGTTATTGGACAACTATGACACGTATGCGAGTGTTTTTTTAGTTCTGTTTAATGGCTTTATGTCACTCACAAGTTACTTTGATGTTATGTATAAATATTAACATTACAGAAACCACATATTCCTGCCAGTTTCAATATGTATTTGGTAATCAATAAGTGAGTAATAGCTGTCAAAGTTTCAAACTTCTCTGGCCAATATCTCCGTAACCATTGAA
>Ga0131853_10024244_pt1 | contig 10949 bp, 3 predicted proteins | sample TergutLab28metaG_FD_92764 | JGI IMG/M metagenome (GOLD analysis project Ga0131853, IMG submission 92764) | Labiotermes labralis P1 segment gut microbial communities from Petit-Saut dam, French Guiana - Lab288 P1 (version 2) (version 2) | ecosystem: Host-associated > Arthropoda: Insects >...
ATGCACCGTCAATACACAACATACATCAAACAAGATGCAATAATTACAATTAGGTGATATTTGGCTACATGTTTCGGCCGTGACCGGCCATCTTCAGGCCAACTAAGAACAACAATTAAGGTACACTAAAAATATTTACTTAATGGGATCCCATTTCGTTCACATTAAACCTTGATACATAAAAATTTTCATATTTTATCAAGGTCTAATGTGAACGAAATGGGACCCCATTGAGTACAATTTTTACTGTACATTAATTGTTGTTCTTTGTTGCCCTGAAGATGGCCGGTCACGGCCGAAACATGTAGCCAAATATAACCTAATTGCAATTATTGCATCTTGTTTGATGTATGTGGTGTATTGACGGTGCATAATATATTATACAGCGAAGAGTGTTTATTTTACCTTCTCAAATAAAGGACAAAAGTAAGTGTAATGAAAACAGGCCTAAGTAAATTCAAGGTGTGACATCTAGAGACGCTGTCAGTTGCTGAAATTGTATAGTATCGGCGGTGGAAGAACGAATGAATGTGGAGCAAAGGAAGTGTGATAATGACAGAGGGAAACCAAAGGGCGGTAATCGGAGAAAAGCTTGACCCATTGCCTATTTTCCGCCACCAATGTCACTTACACTGGGTTGGGATAGAACTGAGGCTTCCGACGTACGATGCTGGCAAATGACTAATTTGACATTCAGAGGACCGTGCATCGTGATATATTCTTAAAATAAAACCAACGAGTTGCACTAATATGCCAAATTTATTTTTGAAATAAAACTCTACATGTTTCGGACAGTTTGTCTGTCCATCATTAGGAGTCTAGCACTGTACACACAGCAATGGTATATTTCATATAGGTTATGCTGACTGCTTGAAGCAGTCAGCACAAACTGTATGTATTGCTGTGTGTACAGTGCTAGACTCCTAATGATGGACAGAAAAACTGTCCGAATCATGTAGAGTCCTCATCCGAAAATAAATTTGAGATATTAGTGCACCTCGTTGGTTTTATTATAAGAACATAAGAACTGCCAAATGACAACCTGAGTCATGGCATGACCAGGATTACTTTATATTCTCATTGCATTTCGTAAAGGTTAGATGAGTTTATGGTGGGTTATTACGTTACGTAAGATTAGGTTAAGGTACCGGATGAAGAATACGTCACCTGCATTGAAACTGTTGAATTGAGTGTGGTGAACTGAACATAAACCTGATAGTGTTGCATGCAATTGCACCAGATGGAGGTCCTGGCATGTTGGGTAATGAAAGTGGTTCATAGCATAAATCATTGAAGGGGAGACTTAAGGAACAAAATCTCTCTGTTCGAATGTGGCAGAAACACGAGTAAATCACGCGAGGAATTCAGTTGTACCAACATCGGATTTCAGGCAGTTACTCCATTTCGTCACAGAGAATTTCAAATATTGAACTGACAATGAAATGCGTTATGGAGAAGCGATGTCACTCGGCACAGTGCTGGCCGAGGGCAGCTTCGGAATGGACTTCATTAATATAAGATTTATTACACAGACAATATATACAAGGTGTAGAAGGATAAATTACAAAATTGTTCCTGTAACCAATTTCAATAAATATTTACATTATGGAGCAATGGAAATGAATAATATGTATATAAATAGGGGTGTAAATAACGGCAGTGAAAAATGAACAGGAAAAAGCACTGCGGCTTCTGGTAAGCTAATTAAAGCAGTATGTGGTTCGTATGTTTGTGTCTATATGTTATGTGCAAGTTAGTCGGGTCGGCTAGAGTATAACACTGTGGTAGTTGCGGGAATGGTTAGAGAAGGTGTTTGGGTCGTTTGTGTATGTATTTCTTATACTGGCGATGGAGGTCAGCCAGGGAGTAGTTTCCTATAGATCGGACGAGGGGGTTAGGGTGGGCAGAGCAACTGTCGAAAAGGTTAGCGGTCAAATGACAAATGCGGAATGGACTTTAGGATTTGTAGAAAACGGGACATTTACAGCAGATTCAACGCAGAGAATTCCTGCCTCCTTTCGGTCCAGGGTCTTTTATCTTATAGTTTGCTATCCACAAATACCAAGATTAAAATATGCAGAAATATAATTTTGCCTGTTGTTTTGTATGGGTGTGAAACTTGGTCTGTCATATTGAGGGAGGAGCTTAGGCTGAAAGAGTTTGAAATAGGGTGCTGAGGAAGATATGTGGGCCTAAGTATGAAGAAATAAAAGAAAACTGGAGAAAACTGAAAAATGACGATCTACATGGTAAGTACTCCTCACCCAATAGGCTATTACGCGGGAAATATGACTAAGAATAATGAGAGGGGCAGGGCACCTGGCACATATGGGGGAGTGGTGAGTTGCATACAGAGATTGGTGGGTAAACATGAGGGAAAGAGACCACTTGGAAATCCTAAGCGTAGAAGGGAGGATAATATTAAAATTTGTTTTAAGTAATAGAATTTGGGCTTAGACATACTTCACCCGGCTCACAATAGGGACAAGTGGTGGGCTTTTGTCAAGATGGTGATGAGCCTTCGGGGTACATAAAATAACGTAAATTTCTTGCCAAGCTGAGGAACTGCTGGTTCCTAAGAAGATTCTGCTCTATGGAATTAGTTAGAAAAGAAGCTCAGCTGTTGTGGTCTTCGTTCTTCTGGGAAGTTACATGGCGAATGTTGGTAGTTCCACCGACGTTTCGGGAAAACCTATCGGTACCGTCTTCCAGGGTCAAGCAGTCGACGAACAACACCGAGCAACAGGTTCGACTGCTTGACCCCTGCATGCTCTCCCGCAATGTCGGTAACAACTACCAACATTCGCTGGGTACCTTTCCAGCAGTACGAACACCTCAAGTAAGCCGCGGACGACGCCTGCAATCTCGAGGGTTCAACTGTTCATCCGTATGAAGACAAGGTTAGTGCCGGCATTTTGTGGTAAGGTCTGAACCCGAGACTTCGTTTTTCTATCTCACACAACGCAGCATGCGAGAAACATTAACCCGCATCAAGAAAATAAGTTGCTACATAACATTTGGCTTGTGATATGGTGGATGATAAACCCGTGTATGTCGATAGACGGTTACCGGCATCTCGAAGGTACAGTACACGCTGCTTATGTTAAGAAGCAGATCCCTCTGAAATGCCGGTATCCACCTGTCAGACTACACGGCGTCACGTAACAGAATATCACAATCCGAGCACCCGCCGACACAAAGCCTTCCCATTTGGTGTACGTCTATTTCTGTTTCTTCGGAACACGCCTGTGTAGGCAGCTTAACAGTTAAACAGTTTACTTTCCCGTAAATCTCTGCTTTTCCTTTCCATGTAGTCGATAAACAATTTACATTTAGTTGATGCTGTTTTTTCTCATGTTCCACTTTGTATTCCGGGGACAAGAAAAAATTATTCGATCAAGGTCAATTTTTTTTAACCTTCGTTGCGACAAAGACGGCCTTTCCTGCAGCCACTTTTTCACGGGCGCAAACCCGTAATTTTTCATTTGGGGGAGAGAGGGCTGATTCAGAAAATATACATTTTTTTTTTTTTATTTTTAAAATTCACGTTGTGAAAAACACGTCAATATAACTGAAACATAACACTCTTGTTTGACATTCAGGTGACCGTCCATCGTGATAAATTCTTATAATAAAACCAACTAGATGCACTAATTTCTCAAATTTATTTTTGCAATGAAACGCTACATGTTTCGGACAGTTCCTCTGTCCATCACCAGAAGCTTTTCACTGTACACACGGCAGTGGTACAGCATGTCCCACTTGCTACCGAACCAGGCATTTTTTTTAATAATTTTACCACTAATGAGGATATTTCAACGAAATTTGAAGCGGACTACAGACACATTCCTCTTCATTTCTCACACAACGAAAGTACTCCTGTTCAAATTCTGTTGTTATATCTTCATTTGTGTTAGAATTATTAAAGAAATGCCGGGTTCGGTAGCGAGTGGGACACGCTGTATATGTCATACAGGTGTGCTGACAGCTTGCGAGCAAGCTGTCAGCACACCTGTATGACATATACCACTGCTGTGTGTACAGTGAAAAGCTCCTGGTGATGGACAGAAGGAACTGTCTGAAACATGTAGAGTTTTATTCTAAAAATAAATTTGAGAAATTAGTGCATGTAGTTGGTTTTATTATAAGAATAACACTCATAGTAAGTGCTCTTATATATACATAAATATAACTACATGTTCCATGACTCAATCACAGTGTCCAGTTCTTCTCTTTGCTTTTTTTAATTAATTAATTTATTTTTCAAAATTCCAATGTACTAGTCATCTGTCGATTTCAGCTGATTTCGGCTGAAGGGCGAATCACTTAGAACTTTTCACACCATCGTGTCTACAAAATCTTGGATTTTTACATTTCCGTTTTGGGGTATTTGGGGGGGGGGGGCTGCGACCCGGCAGCGCCTCTTGGTTGCATCCTTCACTGTTCAGAATAGTTTTCCTTCTGTTATTACACTGAGAACGATCTGACACACAAAGAAACACTTTGCAGAAACAATTCCCGTATATTTAGCCTTCTTGTCTTGGAATTGCGTCAGGAACACTGTGCAGGCTACTAATTTTCAGATTGCAACAAGCAATACAACAGGGCTGTTTATGTCGCCCTGTTTTAGTGTCAATTTGACACCGCGGCTGTCTCAATAAAATTTTCGTAGGGGTTTCCACAGTAACTGCCCCTCATATTGCCACAGTATTACTGTTGTCATGGGCAACGGGCGACATCCACACGATAATTTACTGTTATTGATTATGCTATTTATTGGATTTGTCAAAAACGTATTGCAATATCTCTGAAATCTGCCGGTTACAGCAGATTAGATAAAAATGCCACTCATACGGCGTGTCGAATTATACAGGACATTAGTAAATATAACATGCTGTAGTGATGTACCGTGTGAGCTGGTAATACGAAGTGAAACGGAAGCTATACGTTAAGCAAGGCGAGTCGCACTGTAAATGACAAGTATGGAAGGATTTAAACCGCATTTTGTTTTACAGACACGAGGTTTTAGAAACTATTTCACATTGTTAACATATCTGGCGTTTACTTACTTACTTACTTACTGAATTACTTACTTACTTATTGAATTACTTACTTGTTTACTTACTTACTGAATTACTTACTTACTTATTGAATTACTTACTTGTTTACTTACTGAATTACTTACTTACTGAATTACTTACTTACTTACCGAATTACTTACTTACAGAATTACTTACTTACTTACAGAATTACTTACTTACTTATTGAATTACTTACTTGTTTACTTACTGAATTACTTACTTACTGAATTACTTACTTACTTACCGAATTACTTACTTACTTACTGAATTACTTACTTACTTATTGAATTACTTACTTGTTTACTTACTGAATTACTTACTTACTTACATAATTACTTACTTACAGAATTACTTACTTACCGAATTACTTACTTACTTATTGAATTACTTACTTGTTTACTTACTGAATTACTTACTTACTGAATTACTTACTTACTTACCGAATTACTTACTTACAGAATTACTTACTTACCGAATTACTTACTTACTTACTTACATAATTACTTACTTACTTATTGAATTACTTACTTGTTTACTTACAGAATTACTTACTTACTGAATTACTTACTTACTTACTTACTTACAGAATTACTTACTTACTTATTTAATTACTTACTTATTTACTTACTTACTTACTTACTCACTTACTTACTTACTCACTCACTCATTCACTTGCCTGCTTGCTTACTTACTCCATGAAGCAGAGTCCTTCTTGAGAACCTCACCGGTTCTCACCTAGTCAAGAAGTTTCCCACATTTTATGGATCCCGAAGGTTCATCACCGCTTTCAACAGTGCCCACCAACTATCCCTATCCTGAGCCAGATCGATCCAGTTCATGACCCCTCATCGCACTTCCTGAAAATCCGTCTTAATATTATCCTCCCATCTACGCCTGGGTCTTCCAAGTGGTCTCTCTCTCTCTGACATTTGCACACACACTGATATGCCAATAAGAACGTCAGTATGATGCAACAGAACAGCTGACAACAACTACAAGACCATTCACAATATTCTGTTCCATGAACTTTGTACCGCATATCTCGCTACAGAACCTAAACACAGCAGCATACCGTACGAATCATCTTGTAATCATACTTCAGTCTCATTCAGTCACTTTAATTATTATCAAAAAACCGAACATTGCAACATGCAATGGTTTAATTGTAAACATTCAGCTCTCAACTACCATCTCTTAATAACACTGAATACTGTGCTTGTGAAGGGTATATTATTGGTCTGAAGATTACCAAATCAGGCCGAAACATGTTACCGTAATAAAGTATATATAGCACACTAATTGTATTCGACAGAATTTAATTCCTCCTCCAACTGACTTGAGTTGCATCCATGGTAAATTTTAGTTATTTCCTGTGATTACACGTACTCTCCCTGAAAATGGTTTCTGAGAGGCCGAAACATGTAGGTTGTGGACGAAGCAAATAAACTTGGTTTGTCCCAGGATTTATTTTAATGCGCATTGTTTTTTGTTGTCTTGATGATTACATGTTGTCATCGGCAAATTGTTAAGATGCAACAATGTAAGGTGCTATATAAAACACGGTATTACTGAAATGTGAGTACAACAATGACGTGATTTATCTCATACATTTTATCTTACGCTTTCGGCAGGGGTAGAAGCGCTGTGATTATTCCACTCTTTTGAGGTTAAATTGCATGCTACACTAACGGTCCCAATTCAGAGTGGAATTTAGGTCAGGTCTTTGTCTCGGAATGGCAAATATCTGGTTTCTTGAATGGTCTTTTATACAGAATCTCAGAAAATTGCTGGCAAATCTTTATTAAGTTTTGTAATATTCATAGTGACTTCAATTTGCAGACAATTAAACTTTAAGGATCCCTGAGGAAGGCATCCGTAGAGTGCCGAAACGTGTAGAATGAGTTTGACATTCAGGTGACCGTGCATCGTGATATATTCTTATAATAAAACCAGCGAGATGCACTAAGATCTCAAATTTATTTTTGGATTAGGACTGTACATATTTCGGACAGTTTCTCTGTCCATCATCAGGAGTCTAGCACTGTACACACAGAAATACATACAGGTTATGCTGACGGCTTGTTAGCAAGCAGTCATTATAACCTTTATGACATATACCTATTGTTGTGTGTACAGTGCTAGAATCCTGATGATGGACAGAGAAACTGTCCGAAACATGTAGACTTCTAATCCAAAAATAAATTTGAGATATTAGTGCATCTAGTTGGTTTTATTATAAGAATTGTAGCATAAGACTCGTGCACCTGTTTTGTACACATCCAGTGCATGTAAGTTCGGTTTAATAAGTTCATTTCTACACCAGGCACATACATACAATTTTAAAAACAATATTAAATTTAATCCCAGTTTCTGCCCGCACGTTCCATTTATGTGTTTGAATGAACTTCAGAACAAACAACGATGTTTTTCCCTACACTGCATTAAATGATCGGCTTTTATAACCGAGACGAAATGTGTTTATTGCGCGGTACGATCTGAGTCTTTAAATACAATTCAGATTCATCTTAATATTCAAAAGTACCTTGTGGTTAAAAAAAAAAAAAACTTTGAATTCTAAATGTATGGATGGAAGAAGAATTAATTTTTAGATCACAACTTTTCATGAGGCGCCAGCAATTTTAGGGCAAGTCAAGAAATTAATTTATTTTTTACATAAGAGGAACGTTCATTCCCTCACTCAAAACAGCCCGTCGCTGACTACTATTCTGAACTACCTGAATCCAGATTGATACTTTCCTAACTTATTCCTTTAAGAATCCTTCAATTTCATCATCCCATTTACGTTTAGTTCTTCCAAATATCTCCCATTATTCAATTTTTTTTTTTCAAAGTTCTGTAATAACTTTTACGTGTACGAACTCCTCGTATTTAAATTTTCAAAGACATTTATTATCCAGCCAAATACCCTTCTATCCGACGAATCTTTTACTCCCCCCGGCAAACACCCAACCTGCAGCGGCATCATTTGTCGGTTCTGTGAATGTTCATTTTATATATATATTCAGAGAATAAAGTAATGTCAGCAGTAACTATACGTAATATTCCCATGCCTAAAAAGTAATAAAATGCAATCACTATTCTACGAGTCACGATTTTTCGAGGTTCCGTTTCGTCCGAGTGAGATACTTAAAACACTCTATAGCGACTTAATGTAACTTACTACTGTTTGTTTTCAGCGCAACAGCCCCCCAGCCCCCGAGGCCCCCAGCCCCCCAGTGGGCCATGGTCTCCCCATTCACAAGGTTTTATAGATCACACACAACGGCGCACCACAGTCGGTGGTACTCCTCTGTACGAGTGATCAGCTCGTCGCAGAGACCTCTACCTGACAACACACAACAATCACAACACACAAACATCCATGATCCCGGTGGGATTCGAAACCACAATCTCAGCAGGCGAGCGGCCGTAGATCTACGCCTTAGACCGCGCGACCACTGGGACCGGCACTTACTACTGTATGCTCTATTATCCTATTAATACGTACATGGTACGTATTAATACAATTATCCGTGTCGTGCTCTATACTTAATCCGTGTAGTAAGAGCTTTTCGGTAATCCGAAGCACCCTATGGCGCGTTTACTTCGGACTGTCGCAATTCTCTGTGCGTATTTTCGCACTGTATATGCGTAATTCGATCCGGTACGCACCAAAGGCAGCAGGCGGCATCCGTGAGCGCGCCTTCAGCAGAAACCAATATAAAAAAACAAACACTTCACCGTTTCATTTTCCAAAGGCAGCCAAAACAAACAGAACAGCCCGACTACGCACTATTGTAGACGATGAAATTACAGTTCGCTTTGAATCTAGGAAAGTGTTGTGTAGTTTCATTACTGTCTCGTGGCATCCATTGCTGCAGGCTGCAGAAGATAGCGTTTAAGTTCGAAGACAGGAACTCCGTCTCTTTTACTTGCCGGTTTCCGTCAAGACATGCCCGTGACATCAATACCAAGTTTCAACAAACAGTGTACCACACACCCACACCTACTCGTTCGTGACAAGTGAAATCAAAGGCCGGCCAGTGGGAAAAAGTTCAGAATTTATTCATTCACACACTTTGTTCTTATTTCTCAACAAATATCTAACAGAAGGGAAGTGCCTATACACGCTGCCTAGTAAAGCACAATGGCGTAATTCTTGTTTAACAACGAGCTTGAATAGTGGACTACATACCGTAAACAGTATACTGATGTATAAACATTATGTACACATTATGTCAATTCCATTTCTCCTGCGGTCTAAGGCGCAGGTCTGCAGTCGCCCAATTCCTGAGATCACGGGTTCGAAGCCCGCTGAGAACACGGATGTTCTCTTCTGTTTGCTGTGTGTTGTGTAGGTAGCGACCTCTGCGACGGGCTGATCACTCGTTCAGAGGAGTCCTACAGGGTGTGTGTGTGTGTGTGTGTGTGTGTGTGTGTGTGTGTGTGTGTGTGTAGTTGTATGTGTATCTAGTTGTGCGTTTGTATGTGTATCTAGTTTGTGTGTGTGTATCTATGTGTGGGTTTACCTAGTTGTGTGTGTATCTAGGTGTGTGTGTATCTCGTTGTGTATGTATCTAGTTCTGTTTGTGTTTATCTAGTTGTGTGTGTGTGTGTGTGTGTGTCTAGTTGAGTGTGTATCTAGTAGTGTGTGTGTGTGTGTGTGTATATCTGGGTGTGTGTGTGTGTGTGTGGGTGTGTATCTACTTGTGCATGTGTATCTAGTTTGTGTGTGTGTGTGTGTGTGTATCTAGTTGTGTGTGTACCTAGTTGTTTGTGTATCTAGGTGTGTGTGTGTGTATCTAGTTGTGTATGTATCTAGTTCTGTGTGTGCTTATCTAGTTGTGTGTATGTGTATCTAGTTTTGTGTGTGTGTATCTAGTTTTGTGTATGTATCTAGTTGTGTGTGCTTATCTAGTTGTGCGTGTATCTAATTGTGTGTGTTTATACCTATTTGTGTGCGTGTGTAAGTGTGTTTGTATCTAGTTGTGTGTGTGTGTGTGTGTGTATCTAGTTATGTGTGTGTACCTAGGTATGTGTGTATCTAGTTGTTTGTGTATCTAGTTACGTGTGTATCTAGGTTTGTGTGTGTGTGTGTGTCTAGTTGTGTGTGTGTATCTAATTGTGTGTGTATTTAGTTTTGTGTGTGTGTGTGTGTATCTAGTTGTGTGTGTGTGTGTATGTGTGTGTGTACGTCGTTTTGTGTGTGTGTGTGTATGTGTGTGTGTGTACGTCGTTTGGTGTGTGTGTGTGTGTGTTTGTGTCTAGTTGTGTGTGATCTAGAAACCTCACAACGAGGCGGCCTATGTCTCAGTTTGGCTGCTTCACTACAGAAATAGAAATATATAACCGTTATAGGCAACCAATTGTTGTCAGACAAAATAATAAACCTGTAAACTATAAGGAAGAGCACTTTATGTGACTGAGAATTACGTCGTGTAAATTGAACTGGAGCAGAGTAATTACAGCAAGGTGGGCAGGCAGCTTGTCCTGTGGAGAGTTGTCTGGCGGTGGGCAGGCAGCTTGTCCTGTGGAGAGTTGTCTGGCGGTGGGCAGGCAGCTTGTCCTGTGGAGAGTTGTCTGGCGGTGGGCAGGCAGCTTGTCCTGTGGAGAGCTGTCTGGCGGTGGACAGGCAGTTCGTCCTATGGAGAGTTGTCTGGCGGTGAGCAGGCAGCTTGTCGTGTGGAGAGTTGTCTGGCGGTGGAAAGGCAGCTTGTCCTGTGGAGAGCTGTCTGGCGGTGGACAGGCAGTTCGTCCTGTGGAGAGTTGTCTGGCGGTGGGCAGGCAGCTTGTCCTGTGGAGAGCTGTCTGGCGGTGGACAGGCAGTTCGTCCTATGGAGAGTTGTCTGGCGGTGAGCAGGCAGCTTG
>Ga0131853_10024246_pt1 | contig 10949 bp, 3 predicted proteins | sample TergutLab28metaG_FD_92764 | JGI IMG/M metagenome (GOLD analysis project Ga0131853, IMG submission 92764) | Labiotermes labralis P1 segment gut microbial communities from Petit-Saut dam, French Guiana - Lab288 P1 (version 2) (version 2) | ecosystem: Host-associated > Arthropoda: Insects >...
ACTTCCTTTGGTTTTTTTTTTGTGGGTTTTTGTTTTGTGTCCGAGGAAATTCCTTTTTTTTGGGGCCCAAAAAGAAAAGGGGGCCCCCCCCCCCCCCGGTCTTTCAGAATATCTCCGCGCAGAAATGCTTTTCACTAAATTTTGTGTGTCGATTCTTCACCGACAGTTGTCACGATAAGCTAGTTTTGATTCGTTGAGGTGTCGGTATTATCCGTATTTCACACGAAGCCCAAAATCAGTTTCGTCGATTTTCTGAAGAGTGGCTTATGCACAGAAAAACTTCGAACTTCGTAGTAACTGTACGTATTATTAACAGCTTTAATTTTTATTTCCCTACGCCTTGAATACTTCACGAAGTGCAAGTAGAAACACTTCGACAGTTACATTCATGTATGCCAGGAGCGCATTTCGAAAATGTGCGTGTGTACACCATTTGTTACTGCAGGCCCGGGTTTAGGTTCAGAGCGGGAACAGCTGTGGTATTGTTCTCATTACTGCCACGAATCATACAGAGGGACAGACGAAATGTACAATTTTGGTAAAGGTAAAACTATCCTTGTGCAGACCTGGACAGGCCATTAGGCTTCCAGGAGGTTGATGCTCCCCAGATATCCAGACAATCGGCGCATGAATGTGGCAAGGTCGTCAGTCCTGCACACCGGCCGCCTTCACCTCCCAGGAAATATTCCTGGTCTGATTTCTCTTCGAGGCTGAATCGACCCCAGGGTCATAGTGTGGCCGGAAGGATTATGTAAATGAAAAATCTCAATGACCCCATCGGGAATCGAACCTGCCACCTTCCAACTGAGCCACCGCCTCCCCCCCAGTTATACAGTTATGATTAAATGTAAGTTTGAACAGACAAAACACATAATCAACAAGCAAATTTTGAAGCTTGGCGAACGAATTTTCTCCATTCGTCACGTCATGGTTGATTAAATTGCGGCTGAAAATTTCCATGTCTGGACTTGGTGGTCAATCCCGTGTCATATTTGGTAAGGTCTAGGGTGCACATCTCAGCCCAGCAACTGGCTGTTTTGACTGCCTTCTTTGTCCTTCGCAGAAACAGCGACAATGCCTCGAAGTTTCGCTACGTCCGTCTTTCAATCGTGCTTTCACATTTGATTATTTGGTGGCCGTCCTACCATGCGGCAATACCTAGTCTAAGCAATTGATATCGTCGCTAAATAAACCGAGAATAAACAAATACATCTTCATATAATGTTTGTATATGATAATTAAAAACGGCGGTTCGTCATCAAAGAACAGGACGTCGCTTCCTAGTCCTTTTCCATCACAGGCAGTCCATGAAAAATGCGAAGTTTGCTTGTCCCATCGTACTTCGCTGGTACTAGTATTCCCGGCATTCCGTTTGTAGAAGGTTCGCCCAGATGTGCGGCTCTCTCTCTCTCTCTCTCTGTCACACACACACACACACACACACACACACACACAGCTCGCGAGCACTTTATTTCGTTTAGAAAATACAGGGTGATTATAAATGTCAGTTACGATTTTAAAAATGTAGTATGAAAAATGTCTCGAAGTTTTCGTTGTCATCGGATTTCAGTTTTAGCCTCCTTGATGATTGTACAAGCGTCAGAATTATAATCATCTCAGCTCAAGCGAGAGTTTAGTTTGTCTAATTTTTACATATTGCATCGCGGCGGTTGGGGGGGGGGGAGTCTTATTTACGCATCCCGCAAAAGCAAATGAGGTATCCGGTGTCGGGAATGGGATTGTTTATCGTTTTGATGTATGTAGAATCATCGGTGGCACTCACACTGCAATCCGGTGACATTCATCATTCTGACAAACACTTTTGTTCTGCAGACGTCATCATTTGATGTCTTAACACTTTTTGGAATTATTTTTAAAAAGCGTGAATATGATTTTTTATCGTACTGTATTTTACCAGAAAGGAAAATTCAGGAAGAAAAATGAATATATTCGCGTTTTTGTATTTATTCGCTAGAAACCTCCCTACAGAAGAGAACTGAGCTTATGGAAATGAAGATCCATGGAGGAGAAATAAATATTACTAAAAGTAGAAGATCTCTGGACTATAAATTTCTCTTACTTATTCCTGCAGGCCTTGATAAATGCTGGTGGCTTTATTTAATTATGGCTTTCCCTGCGGCTGAGTCTTCGATTTATGAAGGGTGGGAGCATAGGGTGGTAGGTAGGTAGCTACTGCTGATAAGATAACGCGTGGTGCCTTTGGTAACATGGCACGAGGCGCACGTAACCTAACCTCCTGGCAGACAGGTGATTAGCCGACACATCGTTCTTGGCCAACACACCTGTCTTGCATGAATGATGTCGAGGGATCCATTAGCCTGATTTCAAAAATTGGGAGACTGATACGCCTAGAAATCTCAGGTTCAGCCATAATGAACTATGGGCTGTCTGAGTGTTAGTGGGGAGAGAGTGGTGGAGGCGATATAGTGAGCAGCCTCATGGTATTATTTCACCTAACATACCTTAATGCGATTAAATCAAGGATGATCGGGACGGCTCCTACTTCGTGTTCGGAAGGTCTGGAATTCGAATTTTTGCACTTGCACTGACAGGTAGAAACACATGAGCTACCTAAGAGATAGCCATCCTATTACAGGCCTGGACAGGTCGTTGGAGCTCCAGAAGTTTGAGGTGTCCAGGATTTCTAGATTATCGGCACAGAAAGGTGGCAACGTTGTCAGCCCTACGTACCGGCCACCTTAACCTCCTAGGAGATATTCCTGGTAATCATTTCCGTTAGAGGCTTGACTGCGACCGGAAGGATTAAGTCATCGGGAATCGAACCCGCGACCTTCCGGCTTGTAGTGCAGTTCCTCGTCCAACTACCCCACCACGTACCCTCTACATGTGTGCTATAAACCTACCGTAATATTGTGAAATGTAAAACCCCTGTGCACGCGATGAAGGCGTATGGAGGAGTGTAGGTGTAGTGTATTTTCACTCGTTCTTAACCTCAGTACTAGATGGAGGTGGGTGATCATCTTCACGTCTCGGTCGCTGTATCTCTAAGGAGGGGGCGTCTCGAATTGGGCCCAGAAGTACTCCGGACGCTGTTGCAGAAGAGAATCGAACCACGATTTCACGGTTTTTTTAGCCTGTAACCTAGTCACTATACCGACACCACATAGCATACATTCCCTTGTACAGTGAAAAATAAAACGGTACGTCAGTCCCATTACAGGCCCGAGGTGCCCAAAGGCTTCCAGGAAGTCAAGGTTCCCAGATTACGTGACAATGGCCCAGGATGGTGGTAAGGTTGTCAGCCTTACGCAGCGGCCGCTTTTACCCCCAGGAAATACTCCCGGTACTCATTTCTGTTAGAGGCTGAGTCGACCCCAGGGCCATAGTGCGATTGGAAGGATTATGTCAATGAAAAATTCCAATGACACCATCTGGAATCGAACCAACAATCCTTCCGATTTGTAGCACAGCACCACTTATACAGTAAGGATTTTTTGTTTGTTTATTGACATTCTTCTATTTAATGAAGCTTTCAGGGTTTCGGATTGTGTAATTTTGACTGGTTCAATAATTTCGCCGTGATAAGTGGGTCCCTGTCACCACGTCATGGCGCATCCTCACGTTGAGGATAGAGGAACGGCTTTCAGATACGGACGGCAGCTGCGAATACATGGAATAAGTAGTTTCGGACAGCCAACCAGGGGTGGTCCTCTAGATTGATAGGTTGGGGCAGGCGTTAACAACTCCTGGCCTTAAAAAAATTACCATGGTACCAAACATATCACAAATTCTCAGTAATTACAGAAAACCGAAGAATAACGGGGCCCCAGTTGTTGAGCTGAGAGAGTGGTAGCTTCTCAGAAAGGAACACTGACCATGGATGGATTTAGCTGGCTTTCCCCCCCCCCCAGGCGTCATCCTCTTGTGTATTAACAAATTTGTATAATGTATTGTATACCGTCAATACACAACAATATATAAGTACAGTGATACATTATATACAAATTAGGTCACACACGGCTACATGTTTCGACCGTAAACGGTCATCTTTTCAGGCCAATGAATAGCACTCAATGGGATTCCATTGAGTGTTCACTTTATTGTACCTTAGTAATGTTATTCATTGGCCTGAAGATGACCGTTTACGGTCGAAACATGTAGCCGTGTGTGACCTAATTTGTATATATTGTATCACTGTACTGATATATTGTTGTGTACTGACGGTATATAATACATTATACAAAAAAGGATATAGTATTGTCCCCACGTACTAGACAGCACGTTTCCGTAACTTACGAAGCGCCAAGGTGAAGGTTTGACGTAAAAATCTAAAATTTCTGTATAAAGCCTTATCTTAATAAAAGCCAAGAAACCACGACCGGCTACCGTCCGCACCTTACGGGCCGCACATTTGTGCTGCAGCAGAGCAGTCTGCTATGCACGATTTCCGCACTGTCGTGATTACGGGAATGTCGGCGCCTGTGGTGATGAGCTGAACTGACTGCTTGACAATAGTGTCGGAGAAGTTGCCTACCGGGTACGGCTGTGTTACGTGTGACCACTCTGACTTATCAGTTACTGCAATCAAGATAGTGGTATAATGTTCACTTCATCGGCTCCTTCTTCACTTGATGGCCCGTTTGTTTCATACCAGAAGATGCTTTGTTGTTTATCGCGTCTTGGGAGGCCAGTGTTCGGTTGAGGTCGAGGTCTCTTATTCTGACCGCTGATGTTTCGTGGTTCATGTTGAATCTCGTCCCCACCGGGATTCGATACCCGGACCGTCCAGCCCGTGGCGAGTCGCTATACCGACTGAGCCATCACGGCCCATACAAACGGAACACTAAACACTTTATGTGATGAAGTCATGTAATGTGATACTCAAGTTTTAATACGCATATTTCAAACACTCTCAAACACCAACTACCTCCCTAACTAACTACCTCACTCCATGTAGCAGAGTCCCTCCCGAGAAGCTAACAGGTCCTCAGCTAGTCAAGAAATTCCTCGCATTTTGTGGAACCCGAAGGTTCATTACCGCATCCACAAGCGTCCTCCATCTGTTCCTATCCTGGGCCAGAGCAACCAGCCCATGTCTCCCAATTCCATTTCTTGAAGATACAATTTAATATTATCCTCCCATCTACGCCTAGGTCTTCCGAGTGGGCTATTTCCATGAGGTCTCCCCACCAAAACCCTGTATGATCTTCCGTCCCCCATACATGCCACATGTCTCGCCCATCTCGTTCTTGTTTTTTTTAATACGGCTATAAAAGATGTGTGTGTTCCATTGTGTACGTGAAGTGTTTAATGTTATCTTCTTAACTTTACAATATATTGTACGAACACAGCATATGTGACGAAACTGAGATATCAGATTTAATAATGTTACGCATACATTTGTACTGTACATTGCCTCCCTTCCAGTATAGCTGTACAACAGTTTGAGGGTAACAACATGGCTGAAACCTGTAGCTTATCGTGATTTTAGTAAATAAAATGTTGCGTGTACGGTTTGTTATCGGTGTCTATATATAAGTATATCGAATTGGTTCTTCCTTTCACTCTGGTTGCATAGCATGCGATGCCCTTTTGTTACTGGCACGAGGCTATTTGTGTCACCGCGTTACGTATTCCAAACAAACGAGTGCTGATATAACAGCTGTGTTATCATTTCACTTGGTAATACAGTAGAATGGAGCGGCAGGCTGAGTGCCTCTAACTTCCCGCACTCCACGTATGGACATTGGACGATGAAACTTCGATTCTTTGAGCCCTCGTGTCGCCTGGTACAGCAGTTTTTCATGCCGTCTTCTCTTTCATATATAGCTGATTCCAGCTAAGGCAGATTTTTTTAACTCTCACTGCTTTTCTCGCTCATGGCTGAACAGGCTGGAAAATTGGTGTGTGTGTGTGTGGGGGGGGGGGTCTCGCTCCGATGTAGAAGATTCCGTTCTTCTGGGACGGGGACATCAAACTGAAATAGTATGCGGTCCAAACACAATTTAGAAGTTTGAGGCATGCCACGCATCATTTTAAGCAATAAGAATGCTAAGGTATTGAAATACAATTAAAAATTCCCGTTAAGAATGTATCATACCTTTGATAACAAAATCAAAATATAACTACTGAAATTAAAGGTGTACTACTCTGTAGTGTTGGACCCATAGCATGAAGACATCTTGTAATGACAGTAAGACCAGTAATAGGGCCGTTTAAAATTAAATGGCGGGCCGCGCGTTTGAGACTCTGTTCTGTGATGTGACGCTTCGTCAATAAGGAATCGGCTACCGACGTTTCGAAACAACGTAATGTCACTTCTGACAGTGGGGCACTACGTTGTCGCGAAATGTCGGGATCCGATCGTTCATTGACACACCGTCCCGTCCCAGAATAACTAAATCCTCAAACCGTGAAACTAATTTTTCGCTGATTTTCTCAGTTATTGCTGGCTGAAATCCTCGTAGCCCCTGTCAAGTCGTTCGTTACACAATACGTAATGATACACCCACCTCAGTCATTAATATTTGGTTACTCGTAATAATTTGATTTTTTGGGGGGGGGGTAGAGTTTATGAAAATTTGTGTCTCTTTGAATGTGACACCTTGTATGGTAATCAGTTACCAGCGTTTCGGAGAAACCTGCCCCCTTCATCTTCGGGCTAGAATTATTCTTGCACCTGAAGCTAGAGGCTACAGGTCGCTTCGAATCGTCATGGCCTCTACAATAAAACCGTGGCCACTTCTTTCTTAATTGCGCTAGCGGGATTGTAAAGTTTGTTTGTGTCAGGGTTGGCGTCAGATAATCTCAAACCAGACACGCCATACCACGACTTTTAACGTGAACAGCTACGCAGTTAGAAATTGAAATTTTATTTTCACTTTGTGTACAAGAAACTACGGTACTGACCGCCGCCAAGCCTCCTCTTCTCCCTCAGCTCATTTATATTTTCGTTTCCGTTCCCAGTCTCCCCCCCCCTCACACCCTTGTCTTTCCCTGCCCTATACGTGATGATTCACCTGTTCGTGACCCCGACTAGAGGCCTTGGAACCCAAGAACCATAGTCATTCTGAACAAACCCTTGTGGGAAAAACGGGAAATTTAAATGCGCCATAAAATGGTCGTCAATGTTGTCCAATTCGGATTGAAATAAAGTGTTGTAGCCGATCATTTTTAGTATAGTTAGGATTGCTGGCGTCAGTTACGGACGGTTCATGGCATGCGTTGTAAGTTAATCTGTCAGCGTATATTCAGGACCGTTGGTGATAGGAAGGAGGGGAGAGATTTAAATTAGAAAACGTTAGCAGCTGACAACGGACGCTAGCAGTCCAGTAAGGAAGTCAGTCGCGTACGAGTGTGGTGTAGGTGGGAGTACGGAGAAGTGACTGTGTTATTTTAATAAAACATGATTTAGTTGTTTAACTTGATACAGCATACCTGTTTTCATTTTATCAGCAATAAATTGAGTAAATAAAACAAGTGAAAAAGAAATAATAAAACTATATGTGATTCGGTGAACCACACTCGTTTCCCGAAAGAGGGATCACCTACCGGACTGAGAACGTCGGGACAACAAAGTTATGAAGGGTGATCGTGCAGAATGTGTTCAGCAAAACTGGGCGGGGATGGTGTGTACTGAATGCTTTTAGCATCTCAGTTTCGACGTTTCAGACTTCCGCGGTGTAGTGTGAGGCCATCGCTCTTAAGGGGTGTTACGCGGCGCGGGTTAGTAGTTGTTACCGACCCGACGTTTCGGGACAGCCTATCTCTCCCGTCTGCAAGCGTCAGGAAGCCAAAGAATAATGGACCGATGCAAAACATGCCAGAAGAGCGAAGGCTTCAAATCCCAGTTGTTGCAAACGGACGGATGGACAGACAGACAGACACATGATTGCGAACCTGACGGAACTTTGTTTCGTTCGAATGAGTTCCAAGTATTTTAAGGAAGTATCCAATGACGTAGTAGCACGTATCGCACAAGTACGTCAGCTACGTAACTAATGTCCGTAGTAGCGAAACTATCTGACTTCATGCTGGCGTGGTATATACATCTACTGTCACTGTGTTGTTATTTTCTTGTGAATTGTATGGAACTTGTATACAGAATCTTGCTTTTAACATTTCTGCAGCTAATAACAGGTTGGGATGTGTATTTAAATCAGACCACGCAATAGTCACTCTCATCTACGGTATGTTTATAATCCTGCATAGATCGACAGAGAGAATAGAACGGGCGACCTCGTATCCACCCACAGTCCACCGTTTGTGTGTGTGTGTGACCATTCTCACTTGACAAACAGAACAGTTTATGCCATTTAATCCTTCTTCATGTATTACCGGTTGGATGTTGTATCCTGTGAACTCTCATTGCATAGCTAACTTACCTGTGGGTTGCCTTTAACAAGTGCTTCTTTGTATTCACACCTAGAGCTATGCCGCAATTCTGTACCCCGTCGTCCGCTCAGTACAGGCCATCCAGCTCCAATATCCGGTTTCATTCCTTTGACATTTCTTTGTAAGAACTGCGTATGTTTTTTGTTAAAGGATGGGATGTATTTAGAGTGAGGAACGCTAAACGAGTACAGGATTGATTGATTGATTCCTATTGTATTTTATAGGCTAAGTTTCTGCGCTTCAATTGATAGTGATGAGAAATTCAGGAAGAGTTGTTTATTATAGCTAATTTTTAATTTGAAATATGTATTTAATATAAGCTTAAATGTTTATATTATGAAGAGCTCGGTCAGTATAGCGACTGGCTACGGGATGGACGGTCCAGGGATCGAATCCCGGTGAGGGCGAGATTTTCTGCTCCTATCCAGACCGACCCCCGGGGGCCCACCCAGCCTTCAATACAATTAGTACTGTGTCTTTCCCGGAGGCCAAGAGGCCGGGGCGTGAAGTTGACCGTCTACCCTCCATCTAGCCCTGAGATTAAAGAAAGAATAAAGCTCTACATTTCTTACCCTACGGGCTTTTCTGCCCTATTCCAGGGTGAACTTTACCCTTACATTTTATGAAGGGTCCTGCCTTTGCATCCAGTGTCAAGTGATCAAGATCACTTTCTGATGTTCTCACCAAAACCACTGCGCGAAATGTTGCGTTTAGAAAAGAAATCTGGGCTGTGAACAAAGGTCACAATATTGAAACAATCTCTGATGCACTTCCATAATAAAAAAAAACTTTCAATTCGTTATTTCGCTTTTCGTCGACACCTTCATCAACGATGCTGTCAATTTGTCCACCCCTTCCTGAACCCAAGGCCTACACAACTGCACCAAGTGAACACTCGCACTTTACTGACTTCGAGACCGTGTAGCAAATGAAGAGTATATGTAGTGTCCGTGTGATGCGTGGTGAGTGGGTGAGGATCGTGAAGGAGGCGACCATGATTTATGTCGAGGTTCTCTCTCGTCATTCATCTGGACAGGCCGAGTAAACATGTCTAAGAATTAGGTCAGGATGGCCATTGGTTTGTCCGAAATACTGTCCGGGAACCGTCGGAATGTCAGTTTGCAGCTCTATACCAACACGTCGCGTTTGGGGTTCAGTCTAAGACCTGTCGGGTTAGTGTTAGACGCCTCGCCCCAATATCATTAATGAAACACCAGTTCACTGCCGCTGAACGGATAGTGCACTCGGTGTAGTGATTATGTTACCTGCCGGTAGACCGAGGAATAGTGGTTCGACTTCCGGCAGGAGGGAAGAAACTCTTCGCCTAAGCGTTCAGACCGACTCCAAAACCCACCCAGCCTCGTGGTCTGTGGGTACCTTGAGTCTTACTCGTGAGGCCAAGCGGCTAAGCTGTAAAACCGACCGCTCGCCTCCTCGTAGTGTATGAGATCGAGAATTAGTGGGGTTGTCCGTCTGCTCCTTCAGTGTGCTTTCAATGAGTGCGTGACGGGAATGCTGGCAGGGCAGAGAGATCGTGTATGGCGCGCCGGTCGGAAGCTTTAAAATAACGTTTGAGAGGTCTAAATCGGTTCCGCAATTTCGGAGTATTGTGTTGTCTGTTAGGCTTTGTTCATAATACAGGGTGCATATAAATTATCGGAGGATTTTGCAAAACCATATTTTCACAAATACCGAACAGAAATATATGATGTTACTACCATTTGAAAGAGGAATGTTTGCAGTTCCATAGTGACCTTAAATGCATTTGATGTTGCCCCACGTGTGACACGGCAGATGTCCAGGCGATACTCCCATTCCCGCCAAACCCTCTCAAACATGTCTTGTGTGACGTTCCCGATTGCGGTGTTGATGCGCTCTCGCAATTCTGGTAGTGTCTTTGGGAGTGGAGGGACGTAAACATTGTCCTTGACGAAACCACACAGGAAGAAATCACACACTGTCAGGTCTGAAGTTATGGCGTAACGTAACCCTCCGATAATTTATACGCGCCCTGTATTACATCGACAGAAACACGTGTTTGCATTATTATTGTTTAAGTAATGGTATAGATAAAGGAATAGAAGTTCGCCCTATAACCTGCCTGAAGGCCCAGAGGGAGAGTTGAGGTATAGTTCTACTCTTTTTTTACCTCGGCGCTAGATGGAGTGGGTGGTCAACGCCACGCGCCAGCCGCTTTAACCCCGGGAAGGAGAGCCGGTACCCATTATATAGGAGGCTGAGTGGGCCCCGGGACCGGTCTGGACGAGTGAAGAAGGTCTCGCCCCCCACCGAGATTCGATCCTCGGACTGTCCCAGCCCCTAGTGAGTCCTATACTGACTGAGCTGTCCCGACCTGCATCCACTGTATAAAACATTCAGTTGTACATCAATAAGTATTACACAAATGTACGTCAGCACAATCTATTTATTCTACAGTATGGCTACATGTTTCGACTAGATGTTAAGTCATCTTCAGGCCCCTACAATTACTTTACCAGATGCTTTGTCCACTTTGGGATCCCATAGTGTTTACATGTGGATTACTTATTTTCTAGAATTTTTAGAAATTACCC
>Ga0131853_10024247_pt1 | contig 10949 bp, 4 predicted proteins | sample TergutLab28metaG_FD_92764 | JGI IMG/M metagenome (GOLD analysis project Ga0131853, IMG submission 92764) | Labiotermes labralis P1 segment gut microbial communities from Petit-Saut dam, French Guiana - Lab288 P1 (version 2) (version 2) | ecosystem: Host-associated > Arthropoda: Insects >...
GGACGCTTGTGAGTGCGGTAATGAACCTTCGGGTTCCGTGAAATGCGGGAAATTTCTTGACTAGCTGCAAACCAGTTAGCTTCTCAAGAAGGACTCTGCACCATGGAGTAAGTAAGTAAGTATTGTTTGAGTGAATATATATGGAATACAGTCTGTTTGTCGCGGCGGTACTGGCGTCTTATGTGGGACTGGCGGTGGCTGGATAAATAAAATTCAGAAACTTGAGTAGCAGGAGGTAGTGGGCAGCTTATATTGCAGCGATGCTGAACGGAACAGTGCACAATTTGATAAGAAGGCACGAATCTCACTGCACGCACCATCTGTCACTAAATCGCGACAGTTTGTTTCAAACCAGGGCCAAAAAGCTTTGTTTTGTGTCATTTTAGCATAAGTGGAGATGCACTTGATGTGTCTGCTGGCCGTTACAGTGACGACAGAGCGGTCTTCAGATCGGGTCGTTATTGGTCAAATCGCAAGCACTCTGTGGATATTAGCTGGCCACGTGCAGCCATTTCATAATCTTAAAAAAATTTTTTTTGTTTCGTTTACCGTGCATTGTTATATAATTATGTACCGTAAAACAACAAAATGCACACTTTTCAAATTAATTGTTTAATTCAATTGTTTCTGTCTTCTACGTGTTTCGAAAATCGTTTGTTCTTCATCAGGAAGAAAATTTATACATGCAGTTTTGTGTGGTATGTTTTTCATTCATTCATGTAAGCAGTCTAACAAAACCTTTCATTTCGTACAATCAAACCAACTAAATGCACTTACTTACTTACTTACTTACTCACTCCATGGTGCAGAGTCCTTCTTGAGAAGCTAACTGGTTTGCAGCTAGTCAAGAAATTCCCCGCATTTCACGGAACCCGAATGTTCATAAAAAGCGGCGCATGCGCATTGCGTGCTGAATACCTAAGGCTACAAAAACACACCCAGAATATGTAATACTTATTTCTCTTCCAATCACGAACGCGCCTCAGTGTTACGTTTTACATACACTGACTGTCTTGTTTAACAGTTTGACTTCACTGCAAAAAAAAAGTGTCATCTAGAAACACTTTTACGGTTGGCGTTATTTAGCCGAATCTTCAACAAGACATTCGCCACTGTGCCTGCAAAACCTTCAAATCGTAAGACTTACTCTATGTAAAGCACGTTTGAAATGTGATGGCACACGCGCAGAGACCAGATTTGGTCTTTCAGCGAAACGGACGAGTCCATTTAAATTGGCGGTTGGGGGTTAGTTCAGTCGACTCCTGGCAGCCGAGGTGTGCGCATCAGCGGTAGTAATGGTAGTAATTCTGGATACACCATGTTCTGAGGTAGAGTGCAAGACTACTGGCTACCCACTCCACTCGCATATTTCCCCTTCACTTCCCCTCCCGTGCGTCACCGTGTGCCATCAGATTTCATCTGAGCTCTACCTCCAACTTTAACATTCAAAATTTCTATGTTCTGCCCACAATGCATTTTTTTTTTGTGTGTTTTGCGTGCATCTGAGAACAAAAAGCGACAATTTCTCTATACAGTAATAACATCGGCTTTTATAACCAAGGCAGAGAGTGTTTACTTCGCGGTACGAACTGGGTCTGTAGCTCAGACATATACAGTTTCGTCCTTAATAGGTTAATGGTGGAGCTGAGGCGCCTTAAACTGGTGTCCCTCCCAGCCACCGAACCACGAAGACCGTTGCGCGCGCAGATGAGACCGCACTGCAACCAAACAGCCTCGTTCATTCAGAGTTTTGTACTTCATTGGTGCATGCTTGGAACACCAGGCAAAAGACAGCCGCTGTTCGCAAAGAACCGCGAGACTCATGACCGCGGTGTTACACAACGTCCCTTGCTGCATTCATGGCTGACTCATTAAGAATCCGTGATAGAGGGAACAGCTTAATGAAAACTGTCAATTAGGTTGAAATCAGTGAGCTGCCCATCCAAGGTCCGTTTAACCAAGAACACTGAATTTACAAACTGCCTGGAGCGGAGAAGGTCTTCCAGATGTTACCATCTAGCCGTGCCGTGAGAAATATTCGTTTAAGGCCCAGATATCAAATAATCGTGTAAAGTTCAGGGTTGTCCACATTTTGGTTGTGTTAGGTAATGAAAGCTAATAGCCGTATATTTATGTAATTTTAATTACACAACCAGCAAGTTACGTGATATTGAAATTCAGTGCGGTAGAATCTTTTGATAGTGGCTCTTTCCTGAAGAACTGACGTGATTCGAAGCTGTTTTTTTTAATCCAATTGGAATAAAGTTAAAGTAACACATAAAAAAAATTTTCTTGAAGTTTTCGCGGCTACAAAATTGAATGAAAAGTTTCCAGGGCAGGCAGCCGCGTCACGATTTGAAGCGTTTTCCGACGTTTCGGGAAATAAACTTAGTCCCCGAAATGCCGGCTTTTTTGCTCGAGAAAACCGTTTGCGATAAGCACAAACCAACAAGCATTATAGTGTATTTTTGCTTTTAAAAATAATTCTTAAAGAAAATATTAATAAAGAAACAATAAAAGATAATTTATTGTCTCGTTTTTTTTCCCCCAAGACGCTTATTTGAAATTCTCATAAAACGTGACCTTACTGTATGTAAATTTTTTACATAGAAATCCCAGCATATTTCGGCCTATAGGTAAATATTTTTTTTTCCAAAATCGTGCCGTATATGAGATAATGTAGAAAACTGTGATAGAACCGGACAGGCCACAGATGTCAATAAACTCGCAATACGACACACAAAAGATGCAGGAACTCAAACACTCATAATCTCTAATAATTACTGCTTTTCGACTGCAAGTGTTGTTACGCGAACGCGCCGCTGTGATATGTGATATACGCATAACTTTCAGATATTATATCCGAGTGAAGTGTATCTTAAATAATATCGCAACGTGTAGAACTTCTACAAGACTGCCCAGTACATAAGATTCTCATAATAATCACAGTTCTGTATTACATATCTTCATTACATTATGATATTGTATATTTTGTATAAATATTTTACATTTTATACTCCAATACATTATATTTATGAAGAAACGTAAAGGAGAACTCTCAATATCAAGGCGTTGCCAATTGTATATTAACCTCTAGACGCCTAACGTCAACTATAGTTGACGTACCGCACCGCTAACATCCAAAGTTGCATTTTATAAAGTTATTCAACAAATATAGATACCGAATATTTTAAACATGGTGTACAATCTCCGTTTCTTTTTTCTCTTCAAAATGCGGTTTGTTCCATAATTCTAACGTATTTGGTGTCTGTATTATTCACATTTTATATACAGGGTGTGCTAAAATTTTAAAAAAATAATTCCGGCGCCAAACGGTTAAACCCCTTTTAGGATACGACCTGAAGATGACTTCATAGAGGCCGAAACATGTAGCTGCTATGTTCTTGTAATTAATCATATTTTATGTAATAGGGTTGTGTTAGGCTATAAAATGACATATTGTATTAACCCCCTAAGTATGAAATTGTTTTAAGACCCAGTCCGTACCGCGCAGTAAACACATTCTGCCACTGCTATAAATACCGATTTGTTAATGCTGTATAGGGAAACAATCGCTGTTTGTTCTGAGATCCTCGCCAAACGCATAAATGTATTGTGGGCAGAAAACTAATTTTCTGAATGTGCAAGCTGGTGATGCCGGTCCCAGTGGCCGTGCGGTCTAAGGCGTAGGTCTGCAGCCGCTCGCCTGCTGAGATATTGGTTTCGAATCCCACCGGGGGCATGGATGTTTGTCTGTTGTGAGTGTTGTGTGTTGTCATGTAGAGGCCTGTGCAACGAGCTGATCACTCGTCCAGAGGAGTCCTACCGAGTGTTGTGCGTCGTTGTGTGTGATCTAGAAACCTGAAGGTTATGGCCCGCGTTGGGCCGCAGCGCCCCCCCCCCCAAAAGCAAGCTAGTGGTACATTACGTAAAGTAAGTCTTAGGTTTTACAAGATTAATTACGTTATTACGCGTTCTGCCTGTCTTGCATAATTACCTGATTACGAACACACCAAGAATGCAGTGTTTCATAAGATGGTTTTGTGTCCGTCATTATTAAAGAGGGAGGATCTCATCCGAAACGTCTGTTGTTACTCGACTCTAGTTATTCGGTTTGCTGTCTTGCTGTTTCTGTCCTCTCTCTTGTCTACACCCTTGCACGTCCTTCCGAGCTGTACCTGATATGGAGCAAAGCACAGTCTCCACCGCACCTACCGGAGTTCCCACGGAGCACAGCTATGGTCACTGTTCGCCTAGGAACAATTATATCATTCGGCCTTGGCCGACTTTGCCCCTGAATGCCTCACTGCCCTCTGTGCTCGAGAGAAACAGAGCGGAACGAAGTGAGACGGAGAGCAGATATAATTGTCGGAGCAGCGCTATTTGGTGAAGGCAGTTAAGAATACGTGTTCAGTAAATCTTTAAGACTTTCAACACAGCTGTCATACAGCTGTGAAGAATCATGTTGTTGTCTTCTGGATTATGACACCATCTAGACTTGCAGCTAGAGGCTGAATGTCCTGCAGTTAGAATCCTGATTGGCACAGCAGATTTATCTCTTGTTCGAAATGTCCAGATCGCCTGTAGGGCCCAACCAGCTTGTATTCGGTCGGTATCGGGGTTAGTTCTAAGGGGTAAATCGACAGGGACGTGCAGTTACCCAGTGACCTGCGACTAGTGCCAAGTTTAAGAATGAGTGGAACTGTACCTCTGCTCACCCATACACGCTTTCACGGCTTGTGCAGGGAAAACTCCATTTCACCTACAACATTTTCTTTACTTATAGACATAATTTAATTTCTTAGTGATATAATTTTGATCTGTATATATTTCCAAATATTGTAATAGTAGTTTTTTTTCTCTAAAAGTGTGTTCAGCTGTCTTCATTAGATAGCATTATGTTAAACTGGCATCACAGCTACTTAGCTTTCTGTGTGTGTACTGGTAGACGAACGTCATGCCTTTGTCTAATATGGGCTCTGGGTGCCGAGTTACTCAGTCCGTATATTAATTAGGCTTATTTACTTACTTGCTTACTTTCTTACTTACTTAATTACTCACTTACTTACTTGCTTACTTACTTACTTAATTACTCACTTACTTACTTGCTTAATTAATTACTTACTTGCTTACTTACTTACTTAATTATTCACTTACTTACTTGCTTACTTACTTGCTTACTTACTTACTTAATTACTCACTTACTTACTTGCTTACTTAGTTACTTGCTTAATTACTTACTTGCTTACTTACTTACTTACTTAATTACTCACTTACTTACTTAGTTACTTGCTTAATTACTTACTTGCTTACTTAGTTACTTGCTTAATTACTTGCTTACTTACTTAATTACTCACTTACTTACTTGCTTAATTGCTTACTTACTTACTTACTTACTTACTTACTGCATGGAGCAGAGTCCTTCTTGAGAAACTAATCGTTTTTCAGGTAGTCAAAAAATTCGCCGTATTGTATGGAACCCGAAGGTTCGTTACCGCATTCACAAATGCCGGCCACCTCTCCGTATCCTAAGCCAGCTCGATCCAGTCCATACCCACACATCCCACTTCCCGACGATCCATTTTAATATTATCTTCCCATCTACGTCTGGGTCTTCCAAGTGGTCTCTTACCCTCAGGTGTCCCAACCAAAACCCTGTATACACCTCTCCTCTCCCTCACACATGCTATATGACCAGCCTATATCATTCTTCTCGATTTTGTCACCCAAAAAATACTGGGTGAGGAGTACAGATCATTAAGCTCCTCATTAGGCTACTGGCAGAAACAGCGATAAATTGCGGGTCTGTTGACAGCAGGTGTAGAAGATTTCAGACTGGCTCAGATGGTAAGGGATGTTCCTTATGTAGGTACAGAATAGTCCAAAAAATGTGAAATTTCTTACGAAGACGTAGGACAACACAGAAGTAAGAAAAATGCACAGACATCATTGTAAAGCAGTGAAAGGTTTAGTGCACAGTGCGGGCGGACAGCAAGTGCCATTGCAAACAGCAGACAGCGTCGTTACTTATTTAGGGCGACTCACAAGTAATGACATAGTTGCGTTCTTATACAAACACGTAACCGGTGACTGTATTGTTTCTCTGACACATAAGGAGGATCGAAAGGGAGGGGGGGGGAATAAATCGAAATGAGCAAAAAGGCAGAAGAAAGAAGGAAGGCTGGATGAAAGGCGAGAGATGTCCCAACGACCCGTTCGCATATCAGAGCCGTGAGAAACGCTCCTCTGGCACGGAGTGAAGCCTTTCTCTTAACCTTGACCAAATGTTTGAGTACAAATTGAATTCAGGCCACATCAGCCAGTTCTGGCATTTCATGTGCTTACTGTATCACACGATACGTTACTGCAGCGTTTGACCTACTGATCTTTGCAGTTCACTGCCCGTCATTCCAGCTTCGAGTCATTTTATGTTGCTTTATGAACTACAGCGATACCTCGGCTAACGAGTGAACCTGCGCTAAAGAATTTTTCGGCTAAGGAAGATTTTTTTTCGCTGTTTTTCGGAATCGGCTAACGAATATGGATTCGGCCAACGAATGTTTTAGTGGATGCGCGCGTTAACATAAAGCAGCAAACATGAACGGTCGGGCCATTCCAGGAGCTTTTATTTTTAAGATAAGATAGTCAGTTTTTCATTCCTCTTTCCATTCTCCTTCACCCAATTGGCAGCTGTTCATCTCAGCCTTTGGTGAATTTTTGACCTTTTATAGTGTACTTTTTACTATTTTATAAAACTTATCTTGAAATAGTGGGCAGCATCCAGAACGAATTAAACGATTTTCTATAGAAACCTATGGGGAATCACGTTTCGGCTACCGAATGTGATTCCGGAACGAATTATCTTCGTTAGCCGAGGTATCACTGTACACATGTTACTGATACTGACTGAGGAGTTTGCAGTTGACCTTGGCTCTTTTTTTTTCCTGGAAGAAACCCGACCTTCCTTTGCTTGTGACCAGTAACTGACGCGTTCAAGCTAAAAATATATTACGACTGAAGTGCAGTTGTGTTTCGTGAGTGTGAGATAATACAGTTATTTTCCGTAGTGTTCTTGTGTGATTAGAGCTGTGCATGAATTTTAATTTAGGCTCGCTAAATAGAAAACGCCTAACAAATGGCGACCAATGGAATGAAGGTCATGCATGTTTGTGGCAGGATCAGTACGGTTTGCACCGACTACCGTCGCGAGTGTTAAAAGACTAGCACGCTGTGAAGGTCACCTGCATTCTCTTGAGTAAGGGACAGTAGTTTGGAATCAGCGTGAATAGCTTAGCATACTGGCTAATTGAAGGACTGCATGGCCGCGAAATCAAGATTAGACTTCCGGCAGGCTAGAAATATTTTCTTTCTACACAGGAAACAATCAGAGTCTGCTCAGTGGTTACGGGGGGATGCCCTTTCCTCTGAGGTAAAGAATCTGAGGTCTGTAGCTGACCAATCACCTCCGTCTGCAAACTGAGAATAACAATACGTGTAGGTGCACCTCCACTCCAATTAGGTGTTCATAATGTGGTGCATAATGACAATAGGAGGACATTACTTAGTGCTGTTTGAGTACTGAGTTTGGCGAGGCTGGCGATTGGCGAGGCTGGCGATTCTTTTCTTCTGAGATTTAATCGTTTGTCGTTGCGCGAGTGGTTCCAGACGTTTCGAACACACCACATCTTTTCGAAACGTCTGCAAATCCTTGCCCAATAACATAGCCTCATATCTCAGAAGTATGAAATTCGCTGTGATTATTGATACAGGAATACTAAAAGTGATCTCACTGCTAAATACAGAAGGGCTGCACAAAATCTAGCGGTCAGAGCGACAGGTCCCTCGGGCGGCTAAATTCTCTAATATGGCGACTGACATTTCTGGGTCCTCAGTAGGGAATTTGTTTATGTCACCATTCTGGCGACCAGAATTTTGTGATTTCTTCCACATTTATCGAAAATACGTGCACCCCGTAAATACAGAATTAAGTATAAGGCTGCAGAGAGATACAGTTACAAACTCGTCGTTAAACAATACACAGAGACGCTAGTAAAATAACTATAGCTAAATTTATTATTATTATTTCTTACTTACATACTTACCTACTTATTTACTTACGTACTTACCTACTTGCTTAATTACTTACTACTTACCTACTTACTTAATTAATTACCTACTTACTTACTTACGTGCTTACATACTTATTTATTATGTTATTACATACTTAAGTACTTACTCACTTACTTACTTCTTACTTACTTACGTACTTACCTACTTGCTTAATTACTACTTACCTAATTATTTAATTAATTACCTACTTACTTACTTACTCACTTACTTACTTACTTACCTACTTGCTTAATTACTTACTACTTACCTACTTACTTAATTAATTACCCACTTACTTACGTGCTTACATACTTATTTATTATGTAATTACATACTTAAGTACTTACTCACTTACTTACTTATTTACTTACTTACTTACTTACTCACCTACTTACTTACGTACTTACCTACTTGCTTAATTACTACTTACCTAATTATTTAATTAATTACCTACTTACTTACTTTCTTATTTACTTACTTACTTACTTACTTACTTACTTACTTACTGCACTTGAGTTGTAACTCAGTGGCAGTAGTCCTTACACTAGCGCAAACAAAACAAATAATAATAAATATACATAAACGAAATGATACAAAAAATACAAACGATACAAAACACAGTAAACACCAGTACACATATTACCAAAACACCCACACAAATGTCAGAAAGAAGCAGTGAACTGTGGGTAGAACAAACTTCAGTTGACGTGACCAAACGTTTTGTATACGTGAATAGAGCTTGTTAAGGAGAGCTGCACTTTTATGGCACAGTGTCTGTGACGTCACGTAAATCTGTTAACAGGATCCAAGTATCTCTTGTGTAAGTTAGAGAGATGTCTCGGCCGCATGTTACGTCATACGATAAATAAGTGGTTGGTACAGAATGTCAGCTGCTCCAATTTGTTGCGCTGCTTGTCACGCCTATCGCAAACTGCGAGACGGGGCGAGACAGAGAGAAGCAAGTAGACCTACTGTCTGAGAGACAATCCAATAACACTGCCATTACTGGAAACAGCATTGCTTGGCTGCTGTGCTCCTTGTAACCTGTGGAAACGTGAAGGTAAAATTCACGCTAGAACAGACCACGAAGGCCCAGGGGGAAGTAGAGGTATAGCTCCACTGTTTCTTTAACCTTTAGACGTCTAACGTCAACTTTAGTTGACGTACCGCACCGCTAACCTCCAAAGTTGTATTTTCTATATTTATTCAACAAATATAGGTACTGAATATTTTAAACATGGTGTATACTCTCCGTTTTTTTCTCTTCAAATTGCAGTTTGTTTTATAATTCTAACGTATTTGGTTCCTGTATTATTCACATTTTATATACAGGGTGTGCTAAAATTAAAAAAATAATTCCGGCGCCAAAAGGTTAACCTCGGCGCTGGATGGGATGGGTAGCCAACGTCACGACCCGGCTGTTTTACCCCCGGGAAAGAACCGGTACCCATCGTATAGGAGGCTGATTGGGCCTCAGGAACAATCTGGACGGGTGCGATAAATCTCGCCCACACCGGGATTTGATCCCCGGACCGCCCACCCCTTAGCGAGTCGGTATACCGACTGAGCTATCCCGGCCCTCTTGCAACCTGTGCGTAAATCAAATAAATCTTTCCATAAAATCAGCGCTTATTGGCAGACACGCTCCTGTAGAGATAATCTGAGATGGTAGATATAAACATCTCTGCGTTTATGTATTTTTTTGGACGAATCTTTGAAACGCCGCTGTCGGTGGCCGCGCGGTCTAAGGTGTAGGTTTGCGGCCTATCGACTGTCGGGATTACGGGTTCGAATCCCGCCCGGCTCATGAATGTCTGATTCTTGAGAATGTTGTGTGATGTGTAGGTAGAGGTCTCTGCGAAGGGCTGATCCCTTTTCCAGAGGAGTCCTACCGAACGTTTATATATCACTGAGTGTGATCAGACGCAACAATGATCCTATACACTTACAATATGCATGTGGAGAAACTCATACTAATAATACAAATATTAGAACATCGAACTTATAAAAATAATGTGTAAAAATGCGTTTATAATTTACACAATATAACAGGCTTTCTTTACAAAGATCATTTGGTTAACCTTTAGACGCCTAATGTCAACTATAGTGGTCGTACCGCACCGCGAACCTCTAAAGTTGCATTTTATATTTATTCAACAAATATAGGCACTGAATATTTTAAACACGGTATATACTCTCCGTCTTTTTCTTTTCAAAATGCAGTTTGTTTCATAATTCTAACATATTTGGTTCCTGTATTATTCACATTTTATATACAGGATGTGCTAAAATTTAAAAATATAATTCCGGCGCCAAAAGTTTAATGTTGTGTCCTTCAGCTAAAACGTCTATCGATTAAAGGATTGCAGTTGGGAATGGTTAGTACGTCACTGGGTAGCTCAGTAAGTTGTTATGTTTTTCGGTCAGTGAATTGCCTGTTCCTACGGTAGGTGCCAGTAACATGGCTTTCATATAAAATGCAGTAACATATTTATAAACCGTAAATACAAAGTTATTTCTTTCCATAATCAAGTATCAAGCCACAAAGACGTTGCTGGGACAGGAGGTATGACTCCACGCTTTCTTAAACTTGCGATTATATAGGACTGCACATTCAGATGTGCGCCCCCGATACCCTTTGGACAGTAAGATGTGCAGATCTCCATGTCTGTCTGGAGGTTTTACTGCAACGTCCCTAATTCTACCAGGAATAAGACCCTTAACCTTTTGGCGCCGGAATTATTTTTTTAATTTTAGCACACCTGTATATAAAATGTGAATAATACAGGAACCAAATACGTTAGAATTATGAAACAAACTGCATTTTGAAGAGAAAAAAA
>Ga0131853_10024250_pt1 | contig 10949 bp, 8 predicted proteins | sample TergutLab28metaG_FD_92764 | JGI IMG/M metagenome (GOLD analysis project Ga0131853, IMG submission 92764) | Labiotermes labralis P1 segment gut microbial communities from Petit-Saut dam, French Guiana - Lab288 P1 (version 2) (version 2) | ecosystem: Host-associated > Arthropoda: Insects >...
GCAGTAATCTCATTAATAGAATGCACACTGTTGTGTGTGTGAGTGTGCTGATGTCAACGAACAACTTGTTTTTGTGAAACTGCTACAGAATATACAACAGCAGTTTGTATTAGAGTTTTACACACACACACACACACACACACACACACAGACACACACACACACACACACATAGACACACACACACACATACACACACACATAGACACATACACACACACAAACACATACACACACACAAACACATACACACACTTACACACACACCTACACACACACACACACATAGACACATACACACACACATACACACATATATAGACACATACACACACACATACACATACACACACACACCCACAAACACATACACGTATACGAACACAAACACACATAAACAAAAAACGCACACAAACGCAAATACACACCAACACAAACACACACATACAAACACAAGCACACACAAACACATAAACACAAACAAACAAACAAACACACGCACAGACTGGGGTTCATACAGGGTGTATCTGAAATGCTCTGACGAGTTTCAAGAAGGAGTTCTTCACATCAAAACGAAGAAAAAAGTACGACTATAATTACTGTAGCTCTTAACTTTCTACTTAATTTCTTTGTAGTTCTTGCTTGTTCTTCTGCATATACTGCAGTCTAACCAACCCTATTCTACATTTAGGTCTGCTCTATCACCTACACACCGCTGGATCTGTAAGAGTACATTGCCGAACGCCTCTAAATTTGACGTTTATAATACGTTTCAACTTTGCCTGTTTGTAAAGGGAATAGAGTGGTTATCGCAATCCGCAGCATTTATAGACAACCTACTGATTATAACAATGAATCTATCTAGAGAGCTTTAACAATAGGTGGCCGAAAAACATGGGAACTGTTTCTGGGATAGAAACAAGTAAACACGAGCTGGTCTCGGTCCGGGGCTCCCATCAGCAGAATAATGTGTCGACCAGGGCAGCCCTTTTGTTCGGCAGAACAGTAAATAGTGTTTTGACGATTTTTTGTTTCGTTTTCATACATTCTAACTTCTGGCTGAAACTGCTTAATGCTTTCAGAATGAACAAAAGTAAATCATAATAAACGAATTTGAAATGAAAATAATGTTGAATAAATCGGGTTGAGTTTGAAGGGTGTGGCGCTGCCCTTGGACACCCAACACCAATATTTCTTATATTAGGTCACAAAAGTAGACATACGAGCCGTAAAACGACACCTTCGACAGAAGGAATTCATTCATCTCTGTTAGGCTACTCCGGCTATTCGTAATACGAATCGAAATGCAGAAAGCAAAGAAGAGCTGAATGTAGTGCGTAGTGCAAGATGGAAAAAAGTCCCCGGCAGAGAACGAAGGATTTTTTCCTACTTACTTACTTACTTACTCCATGGTGCATAGTCCTTCTTGAGAAGGTAACTGGTTTGCAGCTAGTCAAGAAATTCCCCGCATTTCACGGAACCCGAAGGTTCATTACCGCACTCAAAAGCGTCCGCCACCTGTCTCTATCCTGGGCCAGCTCAATCCAGAACATATACCCACATCCCACCTTCTGGAGATCCATGCTAATATTATCCACCCATCTACGCCTAGGTCTCCCGAGTGGCCTCCTTCCCTCCGGTTCCCCCACCAAGACCCTATACACCCCCTTCTCCTCACAATACGCGCCACATGCCCAGCCCATTTTATTCTTCTCGATTTTATCACCCGCACAATATTGGGTGAGGGGTACTTTTTCCTACTGCACAGGTGAATTTTATGTTTGCTCGCATGTGTTTAAACACACATTTATGTACAGGTCTATATACTTATACATGTACATAAGCCTAGATCTAGGCCTATATATAAAGGTCTAAACAAACTTCTACTCTTTTATTTTCAAGATATGTCATAGATCAATGTAGTGGGAAACTACATTTATACATGCATATATATACACACACATACAAATGTATTCTGCATGTATATTTAGACCCCGATAGAGAACTAATGTATGTTCGTAGCAATTTTTGGCGGTACAGTGAAGTAATGGTAAATCTGAATAGCGTATAACAGGGAATTTCTGTACAAAAATCCATACGGACGCTAAGTGAGTACGGGACTGTATCCCATTTGACTGTACGTACGTTATATTGCTATTGCATTTGTTTTAATTTTTTTGTCATACTTTAATTGATTGACTTATAAGCAGTGTTTTACAGGTACGTTTAAGGACTCTCTGCCTACTAAATTCCCCACACTTCTAATTATTTTCTTATGGCCAAGAAAACCGCCAGTAGAGTAGAATTTTATTTTGAGTTCTACAAATTATTACCACATGAACTTTTGCATAAATTTCAAAATCTATTGCCTTATGCCATTCCACAGCCATAAATTGAGAGTTATTAATTTCACTCCCTCATCAAAACTTCGTTTGCCCGCCATGTTCGTACTGTTTGTAGAGGCTTGAATGTTACGGTTGTTATAATACTAAGTTTTACTGAAATTTTAGAGAAGGTTGACATGTTGAAATTAGGAGGTGCGTCCGCACTCACACACACACACACACACACACACACACACACACACACACACGCCAGCATGATAAATATTTATTAGGTTGGTTTATTGATCTTTAGGGGAAAAAGAAACCTAATAAACTGTAAATAATTCTTTGTAAATTAAAATATTTCATGGCATTATTTAAAGTTACTTAATGATGAATCATGGAAACTGACTTCGGAAAAACCTAACCCAGCAATACACAATGGTGGATTTCTATACTAAACCACAAATGTTTTGACGAAAATGACTTTAGATTTTCATTCCAATAGGCGTTTGGATATTGAACCTAGAATTAAGAATAATACAAAAGAGAATACTTTATTATTTAGTAACGTAAGGTAAAGGTAAGGCAGTCCCATTACAGAACTGGACAGGCCCAGATGGTGCCAGGAAGTTAAGACACCCAGATTTCATGACAATGACACAGGATGTTGGTAGGTTGTCAGCCTTACGCACCGGCCGCCTTTACCCCAGGAAATATTCCTGGTACTCATTTCTGTTAGAGACTGACTCAACCCCAGGGCCACAGTGCGATCGGAAGGATTTTATGTCAAAGAAAAATTCACTGACACCGGCTGGGATCGAACCAGCGAACTTCCGATTTGTAGCACAGCACATTTAGCAACGTATGAATTAAAATAATATACAAATAAAACACACTGTTTACATCTTTATCGTTGCACCGTGCATTCTGGTGTTTATTTACGCACACCAACCAATGCACTTATATATAATATTAAAAGAGTTTAAAATTTACATTAAAACACTTAAAACGCTCCTACATGTTTCGATCATACGATCATCTTCAGGGAGCACATATTGTTCCTTGCTAAAGTTACAGATTAAAACAATCAGTGATATACAGTGTTATTTAAACTTTAGCAAGGAACAAATTATGCTCCCTGAGGATGATCGTATGATCGAAATATGTAGTAGCGTTTTAAGTGTTTTAATGTAAATTTTAAACTCTTTTAATATTATATATAAGTGCATTAGTTTCTGCGTGTAAATTAAATATCGTGTACATTTTTACCATTTTCCAACAGGCTAACATTTTTTCTCTTCAGTTGCTTTTCTTTAACCACTTACTGTTTAGCTTATGTTTATGGAACCTTGCCATCTTTTGAGCCCAAAGCCTGTCACTCTCCTAACATTAAGAACTGTGCATGTGTTATTTGATTCAGGTGCAGAAAGTGAAAGCTCACTAATAATTACGCTTTTTGTCCAACATATTTTTATTACCGATAATTAGAAAGCCAGTGATAGCTACTTGTTAGGCTACAAGTGAATTCATTTTGTGTCGCTCTCGAAATGAACAATGCAACTTTCTTTAGTAATATGAAGTTTCGTTTGCGGAATAAGGCATTTTTTTTAAGTGAAATTATTTCCTAGGTATTATTAGGGACCTGATGTTATTGCTTATGGAAGGAGACACTGTCAGAGAAAGTTCGCTAGAAAAATCTGTTGTAGCTACGAAAACCTGTCATTACGGTCTTATGATACACTAATTAGGAGAATTTTACTTTCCGAATCAACGTATCCCTGCGAGGTAACTAGCATTAAGATAAAGTACAAAATATGCAAATAGAGAACCTGATGATTTAACAAGACTTTTGCATTTGGAAAACACCAATTGAAAGTGTTTTCAAAGCGACCTGGCAATTATCAAAGCAATTCAAAGTATAAATTTAAAATTGAATTAATTTTGTGTGCTATGGGTCAAGGAACTTTCTTTAAGGATAAAGCAGTCCCATTACAGGCCTGGAGTGGCCCAGAGGTTTCCAGGAAGTTACGGTTCCGAGATTTCATGACAACGGCACAAGATGGCGGTAAGGTTGTCAGACTTCCGCATCGGCCGCCTCTACTACCAGGAAATGTACCTGGTACTAATTTCGATTAGAGGCTGAGTCGAACCCAGGGCCAAAGTATGATTGGAAGTAATATGTTAATGAAAAATTCCAATGAAACCAGCTGGGCTCGAACCAGCGACCTTCCGAATTGTAGCACAGCACCTTACCCACTGTGAAAGGTATTTCCTTTATGATTTTAAAAATTATTCTTTATTATATAAAAACATTGGGTAGAAAAATTGTACTCAGTATTATGTCAACTCAGCAATATGTCATCAGTTCAGTTGTACTCAGCACTATGTCATCATTTCAGTTGTAATCAGCACAACTTCATCACTTCAGTTGTACTCATCACTATGTCATCAGTTCAGTTGTACTCAGCACTATGTCATCTGATCAGTTGTACTCAGCACTATAACATCAGATCAGTTGTACTCAGCACTATGTCATCAGATCAGTTGTACTCAGCACTGTGTCATTAGTTCAGTTGTATTCAGCGCTATGCCTTCAGTTCAATTTTACTCAGAACTATGACATCAGTTCAGTTGTACTCAGCACTATGTTATCAGTTCAGTTGTACTCAGCACTATGTTATCAGTTCAGTTGTACTCAGCACTATGTCATCAGTTCAGTTGTATTAAGCACTAATTCATCAGTTCAGTTGTACTCAGCACTATGTCATCAGTTTAGTTGTACTCAGCACTCTTTCATCAGTTCAGTTGTATTCAGTACTATGTCAAAATTTCATTTGTATTCAGCACTATGTCTTCAGTTCAATTGTACTCAGCACTATGTCATTTGTTCAGTTGTACTCAGCACTATGTCATCAGTCGAGTTGTACTCACCACTATGTCATCAGTTCAGATGTACTAAGCACTATGTCATCGGTTCTGTTGAACTCAGAACTATGTCATCAGTTGAGTTGTACTCAGCACTATGTCATCAGTTCAGTTGTACTCAGCACTATTTGATCTGTTCAATTGCACTCAGCACTAAGACATCAGTTCAGTTGTACTCAGCACTATGTCTTCAGTTCAGTTGTACTCAGCACTATGTCTTCAGTTCAGTTGTACTCAGCACTATGTATCAGTTCAGTTGTATTCAGCACAATGTCATCAACTCAATTGTACTCAGCACTATGTCATCATTTCAGATGTACTCAGCACTATGTCATCAGTTAAGTTGTACTCAGCACTATTTCGTCAGTTCAGTTGTACCGAACACTATGTCATCAGTTCAAATTTACTCACACTTTGTCATCAGTTCATTTGTACTCAGCACTGTCATCACTTCAGTTGTACTCAGCACTATGTCATCAGTTAATTTTACTCAGCACTATGTCATCAGTTCAGTTGTATTCAGCACTATGTCGTCAGTTCAGTTATACCGAACACTATATCATCAGTTCAAATGTACTCACATTTTGTCATCAGTTCAGTTGTATTCAGCGCTATGTTATCATTTCAATTAAAATGAAATTAAACTTTTTGATGCAATTTTCTTATCCGCAGCCGAAATAAAATTTCGGTCTGTAGGCCGATCATACTTACTGGCGAATTAAAGGAAGCCCCAAAAACAGGAATTTTTGGCAGCTTTTGAGAAACTGTATGAGGGAACAAAAGCCTGTATATATTCCAGTGGAACTCATTTTGAATAAAAACATTTATGTGTCCTCTTCACATGTCTTCGATTTTTTTTATCAAAAATCTCAGTCCTAAAATTTTTTATCGGAATTTGTATTACTTCATTCCAGAAACTGAAATAACTGATCTTTGAATTTTTCTAAGTCGAAATGGATGCAAAGTCAATAAGCCTAATCCAATTATGTTTAGTGTTAATGGGTTTAACTCTTTAAAGAAAAAGATTAGCATCACTTATTCTTATACTCGGATATCCGGATCGCAATCTAACACATGTGTCTTTTGTAACTTAATATAAAAAATAAACTTGTGTCGTTTCTTATTATTAGGCTTCTATTTGCAGCATTCATTTAGCACGTGTGTCAATGATATTCGCAAGGAACAACGTAAAATCAGGAGTAATTTAACTTTGCATGATTCTACACACAACAATAATTTGTCCATACATAGCTTATATACAAATTTTACATTCAGAGAACCGTGCATCATGATATATTCTTATGATAATACCAACGAGATGCACAAATTTCTGAAATTTATTTTTGTTTTTGGAAAAAAACTCTACATGTCTCGGACAGTTTCTCTGTTCATCATCAGGGTTCTAGCACTGTACACACAGCAATAAGTGTATGTCATGCAGGTTATGCTTACTGCTTGCTAGTAAGCAGTCAGCATAACCTGCATGACATATACCTATTGGTGTGTGTACAGTGCTAGACTCTTGATGTTGGACGTCATGCAGGTTATGCTGACTGCTTGCTATTAAGCAGTCAGCATAACCTGCATGACATATACCTATTGCTGTGTGTACAGTGCTAGACTCTTGATGTTGGACAGAGGAACTCTCCGAAACATGTAGGTTTTTATTCCAAAAATAAATTTGTGGAATAAGTGCATCTAATTGGTTTTATTATAAGAAATTATATGCAATAGTAGATTCATATCTGCAGTAAAGTAACATGAAAGCGGGTGACATGTGACGCATTGACATTTGCGCAAATTACTACACAAAAGTAAAGGTCAACCACTAACATGCCTATGCAGGCTAGAAGGGAGGTAGAAGTACAGATGCAACTTACTTGCGACATTCGCCATAATGAATTGGGTGGTCAGCAACAAGCCCTGGTCGCTTTATCCACTGAAAAGCGCCCCGGAATCGATTAAACAGGAGGATGGGTGTGTCTCGGGGCACAAGACTAGATACGATAAAACATTTTGCGCCGAAACAACAGAAAATAAAGATTTTATAAAAAAATACATGACACAAAATGATTAAATTGTGTTAATAAGATTAGTGAATTAATTGGAATAAATTATTTTTCTCATTACGGTGTACTTGGTAAGCATATACAAGAAAATTAAGGTAAAGTCAAAGCCAATGTACCTGAGAGTCTAAACATCAGAAGCTGACATTAGCTGTATTACTCTAATAAAACCCGACGACTTCACTAAAAGCAATCAATTGAATAGTAAAATAAGAGCATAACAGTGAACTCGAAATAAAAAAAAAACCTGTTGTTATTCTGTCTTGGCGCTCCATCAGCAGGCAGAAGTGTGATTGTGCTCTGTTTAACCTTGCGGAACTAGTCGTCAGGGCTCAGCTAATGCACTCTTTATGTTGCCCCTAATAGGCTATAGTGTAATGTGTGTTGTGCTGCGGTGGGCGTGAGGGGTTGAGGTGGGTGCTATTAGGGTCAGGGGTGAATTGGATTAGATGCGGAGTGTCAAACCAATATCAGTTGTGTCTGGGGCTCACAAAGTCACATCCTCACAAATGACGTGTTTTCGGCAATGTGGTTTCATTCTGGTTAGTTGGTTATTCTCTTATTTTACAACGCTATATCAACTATAGTGTTACGTAGTATTGTTAGGACAGTGGATTCAGTAAATTACAATGGACTAAATGCGTATTTCAAGTGGGTAAGCCTTGTGCGTAAAAGCGTTGGGAAGTGCAGTAGGTTGTATGGGATGTGTGGTACAGTGAGTTCGGTACACGATAGGCCTATTCAAACAATATCTGTAAAATTTGGAAAACTAATCTAAAGTTAAAAAAATCAACATACTTTCTTTGACCTTGGTATCGTTAAGTAGACTTAAACATTCGTTTGTATTTTACGACCTGCGAAATACATTTTTACCTTTTAGTGTCTGGAGTGATAGAAGTTACAATGCTCTACTTCGCGAGGAACTGGGCGTATGCCCTACGGACAAACACATTTACATACGTGTACTGTTTTATACATTCCGTGGATAAAAAGAAACTTAGTTAAAGCGACAGCAGGGCGTGAAATAAGACATAAAAATACAAAAACCGTATAGTTACTTCTTATAATATATCCAATTTTTACATCAGATTTCTTGTAAGCAGTCAATAATGAGGTTATGGGCCATTTGTAAATATTATAAATTCCTTGAGTAAATAAAAGAAGTAAGTATTTAAACATCTTCTTAATTCTTATTCAAAATGAGCTTTTCCACTTGTCTCACTTGTTAGTCTCTATGTTAAAATATTCAGTACTTTGATACCAGATAATTACTTACTTTTCTCACAATATGGAAGTATGGCAACTAATCTTAGAGAGATGTTAATATTTTCTGGACATTAGTATAACGTACAGCGGAATTTGTTTGAAGTTTTTCTCGGTTATTTAAAAGGAAATTAATAAAATTGTGTCTCAAAAAGGAGAAAGCTAGAAGTGCATAACAATGAGAAAACTTGTGTAAAAATTTACTTGAATGACAGAGAAAACAATATAATATCATGTTAATGTAGAATTTAGGGAAGCTGCTTGTGCGGAGGCAACATTGGCTGAAATGTCTTGACAATGTGCAAATGGCAAACATTGATGTCACCGACTTTGGAAAAAGGAATCTCAATAGGGACTTGCTAACAGCTATAGTGGCCGTATCTAATGAAATTTGGAAGAATTATGTCATATTTGGAAGAAAGCAGTCATTGTACATTTTCATGCCTGACCAGAAAATTACGGCGCGAAATGAGGGAAGAAAGAAACTTAAAGCAGGGAAGCTGGCCCCATTATAAGGCTGCTGAGTACCGAGTAAGGAGGCTCATTGAAATAAATGTGCATTAAAGGTGAATCTGAACTACATAAAAGTATTAACAGTAAGAGAACTTAGAACTAATGCCGGCGTTATGGGGCCTTAGAGATTGAGCCTTTCACCCGCAACGTGTTTACCATGAACTCACGATTCAGTACTGTGGAAAAATATTTTGAATCTCCGTACACGTGACGTAAGTTATGAGTCCAAGTTATACGGAATTTTCAATAATATGTTTTTAAAATAATCTGTCCATCACGACTCTGTTTATCCGTGAAAGTAGCTGCATGTTTCGGTCACAATTGAATATTATCTGGCTAACCTAAGTATATGAAAGAAGGTAAAGTGCAGACGGGTCATTCTGAATTTCACTTTGCGTGATGCGAGATGTTCACAATTTTATGTTGTGTGCAGTTTGCAGTGTAATATAATTATACAATATAAACCAACAAAACACACCTATTCTAAATGAATATTTTAATTTTCAATTTAAAAAATTTATTTAGAAAAGGCGTGTTTTGTTTCTTTATGTTGCATTATGTTCGCAATTATTACAAAGATAATATTGTAATATCGCTTGGTCAGTCTGTAGGCTAGCTCAATGACGGGTTTTAGAGTTTCTAAAGCTAAGCCTGTTGGATAAACGTTTCGGATATTAATGTTTTAAGTACTTGTAAACGGCTTATGCGAAGAAAATGATAAAACACAATAAAGTAACTATATCTGTGAACCAGAACCTTGTCACAGAAGATGATAGTGTCTCAGATAAAGAAGAAATTCCACAAAATTTAAGGAAACCTGAAGTTCTTTACCACTTTCGGAGGAGTTCGAACCTGTTCCTACTCTCAGCGAGATGATTTTAGTTCGCATTGCTTCTGTTTCATCAAGTTTCTCCTACAATTCTTTGTTTTATAGCTGGACCCTTCCTTCAGGCTGTCCACCGAAACGTCTTTATGCGCTCCTTCTCTCCTCAATACCCGACACGTGCTCTTCCTGCTCATTCGCCTCGTGCTGATAAACAAGCTAATATATGGCGAGGAGTAAAAATTAAGCTAATCTTCTCCCTGTGCAGTTACCCCCAGTCTTCTACTACATCCTCTCTCTTAGACACAAACAGGCTATATTTCTTACCACCCTCTTCACAGATACCCTTCGCCTATGTTCGTTTCTCAGCGTTAAAGACTCCGTTTCATAACGGTATAAAACAACAGGCAAAGTTACAACCTTTCATACAAAAGACTATTGTGTATTTGGTAGCAGGCACCAGCCGGAATCCATTTGCTCACCTAATGACGTTTTGCATGCAATTTGTGTACTCTAGTGTTATTTAAAACTTAGTAAAATTGGACGTGTTTTTCCAAGGAAGTTTGAAAAATATAAGCATTTTCTAAAATTTAATTAAGTGATCCATCAAATGAGGTCATAGGCAATTAATTATACTACTAATTATTCAATTAGACAGATCACAAGTTTCTTCGTATCTCGACAGCTCCAAAGGGCTACGGCCTAATTACTGCCAAGGCTTCACGATTACATTCAGACACAACAGACTCAGTAGGACTCACCTGGACAGCGATCAGCCCGACGCGAAGACTTCTACCTGACAGCACACAACACTCACAACGGCCGTCCATGCTCCGGCGGGATTTGAAACCGCAATCCCAGCAAGCGAGCGACCGCAGACCCACGTCTTAGACAGCGCGGCCACCGGGACCGACAAATGGATCGTAATTACTGAAACTAAAATATTTCACCAGTCCCCCCCCCCCCCCGGAGTATTAAATACAAAACTTCAATATTTGAACCTCAATTTTTTTAATAGCAAAATTATAAAAA
>Ga0131853_10024251_pt1 | contig 10949 bp, 7 predicted proteins | sample TergutLab28metaG_FD_92764 | JGI IMG/M metagenome (GOLD analysis project Ga0131853, IMG submission 92764) | Labiotermes labralis P1 segment gut microbial communities from Petit-Saut dam, French Guiana - Lab288 P1 (version 2) (version 2) | ecosystem: Host-associated > Arthropoda: Insects >...
GGTTTCTAGATCACACACAACGACGCAGCACAGTCGGTAGGACTCCTCTGGACGAGTGATCAGCTCGTCGCAGAGACCTCTACCTGACAACACACAACACTCACAACAGACAGACATCCATGCAACCGGCGGGATTCGAACCCCCGATCTCAGTAGGCGAGCGGCCGCACACCTACGCCTTAGACCGCACGACTACTGGGACCGGCACAAAATTCGATTAGGTCATGAAAATTTTGTCTTCAATGCACCACCAGTGACACAAATTCCGCATATTATCAAGAGTCTCACTTCCATTTCTTTTAGCCATGAACCTGGACATAACTGTTTTTTTTTAGAATATACATAATAGGGCCGGGATAGCTCAGTCGGTATAGTGACTTTCTATGGGCTCGACGTTCGGAGACTCGAATCCCGGCGAATGCGGATCTGGGGCCCACCAAGCCTCCTGTACGGTAGCTACCAGGTCTCTTTCCAGAGAAATTTAAGCGGCCGGGGAGTGACGCTTACCACCCAACACCAATCTAATGCCGAGGTTAAAGAAAGAGTCTCTATTTGTGTCTTAATGGCCTGTTCTGGGGTGAATTTTACCTTTCAATTTACAACTATAGGGTAAGTTTCGGGTGAACTGATAGTCATGTTTTCTTGCACAATTCCAATTTTGAGGTTCTGACAGCAGTCTAATTGAAGATTCTGGTTTTCATTCTCATTGGTCAGGTGGACCAATATTTGGTTCACTTGACGACAGAAAATGAAGGCAATGCCTCCCATCAAAACGCCGGAAACCACAGGGGTACTCAACTAGGCAATGCCACATTACAAAAATCGAAATCCTTCCTCACAACAAATCCCTATATTGTTTAAAATAAAAGGAAGATGGCAACCGTTACTAAAGTTACCTTAAACACAACAGAACCACGTAAGATACAACTGCTCCTTATCTTATGTATAGACAAACATTAAACTTCAGCTTTTTTATGTCAGTTTTAAGCCGTCTAAGAGAAATAGGTTCATTTTCTTTTGAATGAGACGAATATACAGGTTATACAAAATGATTGTCGGGGTTTTAAAATCTTGTCATACAAAATACACTTGAGATAGGAGTATGTGTTTTTTTATTTAACAGAACAACACTCCCAAGTTTTTGTTACATACCTTACAGGTGCTCTATATGTGCACCCTTTGTGATCCTACAAACATCAACACGATAATCGAGTTCGTTATGCATGTCAGCGGTGATGGTTTCAATGGCGGTTCTGATTCGTACCTTCAGTTCCGGTATACACACGCACCCTCTCTCTTGAAACTGTGCATACCACCTTCGAATGGAATTGTCAGATGGTGACTGTTTCCGGAATTTGGTGCGGAATTGTCGCTGGACAATTGTACCCCGACAATCATTTTGAATAACCCTGTATATAAGACATATCTGCATCGACGATGAGTCGCCAATACCCTTGTAACTAACGATGCTTTTTGAGGCAGAACACCCTTTGTAATTGGATATGATCCTCCTCCATGAAACTTTTTCAACTCTTCTCACTTCCTTTTCCATGTTAATCCCATCTACCACACAACTTTCCTTAAACTTCCAGTTCTTTCTTTTACATCCAAATCATCTATTCCTTTCTACGAATAAGCTCCAAACTTGCGCTATGGCGCTCGTAGTTTCAAGACTGTAGCCGCTCCTCAAGGTAACATTCTTCTTAACCTCTCTGCTACTCCCGTAGTGCCTTTTCAGGACGTCCTCCTCTGCGGAGCTGTGAAGCCTGTCATCTCACTGGACTTGCAAGAACAGTAATCAGGCTGCCAGTCCCGTGCAACACTCACTTACGAACGCTCTTTTCTATGTATTTGCCAGCATTACTATGAATTCCGCTTCCCAGTTCATTAAGGCATAAGTATAATTTGGAAGACTGACCAGATTGCGCGGGTGGATGACCGAACGGTCGGGTTCGATTCTGGGCTGGAGGCAAAAATTTGTCCCAGCTCGAACGCATCCAGATCGGCTGTGGATTTCGCTAACCCTCCTATTCATTGTACGCTGGGGGGGGGGCGCGTTATATCCCTGGAGGTAGATAGGCTGGGGTGTGACACACACACACACACGCAAACACACATTACACATGCCTGTATGCAGTTGTACCAATTTATTGTCTATCGCCTCGTTTTTTACTATTTTCATTCGTTTGTAAAAATAGGGAGGAAGATATCAGTTGTACATATGCGTAGGTGGCAGGAGGTCAACAAGTGTGAGGTTAAAATGATCACGGCCGTCGTTAGAAACAGTATTATTTTCTGGAAAGTAAGGTCGTGTAGTCTGGTAGGAAATTATCGAAGGGACGTGTTGGTCTTATTTCCAAGTAAGAGACAGAAGTGTATATTCTTCCGAAACGTCCGTCATTTCTATCAAACTACACGGCGGCATTTCCCAGAACGTGATATTCTTGAAAAAGTCAACCGATCCTGAATAAACAGGATGTTAGAATATGGACTACATTTAAATTGCTCTTGATATGGTGCAGTGGCAGGATGTGGAGAGCATGATAACGAACCTTCGAGGTTTATAGTTACACGGCCTAAGTTTAAACCAAAATGGCATTTCACAGTACAATTTTGTAATCTTTGTACTTACATATATAGAATACAGGAATATATTGTTATTGAGACTTTCTTTCCATCTATCCGTGTATGGCACTACAGCCCCTTGTGGGCCCTGGCCTCCCTCAAAATGTGTTTCCATTTTTGTAATACCCATTCAATGCAACTTTGAGGTTTACTCAACATATACGTTTTTAGGAGGTGAGGTTGTCAATCCCCAACCTGGAGGACCAGGGTACCCGTTTTCGTCTGGCACATCACCTTTGACCTGTTCGGAATGGGGGAACCTCCCTGTAGCTGCGCTACCGCGGCACAGTTTTCACGATTCTTTGAACACTTAAGCCCCATCATTACGTCAAAGTTGGATATCATCGGGAAGGAGAGGAGGAAGGAAGCCCTTCTTTCCTTTCTCCAAGTAGAGAACTGTACTGTCCATATAAGAAACTCATATCATCGACAATTTGACAGATGGGCTCAACTGCGCGTCTCATCCAGTGATTGGGTACGTCAGCTCCACACTATTCTGTGTGTCTTAATCAGCTCCCAGAAGACGCACAACATTATTCAGGGCACGTTGGCACTGTGGCAGCCTCAGCATAGTGGAGCTGAACCGCCAAATCGATTCCGACCAGGGCCCTCTGGGAGAACAGCTCTCCTGAAGGCAGGGGGGTCATGCTAGCTAGCTGCAAACTGCTCCACTTCACAGTATGTTCCACATTCAACTTCTTTCCTCCGTTCTTATATTTTATTTTATCATCCAGCTTCATGTTCGAAAATCCTAGTTGTTTGGTGGGTACAAAGAAAAACGGGATGTCCTACTTAAAAATATTTCGTACCAGTCAGGCTTCATACATCAACAAATGTAAGAATATTAAGATGAAAGCTCTCCTGTGTAATGTCAATATCTCTGTTAATCAAGAATGTCTAGAGACAAGTGTTACTTCATGTTTCGCAATACCCAAAATTCCTCGAACCACCCAAGCTTCAAAATTTAATGAACTCGAAGCACAAAAGATCCCCATCAGAGATGAAATAAAACTTTTGTACACCCAAAACCAAAATCCTAAACAACAAGTAAATAAACTTCACACATTTTTAGCTAATATATGGAACCTGTTACCGTCTGGTATTGACAACTCTATCCAATTTAAAAATACACTGAGTCAAGCGATATAAAGCTGTCTTCATGATAAACTTTCTTCGGTATCGTGATGGACCCTCATACATGAGATGAAACATGTTGCAGTAATTATAGTCATAAAAAAAACTTCATGCACAAAATCCTGTTTTATAATAAGTTTTTTAGATGCCTCTACAAGTTTCGAGCAATATGTGCTCATCATCAGAGGTCAAAATGTTATTATACCTCATCTGGTGTCATCACACTCTGTAGGTGGCCACCTACAGAGTGTGATGACACCAGATGCTGTATAATACAATTTTGACCAACATTACGAACACAATAGTGCTCGAAACATGTAGAGGCATATAGTAAACTTATTATGAAACAAGATTTTGTGCATTAAGTTGGTTAATTACTGAGATTATATTGAGATGCACGGTCAGCAAAACAGCTAAAAAATGTTGCAGTAAGACTTCTCAACATAAGAAGAGTTCTGTGATCGACACCCACTTCCCTCACATTCGTATATCTCTAGCACAAGAGGATGTCCTATTCAAAAACACTAGTGGCTGCAGTCGCAAATTTTCAGACCATTTTGTGGTAATTTTATATATGACTGATGGTGCATAGGTTTACCCACCTTCTTGTATGAACACTCGCACTTTTCATACTTCACGAGATTACAGCAAACGGAAAATTTAAAATTTTACCGACGTTTCTATTCGCTGACATTCAATTGAAAATATCATTAAAATGTGAATACTTTAGGTTGCAATTCAAAAATGGTGAACCCGCGCTTTTCAGTTTATATTACAAATAAATAATTAACAGACTTTAAAAGTGTGACTGACTATATATATTTTATTAAACACTCTTTTTCTATTTGGGATGTCAACCATTCAAAATCCCGTATCGATATCGAAAGTTCTCATATATATATATGTATATATACATATATCACTGTTTCAATGGGACAGAAAACTTTCAAATGCTCCATTATATAATCAACTTCAATCTTAAATGTCGTGTTTTATCCATTTTCTGTATTACAAATCTGTCTTACATACATTCTTATTGCAGTGTAGACTCAGCTAGCAATCAGATAATTTCATTCACATATGAGCAACAAGATCAGCTAACATTTCATGGACTGCTGACTACGTTTGTCTTTTTCATGGATGAAAATGAAAAAATATATTGTTTTTAAATTTTTATTCTCTATATATAATATAATATAATAACGTTATGCGTAACGGTTAATGATATGTATTCCTCACTATCTACTCGTATTGTAACGCCGCTTTTACAATGGGTACCGGCTCATTCCGGGAATACAGCGTACGGAGCGTGGCGCTACCCACGTAGAGGTTAAAGGGTAGACCTACACCTCTGCTCTCCCCTCTATGCCATCATGGCAGGTTAAAGGCTGACGTCTACCTTTACATTTTACTGTCTGTTATAAAAAAAAAGGTAAAGTGATCCCGTTACAGGTCCGGTATGGCCCAGAGTGTGGATAGAGGTATAGCTCTACTCTTCCATGACCGCGACACTAGAAGGGGGTGAGTGGTCTGCAGCGCGCCCCGGCCGCACTTTACCCCCGAAAAGACCCGGTACCCATTTTACAGGAGGATGGGTGGGCCCCATGGCCGGTCTGGACGGGCGGAAAATCTCGTCCCCACCGGGATTTGATCCCGGACCGTCCAGCCCATAGTCAGTCGCTATACCGACTGAGCTACCCGGCCCACTATTGACTGTTATAAGGCTGATAAAATGAAGGACGATGAGATGGGAGGGACATGTAGCACATAGAGGGAGGGAAGAGAAATGAATTCACGATTTTTGTAGTGGAACTTTAACAACTGCGCACCATGTAGTCAGTAATCTGAAGTGAAGAGAGAGAACTGTCTCGTGAAGACGCAGTCAGCTGTAACGGCTGTGAAATGTCGACAGTAGATTAATGAAATATGAGCATGTAGCAATGGTGGGATGATAATGAAAAGGACAGAACCCAATTACTTGGAGAAAAAAAAAAGATGTTCAAGTTACACTTCCGCCATCATAAATCCCACACGGACGGGTCTGGGATTGAAACTGGACACCTGTGTTGACGGTCGAAGACAAACCGCCCAGTCCACTGTATCTGTAATGGACTGGAAAACCAATTCTTGTTTAATTAAATCTAGATTAATGAATACTTTTTAATAAACGGACTAACCGCCCAAACCACCGTACCTCTAATGGCATGGAGAAATTGAAACTGGACACCTGTGTTGAACGTCGAAGACAAACCGTCCTGTCCACTGTATCTGTAATGGACTGGAACACTAATTCTTGTTTAATTAAATCTAGATTAATGAATCCCTTTTAATAAGCAGACTAACCGCCCAAGTCACCGTACTTCTAATGGCATGGAGACTTTATTCTTATTTAATTACATTGAGATTAATGATTACGTTTGATGGAGCGAACCGCTTTGGTAAAGAGCACTTAGTGCAATGTAACTTACAGTTCGACGTTTCATTTGGTTCTTTTCAACTGAAAAGCACGCGAATAATCGATCTTGGAAGCTATTCGGGTTAGACCCTGAGATAAATGGCTTTATTTATTCAGGCTTTTTGAGATACGTTTCGCACCCTGGAATTAACCCCGCATTGCACTTATCTAAAAAAGCTTCTCCTGTTAGTAGGGGCAACCTGTAATTGAAATCCCATTCTAAAATAGCTGGTGCAGTTGAACTGAATGATTGACGGTGATAGAAAACATTAACAGATCGCGCTGAACTGAATGACATACAAAAAAACAACTGGCATGAATATTGAAAATTTGTCACACCAGAACAGTCCCTTCAATTAATCATGCACCTAACTTGGCGGCTAAGGAGATGGACCCTTCTGCTTAATGTCCTGAAGATCCCGAACCCGAATATCGTCGCTGATAGCAACAATCCTGCCATTATCTATGGTTTTACTGAGCCCGTCCACAAAACAAAAATGCTCGGACATCACCGTACAATACACCACGGTCGCTTTTGTCCACATAATATGTAATCACTCATTCACAAATATCCGTATATTCGACTCCATGTAAAGCATTTATTTAAAGGAGCATGGTTACATCCAGTCTCAGCTAGAAGTCGACCCTGTTCACGCCACGACGGCACACAGAGGTATAGCTCCACACAATACCAACCTGAACACTGGACGGAGGTGAGTAGTCGATGTCACAATCCGGTCGTTTTAGGCCCGAGAAAGAACCTCGGTACGCCCTGAAGAGGAGTGTGGGTGGGCGCCGGAGACTTTATGGAACTTTTGGTAGAGACAATTGTCTCTACACTACTGGTATTCGAACCCTGGACTGTCCAGCGAGTAGCTTATTCGCGTTTCCGACTATACTACGCTATCCGGTGTATTCCGCCGCGAATAAATTAATGCAACAGATCGCATAGTGACGTGATAAATTTAGACACTGACAGTGCATTAGTGAAAGTAACAGAAATCAAAACCATATGTGTGTTCTTGTACCAAAGTTTCAAATTAAACACTCATATGTCATAACACATACTCAAAGGCAAATTTGTTGCTTTGCTTAATTATTCGTCACTCCATAAAGGAACATGAATACGGTCACCCTATAACAGGCCATGAAGGCCCAGATGAGGAGTAGAGGTATATCTCTACTCCTTCTTTAACCTCTGCATTAGACGGGGTTGGGTGTTTAACAGCACGCCCCGATCACTTCACCCCCGGGAAAGAAACTCGGTACCCAAGGTACAGAGGTTGGGTGGACCCCAGGGCAGTTCTGGGCGAGTGTGGAAAACCTCGCCACCACCAGAATTCGATCCCCGGACCATCCATCCCGTAGCGCGTTGCTATACCGAGTGAGCTAAACCGGCACACAGAAGGTTACGATAAGGTAGTTATAAATAGTGAGTACGCATTGTTTTTGAGTCCAAAGTGCTTCTGTCAGGGGTACCATTTCGGCGAGCACATGAGGAGGCTTAGAAACAAACTCAGGCTGGCCAACCTGCCCAATTATGACGCCCTTTAATGCATTGAATTGACACTGGTACATGTGATATGCTAACAAAAACTCGAAAACAATAAGACTGGTTCCTTTTACAAATATATATATCCTGGAAGCTGTTTACAGGAAACTTTCTGTGTTATGTCAACGCAACGCAACCTGACCTAATTCGTTTTACTCACTGCCAGAGACAAGAAAAATTCACCTACGTCAACTGATACAACAGACGTATCGACAGGACCTTGTTCCGCTGCCATCAACGACAAAAAGCTGAAGAGACACAGCGACTGCAAAGACGTTTAATGGCAAAGAGAAAAGTGAGTAAGAAAAGCTTTATGTTTGTTCTTTACAAAACACGTACATGTAAATTCCTTGTCGATAATTGTTGGGTTAGTGACAAATCACTCCTTAGTCCTAATTACCGTGCTTTAAATTCGCTAGTCTCTTCTAGGTGGAGAGAAATGCCTGCCGAATTTGGTTTCAAACGTAAAACATGCAAAATTTTAAATTTAATTAAGCCAGCTCTTCATTCAGAAAACTTCATTAAACACAAGAAAGCAAAGTATCAAAAATAAATATTAATAATTGTCCAACGAGAGGCAACACAAAGCAGCCTATTTATTATTCTGCAAGTTCACTCTACATGTTTCGGGTGTCAAACACGCCCATCATCAGGAGTACACAAAACTGTAAATACAGCCTCCGGTACTGTGCAGCTACCTCCCTCCAACGTGGCCACGCTAGCTTGGAGGGAGGTAGCTGCACAGTACCGGAGGCTGTAGTTACAGTTTTGTGTATTCCTTATGATGGGTGTGGTTGACAACAGAAACATGTAGAGTGAACTTGCAGAATAATAAATAAACTACATCTCGTGGGACATTATTAATATAGATCAGCGATGCACGGAACCATAAACGTAAAATTTATCAAAAATACAACTACAATTACAAAAATAATAACATGTTTCGTATAGTTATACCAATATTAAACACTTCTAATGTGAAAATGCACCAGTTCTTGCACCCAACTCATGTTACTAAAAGAACACTATGCAAAACAACCTCGCCTAGACCGCCAAGTGAACACTTCCAAATAAATCTACAAACTAAACCTCAATAAATGACAGCGGATGGGGCACGTACACTTAGGAATTTCGTTACGTATTTAACGACACTCTCGACACTAATACATCAAGAATATTGAGATGGGTGTGGCATGTAGCACGTATTGGGGAGAGATGTATAGGTTTTTTTTGGGGGGGGGAGGCCCGAGGGAAACGGAAAACTTCGAATATCTAGACGTAGATGGGAGAATAATATTAAAATGGTTGTTCAAAATCCCAGTTGAAGGTGAGCTTTGATTGGTTTGATCCGACTTAGAACAGGGACAGATGGTGGGCTCTTGTATATGCGATAACGAATGTCCGGGTTCCATAATATGCGAGGAATTTCTTGACTAGCTGACCAGCTTCTCAAAAAAGGACTCTACTCCAAATAGTTATTTGCAACTCCGACAGACGTACGTATGAAGGATAAATGTTACGTAGACTATAGCACTTTAGTCGCAAAACCTGCAGGAAGGATATCGATTTTCACATAAACAACAGGATAAATGCCTTCGATGTTATTCTATCATATTATGCAATCATACGGGATGCTTCATAAATAGGCTGAAATTTCTTCACTCTTAATCTGAATCTAATTTCAATGCAATTTTAATATTTTCAATCCTATAAATTTTAAATCCCCTTTTTATTACTTACTTCTGTCGACTCCACTCTCTTCGTCTGCCTTCAATATTCTCGCTAAGATTTCATGATTTTTATCAAACGCACTTCTTCGCAAGAAATAAAGAAATAAAGGAAAAGAAAAAATGGCAATAGATTTACGCAAAGGTAAGGAAAATCTGGAGCAGGGAACAAATATATAAATAAGTTAATTAAACAAGTAGTGCACCACTATCATCTGCCTTCCCTAAGAAATTCTTCTTCCATTTTATGTGTGAAACTACTATGAAAACCATGTATACAAATTCCGGACTGTTGAATTCTAACACAGAAATCCGCGTGCTGGTCTGAGTGTCATAGGGAGATGCTGTAAACAGGTCAGTCATACGTATATGAAGACACGGTATACTGCCTGGCTTTTGTTCACAAAGCATAAAGCGATTACATCGCCATCTTCAAAGTGCAAACTATAAAGTGCGCAATGGGGCATAGCTGTAATATCATAGCACTACACACCACAGAGCGACACGAATCACGTGCAAGGAAATCCTAAATTAAGAGATCTAGAAATTTCTATTGCAATTTCGAAAGAAGGAAGGCCTCAGAGAAATGTTATAAGTGTGTTGTTTGTTGATATTTATATCCTCTTTTAACACCGTATATATTAAAACTTTGTTGCTGTTTGCCCTCTAATGGCAACTCCTTTATTTAGAAAGTTTGAGTCCTTCAGTCTATTTACTTAACATTAAATTTGAATAGAAATGTAAATCAGTTGGAATCTCAAGGGTAACACTGAAGTCTCACATTTCTGTTCATGAACCCCAGACATACCCATTCCACTTATTCACTCTTAAATATTATAGCCGTAGATTGTTGCCACTTATGCATATTTTCACTCAAAATACACGACACAATAAGCAGTGCCACCGCCTAGAGGTGACCTTTATTGGCAAAGGCGAAAATGCAGTAATGCACACAATAACGAAACTTTCGATTCGATAAAACAGAGGGAATTTCCTCACTACATGAGGAACTAACTAGCAGCTTCTCAAGAAGGACTCTGCTCCATGCAGTTAGTAAATAAATAAGTTAAATTCTTGGTTTCAAACTTTCGCCGTGTTCTGAATTTTGTATGCTTTCTCCTGGGTAATTCCCCGGCGTCTGAATTTTATATGGCGACGTTTCGGAACACTGCCTGTTCCATCTTTATAGGCAGGTAGGTATGAAGATGGAACAGACAGTGTTCCGAAACTTCGGATATAAAATTCAGACGCCAGGGAATTACCTATACAAGTACGTTAAATAGTTAGTTAGTTAGTTAGGAAGTGTGTCATCCCCGTTGTGTGTGTGAAAATTGGAAAATTGTATGTAGTCAAACACAACTGTGTCACATGACGTGTATTTAATGACTATATAATGGACAACTACATGTTTCAGCCTGTACTGGCCATCTTCAGGTTGTCTTAGGGGAACTTAAGA
>Ga0131853_10024252_pt1 | contig 10949 bp, 7 predicted proteins | sample TergutLab28metaG_FD_92764 | JGI IMG/M metagenome (GOLD analysis project Ga0131853, IMG submission 92764) | Labiotermes labralis P1 segment gut microbial communities from Petit-Saut dam, French Guiana - Lab288 P1 (version 2) (version 2) | ecosystem: Host-associated > Arthropoda: Insects >...
CTTATGCATTTTACCTGTTATTCCATAAAACTTCAATTTTGTTAGTAATATGTTGTGGTTGACACAATCGAAGGCTTTCTGCAAATCGCAGAAGATGCCTCCCACCATCATTTTGTTGTTAAGTGCGTCTAATATTTCATTGATTAGTTTATAGGAAGCCTTATCTGTTGAAGAAAGGGTTCTGAAGCCAAATTGTTCATCTATTAAAATATTATTGGTCTCAATATGTTGTAAAAGTCTATCATATATGATTCTTTCAAAGACCTTAGAGAATGCTGTTAGTAAAGAAATAGGTCTGTAATTTGATATATTATCTCTTTCTCCTTTCTTATATACTGGGTTAATTATTGAATACTTTAATCGAGTTAGGAAAATTCCAGATAGTAGGGATTTATTGCAAATATAATTTAGAGGAGAACAAATAAAAGGTGCACTAATCTTCATTATTTTTGTGGAAATCTCTTCATAGCCAGAGGATTTTTTTAGGTTTAGAGATTTAATGATTTTGTTAATTTCATTAGTTGATGTGTTATTAAATTGTGTATTGGGAAATGGTTTGTGAAACAAGTGTATTAAGTAATGTGTTGGAATTTCATAGGTTTTGCTGTCTTTACTGTTCTTCTGTCTAGTGTCGCAGATAATTTTATTAGCTATCGATAAAAAATAATTGTTAAAAGCATCAGGAGGAGAATTTTGGTACCTGTTTGCTGAGGGTCATTCTGTATTCTGTTTGTTTCTGCCTTTACTATGTCCCAGGCTACTTTTATTTTATTAGTAGACTTTGTAATTCAATTAGTATACATAGATCTTTTTGCCTGTTTAATACATTTGCTAAAATTTTGCAGTAGTGTTTATAATATTTTTTTAAATTGGGATCATCATTGTTTCTATTAATCAGATAAAGGTATTCTTTATGCATACAGGAGAGCTTTATACCAGTTGTTATCCAGGTATTATTTGTACTTCCCTTTGTTATTTTCTTGTTTGGGAAGCTGGTATAAAATATCCTTAAATAAGTATTTTGAAATGAGTTGAATAATGAATCTACATTTGTATATCTATTATTGTCAAAGATACTGTACCAGGATTCATAACTTAATCTTATTTTAAATTCCTCTATTGAGTGTTTGTTTATGTTTCTGATAGTATAAGTCTGATGATTTTGTTGTTGCAAATTTACATAATTTATTTTTAGTAACTGAGCATCATGATTGGATAGGCCATTATGTAAGGGAAAAACAGTATAATTTGTACATTAGAAATATAGATAGACAGCTTATTAGTGACGAAGACACGTTCCTCTGGCTGTCAAAGGGAGACCTAAAAGCAGGAACTGAAAGTGAAATAGTGGCAGCACAAGACCAGGTGTTACAAACAAAATATTATGCAACAAAAATATTGAACACAGAGACACATAGCAAGTGCAGACTTGGCCAAAAATTTTATGAGACAATAGATCACATAATATCAGCATGCCCAATATTGGCAAAAGAAAAATACATAAAAAGACATGATAGAGTGCGTGTGCACAACTACACTTCAACATATGCAAGGAAACGGGGGTACAATTGGACAAAAAACCCTGGTATGAACATGTGCCAAAATCAGTAGAAACAAGTCAAGGAGGCAAGGTAACCATATTGTGGAATAAATAAGTACAAACTGACAGAACTCTCCCCAACAACAAACCATACATTATAATCCGTGATAATGAAAAGGGAACATGTATGTTAATAGATGTTGCAATCTCAGGAGACAGAAATGTGATTAAAAAAGAAGCCTGGAAGATTATAAAAAATAATGACCTTACAATAGAAATACAGGGCAGGTGCAATGCAAAAACAAAGGCGATACCAGTGTTAATAGGGGCGACTGGGACTATTTCAAAGTCATTTAGAAAATATGTGAGCACCACACCAGGAAACCATGAAGTCAAGGAAATATAAAAAACAGCCATATTGGGCACAGCACACATACTTCTGAAAGTACTAATGTAAAAGTACACTAGATTCAACACTGGAATTAATGATGAATAGTAACAACAGAATAGCTGCGACACTGTATTCCCTAGGAACATAGTTTGTCTCAGGAATATAAGCATAAATACCCTGCATAAAGGAGATGATGATGATAATAAAAATAATTAATTATGTTTTTAATTTCCACATTTGAAACCATACCCTTCCATTCAACACATGTATGTTTCAACGAGTGTCATCCCCGTTGTGTTTGTCAGAACCTAAGGTAATAATCCTATAAGGATATAGCAGTCATAACACAACTATATTATCAGGTGTGTATAATTTATCAACTACATGTTTTGGCCAATGCTGCTGTAGCCATCATCAGGTTGATTACAGTTTAACAGAGAAGCTACAAAGATATGATATAACATATGTTATATCACATCAATATAGCTTCTCTGATAAATTGTATCCAACCTGATGATGGCCACAACAGCACTGGCCGAAACATGTAGTTGATAAGTGATATAAACTTGATAATACAGTTGTGTTATGACTGCTATATCCTCATAGAATTTTTACCTTAGGTACACACATGCTTTCAAGTGTTCAGGTCCTCACAGAGGGTAATTCAGAATTACGGTCTTCTGGGATGTGACACCTTATCCCTGGGCAAGTGGTTCATGAAGTTTTGGAGGAATATACTTACTTCATGCTCAAGTGATGACATTTTCTATGTTAAATTTACCCTTTAATCTGAAGTCAATTTGCAGCTTCAGAATGGATAGTGGCCCATTCAAACACTTAATGCCATTTTAACATCTGAGCCATGCCCGCTAGGCTCGGCTCAAGGCCGTCTCCATGCGGAAGTAAGCCTTCTAGAATTTTCTGTCCTGTTACCACTTTCCCAAAGTTATCGTGCGGGAATTGGTTGCCGTGAGAGGGTGAAAGTTTTGGGGGGGTTTCTGAGAGTCTTTCTGTGGGGCGACCGAAGCCCGGACTCTCACACTCCGATATACTTGCTCTTCAGGAGAAGAGGCTGGCCAGCCAAGAGGGACCTACCTTGCTGAGTTATCTATGCTGCCCACGGGGCAGACGATCGAGTATGACCATAAGTTAGAATTTCAGTTTTGGCTTGGTATTTCTGAGATGACATTTAGGCTGTTTGGGGTTCATACTCGACATCGGCCCGGTGGCCAGGGACAAGGTAGAAGAGATCTTTTGTTTGTTTATTGTCTCCTGTAAATTTCATACATATTTTCTATGTTATAATTTTGAGTTCAAGTCGCACTGAAAATATGTACAGGCCTGTGTAATTTCGGAAGATGATGCACGTTAAATATAGCTTCTGTTTGAAGGACGCTGACTCTGTAGAGTGAGTCAGGCAGTAGTCTGTATTTACGTAAAATTGTTTGTCGCGAAGCTTGTGTTGTAGTTTGATATGGTAGGCTAGGACTGTAGATGCCTGATGTTGTGCATCATAATGTTAAGTAAGAGATCAGTGAGTGCGGGATGGTCAACTGTTTGGGCTGATACTGTTTGCTTTTGTGACCATTGTGTTTCTTGGTTATGAAATTTATGTATGTATTACTATTATACTCAGAACCCTACAGAACCCTTTTCGCATAATGGCCACCAAGAAATTGAAACAACTACACAACACTAAACACCAAAATGCCACACACAAAAGACAATGGCACGTCATGAAACAGATTAACCACAAAATCACCAACAACAACGCCATGATCACCAAAGCTGATAAGGGCAAGACAGCAGTAATTATATACACCCAAGACTACACTGACAAAGTCCACACGTTCCTTTCCGACAACAATTTCTGCACCATTCCCAAGGACCCCACCAGCCGTGACCACAGAACAATTCAGAAAATATTGCAACATTGCGATAAAATCATTGACAAGAAACAAATCAAATTCCTAACCCAAAAAAAACCCCACCCCACCCACACTTAATGCCCTGTTAAAACTACACAAACCGAACACCCCCATAAGACCCATAGTGAACAACAAAAATGCCCCAACGCACAAAACCGCAAGACGGCTGAACACCATCCTAAACAACCACCTACATCTGGACAAACGCTACAAAACCATAAACTCCAACACCCTGGCCAATGAGCTAGTAAACCTAAAAATTAACAGCCGGCATAGACTACTCACACTGGACATCAAGGTTCTCTATTTTAACATTCCCATACAAGAAACCCTAAACCTCACCAGAACCCAACTCATTGCACACAATGACAAACAAACTACCCACCAAATCATGACACCACTAAACACTATCCTCAGGCAAAATTGCTTCTCCTTCCTGGGTCAAATATACCAACCAGATAAAGGCCTCGCCATGGGCTCGCCAATCTCGGGCACCATGACTGAGATATTTTTACAATTTGAAAACTCCATCATCAAGCACCTCATTGATGCCAAGATTCTATCCTTCTACAGCAGATACGTGGACGACATCTTACTCATCTATGACTCCACGTGAACCAACCCAGACAATATCCTACAATACGTCGACACCATCCACAGCAACATACAACTAAGTCCTACGATGGAATCCAAAAACAACATCCACTTCCTAGACCTCTCTATAACTAGAAGACCAACCTGCCTTAACATAAGCATCTTCCACAAACCTACCTCCACTGACACTACCATCAATTTCCTCTCCAGTCACCCGCTTGAGCATACAATGGCAGCATACCGTTACCTCACCCACAGAATGTACACACTTCAGCTTCACAAAGAGCAACAGGATAGGGAATGGCATCACATAGTAAACACTGCACACAACATCCCCCAACCCCTCCTATCCCGACTAAGACACAGAATACAACGGAAATACTCCCTACACAAGACCCCTACCCCCACCCCCACCACCGCCCCCCGCCATTACGAACACAAAATGGGCCACCTTTACTTACACATCACCACAGATTAGGAAAATTACCAACTTATTCAAACACACCAATGTAAGAATTGCCTACAAGTGCACCAACACAATCTCACACCTGTCCAAACACACCAACAAAGCATTGCTCCCCTCCTCACCCTACGACAGAAGTGGCATCTACAAGCTCACATGTATGACATGCAACAAGGCATATGTGGGTCAGACTAGCCGGGACCTAAAGCAACGTTACAAAAAGCACACCCGCTACATAAAAAACAGCAACCCACAATCTGCATATGCCCTCCATATCCTCAACAATCAACATGAATACCACCCCATGGAGAAAACAATGGCCCTCCTAAAACCAGTCAAAAACACCTCCTTATTAACCCCATATGAACAGTTCTTCATACAAGCATTTCACAAATCTGGAAGGCTCGTTTCCGAACAAAACCCCGGCGAACCCAACCCACTACTCCAGATGGCCATCAACCCCTCCCACCCTCCTACATGAACCTGCTAGTCGAACATTAACCTTCACAGTGCTTGCACCGTACAAAGCAGCACCCCACAACCACTACCAACCACATCCAGCAGAACCAGGTATGTAGCTGATTTCACATTAAGTCTCCACCCCCTATACCAACCGGCCCATCACCAACATACTTTCTCTAGTGCACCTAATAACACCTGTACCACACACTCCTCCCATCAAACAGGCACAACGCATGCATCAGAACGCCCGCTCCCGATACACCAGACATGAAAAACGTACGAGACAGATACCAGTCCAACGCTATGACACGCCCATTTACACATGACATTCGCATATACACACACGAGGTCCCAACTAGGTTTACTACACACTACCCCACAAAAAAGACATTACGGCTAATATCTACGTTTTCCCTGCTTGTTACAGCACAGCACACCACATGCAGTAACACAAGGTCTTTGTTCTCCTGAAGATAGGCATAATGATGCCCGAAACATGTTGAGACAAAAGTTGATAATAAACATCTGATTGTTGCATCTTGTTGGTTTTTTCTCTCTCTTCACAATACTCAGAATATATTTGTATATTGCTTCGTATCACTGTATTACGTGGATGTGTATTGTGTGGCTCTTTCACTTACACTACCCCACAAGAGTTCATCGCTATGGGACCCGACTGCCCAAACGACCAACGGGGATATACATACTGCCGAGCCCCCGCTATTTTCACCAAGTGTTTTCACCCTTCACTGGGGGCGAACACGTGGGCTCACATCCCAGAAGACACATATCCTTATATGCATGCTTATAATTTATCAAGAAACAATTAATTACAAGATAGCTTTAAACATTCATAACAAGATTTCACTGAGAAACAAAAGAATATAACATTTTATTAAATATTCGAATCTTCTGTTATATGATACTTTGCCATCAGGGAAGTAACTTTCCAAGAATTGAATTGCTTTCATCTTCAGAGTGAGGCAGTCCAAGTGTGCTTTTGTTGCAATGCTTGACCCTGTAAAGGGGCAAACCATTCCTCTAAAATATCACAAACAATTTACTCAAAGACAAAGTATTGCTTTTTGCAAGATTGGAAGCTTCATCCATGCCACTATGCTAACCTCAAATCTGGCATAACATTTAGCAGTTATATCATGTTATGAATATTATGTAAGTATGAACATGATAATTCAAATTATCTCTATCTGGCTCTGTTTTAATACTGAGTCTTACCTGTGAATGAGGTGGCCAGGGCAGGTCTCTAACCACTTTCCTCACTCTGTCCACATTAACCCATATCCTGTTATGTGGAGAATATGGTGAGCTATGAATAAGGCTCGCAAAGGACAGATGGGATTTAATTTGGCGTTTAAAATGTTAAAAATGAATGAAAACATACCCTACTTCTAGTGGCATACCGAGGGTGATGGGGGATGGGGTTTGCGGGGTTCAAACCCCCTCCCCCCCTGAAATTTCGAAGGCCCTCCAAAATCGTGCCAAACTAAACCTGATTGTGAAAACTGTTAACAATTGTTGAATTTAGGACGCCAACACCCCAAGATGTTCGGAAAAAAGGCAGTAAAATTCTAAAACTAAATAGGTTTGCAATTGTTTTACATTAGCAATATCAAATAAATTGAGTGTCATCATAAATAGTTTTAAAGTACCAAAAATTAAAAATATTTTATTATATGAAGTGAAATTTCTCATACCAAATCAAAGCTGCCTCCAGAACCCCTGGCTAGGGGGTTACCGACCCCACATCACCATTCTCTCTGTCCTCTGACCACAACTGAATTTGTTGAGCCCCCACCCCCCAAACATAATTCCTGGGTACACCACTGCCTACTCCTCCTATATTATTTTATGATGTGCAATGGCCCAACAATAGCCGTCTAATTTCAACTTACTTCAAACTAACATTTCACATGACAAGGAGCTATTGTAATGCTCCATGCTCCCATAATTCTGCAATTATCTATTACTGATATTTCACTGCACAAATGGAACACACACAACATATATAATGTTACAGCATGACACTTTTATTGTTTATTAAACAGTTTTAGACAAGATGTTCTTGTGTGTCAAATATACAAGTATATAGTGACAAGTATAAACATGGTGATCACTTGTCGAACTGGAATTTGGGAAGGCAATTCCAGTATTGGGTATAACCATTTTGTGCAAACTTCTCACAGGGAAAACAGCGTGTTGACAATGCTCCATTAAACACAGAGACTCACTACTAAGCCATAATCAGAAATCTTTTGTCATATTACTTTTCAAACTTATGTAAACAAAACCACACAAAAAATAATCAGATACAGAAATCCTTCACAGTCACAGTCCAGACTGTATAATCAGCAAAATACATTTGTCTGTCCTGCCTCTATACCTTCCACTTAGAAACTGGCTAATTGCTGTTCTGTGCATGAAGATTATATTCTCACTGTATAAAAGTAAAATGTTCATAAGCATCGTTATATGACTTTGAAAACCCTTGTGTATTTGGTGTCCCTATCTGAATTTTGTTGGATACTGGGACAAAGAACTTTACAAAACCTACAACACTGGGTAGAACAGTAAACTTACATTTTTTATACAATGCATTGTGATAAAATTATTACGATGTAAAATCAACCAAATGCATATGTTACAATTAATTACACAAAGAATCTTCTGCATATTCCAAGCTTTGAAGGCACATCATGAGGACGTTAGTTGCAATGATACAGGTATTAATGGCATAATGTATGTCCACATGCATGGTATCAATGTGTGATTAGCAACCCGTTGTACAAGCAGTCTCATGGATTGGAGAGTGAATTTGTTACTGAACTGTTGTCATTGTTGTAATTTTTATTATTCCAAAATGGACAAATGAAAATATGTGTGGAAAACTCTATTTGACAAATAGTACCCAACTGAAACTTTCACTCAACTTTCACTGTACAGTGCAGCAGTATATCTGGCAATATCTACTGCACACCACAAAATCATGCCAACATAATAGAGTGTCAGTAATGTGCGACATTTGAAGTTCTGACAGTGGTGCTGCTGAATATTCAAGGGTTTTGGTATGTTACACTTTGTCCTTTTGTGTTATGTTCCTGACATTTCAAATTATCATGGTGCCTTTGTCTTCAGTTACTTTTTGCAACTCATTAACAAGGGTGTTTATCAAAATGCCTTTTAGTAGATTGTATTTCTAACTGAATAACTAATAATAGCAGATTAAACATTCAAACATTTTTCAAGCTAGTGGAGGGATTCCCAGTGGATGATAACATTGTCACAGGAGATTTCGGAACTGCAACTTTTTAGGTTATGGTGATGTTTTCCCCCACCCACTCCATGCTGTCGGTTTGTTACAGGAACGTCCTCATAACTCCATGACATGTCACCAGTAACTTTAATTCCCATCCTCTGCCATGGACAGAAGGTCCTGAAATGATGCAGTCCATTCTTATTCCTGTTCTGTCATTAATGCGTGAGGAACAAATCATGTGCATGTCTCTTCCACAAATGTAGCTCCACCACTGTAAACAAAGCACCCTTGCCAGTTTTCAAACGTTCTGCAATTAGTTTCCATGGTGGAAGGGCGGCCACTTCAGGCACCGTATTTCACGCACTCCCTACTTTCAATGAAAAAATTAGTTTACACCAACACATCATACCTTAACAATTCAGAGTGAAGAACCTGGTCATGTGTTCGTCGAATGTTTATATTTACCAGTCCATACTTTGTCTGGCAGATGGTGCTCACATTACTGTCTAAATACTTTTCACACACGACTTGTAGGTGAGAGATGCTTTTTTTTTAAATTCACTGGCCATCACTATAAATTATGAGGTATCAGACATGAGTAATTATCATCCTAAAAATATTAAACAAATTCAAATGTGTGACATTCCAACAATAAGTCTTGATAAATGTGCCTGTAGTTTCCTCAGATAAAAATAAAATATATTTCTTTTCTCCCTAAATTATCTTAATGCCAGGCTGACTTAAGGTACACACTGTAACCTGCTGGTATAAATTTAAACTGTCTGTCATTAGGATGTAGATTCAGTCACTGATTTACTGTGATGGTGCACAATAGGTGAGCAGATAAAAGTCTTGTGTGAACTTTGGGCAATTCAAGAGACAAAGCATGTTTACTTGCTTGTGATGGCGAAGCAAGCTTCTTTCTGTCTGAGTGCAGAGAAGCTAACGGTAAGGTTCTACTCTGTAGACTGTACTGTTGGTATTGTAATGCTGAGCATCTGTCAAACAAGTATCCTAAGTTCAAAATCTGTGGTAGGAATATTACCCTCACTCAGTGAGTAAAGAGGTTGAATTGAAATTTTACAAAATGAAAATTCCTACTCCTTTCATATGAAAGTGTGTCTCAGAATGTCTGAAATGCTTGACAGCTTATATCTGAAAACAGTAAATGTTTAAAACCAATACATGGCAAAGCAATCTACCTCAAAACTATGGACGTCTCAATTAGAAGTTACTGAAATTTAACACCTTGCGGAGATCTGAGACTTAGGTTTTCAAATCTTCATGGCAGTTGTAGTTCATATGATGGCTGTTGACATAAAGTAGTGTCCTCTGTTGGTTCCCATGTCCTGAACAAACTCTCTCAAAATGTCCTATGTAATTGACACAATTTTTTTCCCACCCATCAATTCAACATCAACCTGGATCAAATCAGTCACCCTGAAGGTGGTAGCGGTACATTCCTGCGAAACAATGGAACTAGCTATGCTCAGTATGCAATGCAAAAACCAAAAATACAATCACATTAATGAATTTAATTTTCATGTTTGTGGATTTTAACAAATATTATAAGCTACACATTTTGGCTTTCTAACTTCCATTAATGTCAGCATTTCCCTGTGTTACAATTGCAGTACAGCACTCATTTTTCCACACATACTGAAGGTGCAAGCCTTTAGAATGTATGTTAAAATGAATGTCCAGAATTAAATCTAGCCACCAGCACAATTGAAATCCACATATACAAACCTTGAAGTTAATGTCAACTAATCATATAATTAATTTGATCAAAATTGTGTGATCAAATTTGCCTATATTATAAATAATATGTGCAGCTTTGAAGAAAAAAAAAATTTTTACACAACAAACTTAAAACAAAAATGAAAAATACATTGTGCTGTGGATCATTTGAAAATCCTGGCTCAGATACGTTAGTTTTAAAAATACACGCAGCTTTTACAAATAATGTCCTCTTTCCTATTAATGCTAATTTGCACAATTAAACATTTGTTACACAACTGTTCTACACTTTCGCATGACCATCACAACTATGTGTGTGTGTGCAAGATTTGATTTTCTTATAGTAGATTTGCTACAAATTAAAATCCTTTTGCAAATAATGTCCTGTTATGCCCACGGAGATACTTGTAAGTTGTGTGGGTGATTTGCCAACCCTTGAAGGGTCAGAGTTGGTCGTGACCCCAGCCTGTTTCTCCCCCTTTTTTCCCCCCCCCCCCCCCCCGGGCGGGTGGGGGGGTGTGAGTTTTTGTTTCTGGTTCCTCCCCCGCGTCGTCGCC
>Ga0131853_10024254_pt1 | contig 10948 bp, 10 predicted proteins | sample TergutLab28metaG_FD_92764 | JGI IMG/M metagenome (GOLD analysis project Ga0131853, IMG submission 92764) | Labiotermes labralis P1 segment gut microbial communities from Petit-Saut dam, French Guiana - Lab288 P1 (version 2) (version 2) | ecosystem: Host-associated > Arthropoda: Insects >...
TCATGTGGATAACCAGGCACAGATACCAAAATGAAAGAAAAGAAACTGAAGGCATCGATTTAGAGATTATTTCTAGCACGTAATAGCAAGCAGCTGTCTAATGTCACTTTACGACAGCGGTATTCAACACACTACTGAGGGTTTGGGTCCTCGCGGCCGTAACTATGAAATTAACGGTCTTCTGGGATTTTATGTTAAAATACGTCAGTGGATGTCGTGATGTCCGGACAGATGTGGGTTCTTCCTTTATCTCTGAGCAGTCTGTGCAGTCTGGGGAGTGGTCTTGGATCTTTTCTCACCGAAATTTCAGGGAATGTCTCTACGACAAGTTGAGGAAAATGTCCGGCATCCTAATTTCCTGTCGATAAATAAGACTAAGAACTTATATACATAGTAATATGGGCCTAAATTGAGTTACACTGCTGTTCTTACAACGTTGACAGAAATGCATTATACCAATTATCTTCACAAAAGCATCAATCAAAAATTTACAACAGTCATTCAATTATATTTAAACTTTTTCGACTCCAAATATTGTTTTCACCATTACAATACAGTGTAAAATATAAGGTTGCGTACCTTTCTCTTCGATGATGTCCGATGATGTCGCGTGAAATTACACCGTCGTTAGCCTTCGTAATAAAGAAGACGTTCATAAAATGCTTTCATCTCTTCTTACACCAAAATATCACATATTCTATGATTCTTTGAGTTGAAGAAATTCGAAGCAGTTGTTCACTGTGAGCGTCCGTGAAAAGCTGTTGACTAATTTGGAAATGCGTCTTGTCAAAATATAATAATTTACGCTCCTCCGACATAGAATAAGTTACAAATTACTTTTCACTGATTATTGCTTTCGTTTAGTACATAAGAGTACCGACAAAGGTTTATCTCCTTAATTGCCAATTACTTACTTTCACTACACAGACAGTTACAATTATATATGTATATAATTGTTAGGGGTTCCGACATAGCATTCCCAAATACACACATACACACACACACACACACACACACATATATATATATATATATATATATGACGGATACCAACAAATTTCCAAATCCTCCAAATGTCAAGACCATTTCATTGGATGGTGAGAATATTTCGTTTGATGCGAGTCTGAAGGAACAATACACCATAGGAGGTCCGTTAAATTTTGTGCCAGCAGCGGCGGTTCTCTAGAGCAAGCAATGCACAGAAAGGTAACCATAACAAAAACAATCAACAACACAAAACAAAGGGCCTAGTATCAATAATTCCATTTTTGTACAATAATAATGATTATCTTAAATAAATAAAATTTGCGTTGCTGAAGGTAGTGTTCAACAATAAATCTTGGAACTAAAACCTACACATCCCTCAAAAAAATTCGGAATCACCGGACAATCGCAATTATCGGACCACCCACAACCTCTATTATTCCGTTCATAAGAAGGTCTACAGTAACTTTAAATAACAGTTCCCCACTGCAAAACCGATAATCTGAGGCCACTTCGTCAAATGTGTCTTTCAGGCCTTTGCCCTCGTTTGTTTTGAAAACTGGTGTCTATCTATTATCTTTTTCTACCGGTTCGGCTTCTAATTTCAATTGTCCGAATCAATCTTGTAAATCACTTACGTGCTCACAAACACGATTGAACATGAAAGCAGATTCACCTAAGCTAATAACCTTCTTTTGTGGAGTTTCTGGAGCACAATTAATTTCGCACTTCTCTTTATATAAAATCATACATATAAACACAAAATCAAATGTCGCCAATTTTCCTTTGACTGACGTACTTGTCTGTCTTCCTTTTCGATAAATTTGTGACATACTTCAGAGAAAAACTTTAATATTGTATATCCACAATACGAACTTCCACACCTACCACAGGCAGCGGCCTTCGTGAAGAACGGGTTAGGCTAAGGTTTAAAAGGTAACTTGTCTTCCCAATTCGTATAGAAATAATACATCTCCTAACGTCATTTCCAAGGGTGTTTTGTATAACTTGTACAAACTTTCTACTTTAGCTCGCGTGGTCAGTAACGCCACTCTTGCAAATATTACAATGTTTAAATAAAATATACGGTACAATAAATTATTACTTCAGTAAAACCGTTAATTGTCAATAGTATTTCGTTGTTCGCTAAACCTAACGGTGAATTACTGCAACGGCGCCAACCTAGTATGGACATATTTCAGTTCAGTAACTCCACTTCAAATTTAATGCACCTACCTTCAGACTCCACACATCCAGGTCGCTCTTATCCGAGAGAAATTATTGCACTAAGTCAAATACGTCAAGGCACATAAAACAAAACAAAAAAAATGCACTGAATGACTCACATCAACACACAAATAACGGTTAAAGATTGTGTTTAACCTGCACGATATCCATGTCGCCATCCTACTCTCGAACAAGTGCTACCAAGCCTACAATTTTTTGTTACTTTCCCAACTAATGACAACCTAATATCAGGCTCCTATTAAAAAATTGTATGGCCATTAGGCCTATGTTCAAGCAATGTAAGCATCTACAAACTCTATGAAAATCTCTCTCATACAAACAAATTTCGCACACTGTAGCCACGCGTACGTTGTATTATTATGCTACCGTTGGCAAATTTGAAGCGTATTCACGAGAAGTCGAGTTCTCGCAAATGCACTCGAATTCGCTGAGTTTAACCTCGGCATGAGACAGGTGGTCAACTCCACGCACCTACTGCTGTTGTCGTTTGGAATGAGCCCCCTGTACACTTTTGATAAGAGGTAGATGAGACCAAGATTTAGCCTAGACGCTTTGGATGAGCGAAAAATTACTTGCATTCGCTGGAAATCCGACCATAATTTCTCGTGCGTCTAGTCCCTACCGTAGTCACTATACTGAGCTATCTCAAAATTAACTTAAGAGGATGTGGATTCTCTTATAGGGTTTCCAGTGGCTTCACACCACTAACCAAACATGCTGTCTTTGAGTTGCTGTATGTTGATGTTCAGATTTGGGGTTTTCACTTTGGTGTTAGTAAAGATTATTGTCTTCTACTATGGGATGTCATAGCCCGGTAGATGGGTAACTACGGTATATCTCCATCTTCTCCCTCAAGATGGAAGTAGAAGGTTTGTGCAAAACATTGGTAACACACTGCCATACAACATGTGACATCCCAGATGACTGTCACTTTATTATGCACTGCTGTGAGAGGCCCAAAACCCATATTCCTGGAAGAAAGTAAATTTTTTTACAACGGTAGAGGATAATATTAACGTTTATCCTAGGTAAATAGTTAAGGATAATGAATGAAGTTACTCAGCCACATCTTTTAATTACAAAGGCTTCAGTTTTATTACTACATACAGTTACTATTATAAATAATACTGAATTGTGTTCATACACAATCTGCAAGTCTGATGGCGCTCACCCTCATCAAAACAATAAGAAACCGCAACATCAGAACAGAAAAAAGTGCACAATGCAAACGACTTCTTCAGCCACAGATAAATTTAATTTAAGCTGCTTCCTTTCTAGTAGCAAAGCAGTTAGTGTGTCCAGTATTTTGTAACTCCTTTGTTAACAAAATGTATTTACTTAAACTCATATATTATGTTATATTCATATTTAGGTGCTATCGGCACATCAAAGCTTACAGCTGTTCGTGAACTCTCTGCTCATGACAACTCACACAAATGTAATGAATTTTGCAAAAAAAAAAAAAATATTTGTATTAAACTTTGATGCTTCACAGATATATCCATGTGTTTCTTGTGAAGGTTTAACACCCCACTGTAATTTTAAGCTTCACAGACAGCTCCGTGGATACTATTCTTTACTCCTCTGCACCCTCCCCCACCTCACATGACCTGCCCTGTGAAATGGCATATACGGTGATTGTAATATTGTCCAGACATTCCTTGTTCATGAATTATTAGAAAATACTTTTATTGGTCTCTGGATGTCAGCAGCAGCTTCTACAGTTCACTAAATAATATGATTCATAGATGGTAACAACACTACTGCAAACTTTTTCACTTTTTTGCATAAAGTACACCTTCAGACCCAGTAACACAACAGCATACATGTACATTTATGGGTGAGAAAGAGTTAAAAGCTATCCTTACATTACTGCAACTGCAGTGACTCTTTGTATGAATTAATTTCAGTTATTACTGAACATGGTACAGTGGAAAATTCTGCACTAAAAATTCAAACAAAATGTTCAAAATAACATACATTTCTTTATCAAAAATTGTCAAATTTTATCATTAATATTTTGAATGTGGTAACAGGATCACACATACAGTTACGCTTATTTCATTCACATTAAAATTTTACCATTGTAAGTTGAAGAACAGCACAATTCTCACAAATTTATTACATATGCACTGAACATGAACTGTAGCCTACATTGTGGATTCAAGTCTCCTGGGATGTCACGCTGTGTCAATGGGCAACTGATTCCCGACAGTTCAAATGACGGTGAAGTCTTCAACTTCACAGGCCCTTCAAAATGTCTGGGTCCACACACTCAGTGACACAGTGTCACATCCATGAAGGCTTGAGTCCTCATTCACATTCTGACTGTATGAACTTAACTCTGTGACTAGCGAAGTACTGGGAGAGTAACGTAATTCCCAAATTAGAGATCAAGATGTGATAATGTGCTATCTAAAAGGCATGGAGCAATTCTGAAATGGCCATTAGCAGAGGGAGAGGGAGAAAAAATGAACAGGAAAACTTTCTTCAGTCCTACTTCACCAACCACAAATCTCACAAAAAGTAACCCATGGCTGAATGCAAGGATTTACAGTGAGAGGTCAGTGTCACTAGCAGCCTAAGCTGTCTCTACATACAGTACAAAAGGGGTACAGAGGAAGAAGAAAAGAAACGTGAAACAATAGACAAGGAAAAAGAAAAAAAGACACAGCAAGGCTTAACAACACAGGCAATGTGGCTCATTTGCATGATGCTTATACCTCCCCAACTATCCTACCAGCCTGAAACCATTTCACTCAAAGAGAGGGTTTCTATAGCAATATATTGTCACACACAACAATAAAATGTACTTAGATCTTCATGTAAGTACCCATTATTTTTGCCTGATTTTTACAAAATTTGGAAATTATTGACAAATTTTTTATGAAAGCCCCCCAACATTTAGATTTCATGGAAATCTATCTGGTGGAAGCTGTGTTACTACATGTAGAGAAACAGACAGATGGAACACGACACAGCTTAGATACATTTTCTGCAACTATGCAAACATGATTTAAAACAAAAATTTTTACAGCAGGTTCTTTGCCCTTGCAAAACTAGACTTATCACAGTAAATTCATAATTTCAAATTCAGTATTGTGATCTAGTGGGTTATGACAGTGTTATATGACTGGTTGTTAAGCAAGCAGGCAGGCAGGCAGGCAGACAACTAGGTAGGTAGGTAGGTAGGTAGGTAGGTAGGTAGGTAGGTGGGTGAGTGGGTAGGTAGGTTTGTACATAGGTAGCTAGGTGGGTGGGTAGATAGGATGGTTTCTGGAGGAATCCACTACCACCTTCTTCAGGGTAGACATGAGCCCAAAAGGAAAAGCGACAAGTTGTACAGGAGAGGTGGCGAGGAGAGATGTCATCAGAACCAGCCTATTTTATTAACAGAATAATAAAAACTGTCAGAACTTTGAAACATCTTATATGCAATTTATTGTGGACAGTCTTGATATCATCATGTGATTTGAATGGGTCTAATTGATCATTGCACTGCACAGGTTAGAGTGGTGGTGACTCCCTACACTTGTACTCAGAAGGTGCATGGTTTGAAATCTTGGCCAGGATACCAGTAATAACAAGGTTCTGTGGATCCCATCAGTTCCACCAAGCATATATGTCCAGATAGTACCTTGATTAGACCATGACCACTTACTTCTAGTTCCTTGCCAATTCATAACTTATCCTATGCTTAGACACTGTATGTTGACAGATGCACTAAGCATCACAAACCACAAAAAAAAAGCCATCACAACTTAACTTATTACAAAACAGCTTGTCTGTCAGCTACTTCAATCAATGTGAAAAGTCATACACTGATTGTAGGAAAATACTAGACACACATACCCTGCTACTTTAATTAAATAATTGCAATGGAGGGACCACTGACTGAAATATACAAACTTCTGTGTACAAAGAACTTCACAAGAAATAATATACATCATAAGAGCTGTGTACATTCACAAATTAAATTTAATTATATTTTACATATTATACACTGTGTACATTCATATGCAACTACAATAAACGTGCACATTTTACATCACAAGGAAAACATGTAAAGTGTTTCAAATGATACACTTTAAATTTATACATAACATTACCTTCATTTCAAGGTGAATCACAGCACAACTACCTCAATGAACGGCAAGATGGTGAAGCATACCTGTTAAGGAGTATATCATCAGCTACACAAACTGGCTGTGCTTGGGCTATTAGTTTTATCTAAAAGTGAAGAAGATTGAGATAGCTGAAATCTACCCGGTTCTAAAGACAGTATCTTACACCAGAATTACTGGGTTTCTGGACCTGGCCTGTCACTCAGCATTCCAAAGAGAACCCACTGGATGTGTTTGCATCTCCAAGTGATAAAACTGATCTTGTGTAGTGAGTAAGATTAGCTCTTTCTAATGGATCCTGTGTGAGCATGTGCCTCACGTTGTTCCAACTGACAAGGACAACAGACCCTGTCACTGAAACATATTCTATTCAATTCTGTACAAATCTGACGATGGTATATCACATTAAGAATCATTATTTTATTGATTTTGGCCACCTTGTAATAAAAAATTATAAACATTAATAAAACAGTACATTTCAAGGACAGGATTGGACTTGTCCTCTGGCTAAAAATGGTCCATACCTACTCTTTTGTGTCCAAACATGCAAAGCTGTTCTCTACTTCAACCTCAGCCTCAGTGTACAGTAGCCTTGCCTGACAGGCCTGCAAGCTGCAACAATAGCTTCACCTTTTGGCCCAACTGAGTAGGTAATGACCATCTTTTCACCCCAAGGAAGGTGACTGAGGCTGTTACCCAGAATGTAGTGTTTCGTTGATTTTTTTTATTATTTAAAGACCAGGTGGTGGACAAAGTTCACGACATAAATGATATCAAGTGTTCTGTTCACCTACCAAATGACATACAAGTCCAGAAAACAAGTAATCCTAACTTAATATAATCTTTGGTTTCACCTAACCAACTAACTTTGTGTTCCGCTCTAAATTACCCCCTAGAACTGGAGAACAATAAATCTTACCCACTTCTTACACTTTGATTTTTAAATTACTTAAAAATAACTATGTACAATTACATGAAGAAAAAATAAATTTATTTCCTCTTCTGGCCTGACATTTTCAATCACGTTACAGATCTGTATTCAAACGGTACATTGCACTGAAACAGGCTTCAAAACATAGCATCTACACTTCAAATAATTAAATACACATTCACATACAAAATATATACTACAGCACCACATAATCATCCCTAAGCTAATCAGTTTACGTGCACAGTGCGTATTCTATAGCATATAGCAAGACAGAAGCAACAAAGAAGTTGGAAATATTGAAATATTTTAAAGAAAGTTTGGAATGATAATTAAATATTAAGAGCAAAACAAATATATAATATTAGGGAACATTGCTCTTCTTGATCAGTTGTGAATAGCTTCAACAATTCAAAGTGTTTTTTTTTTCTTTTTTTTTTGTGTCCATGGCACCACTGACTAGTGTCGTCTGCTACTTCACTCTAGAAATAATAATTTCTAAACAACCCTTCATTCCTAGCAATTCTGTAGAACACAGAAACTTCCACAGTATTTTACACATGGGATGATCTGGATATGTCATACTAATACACTCATACCTCATGTCAGTCATAGGTCATACTGCAGTCCAGAATGAAGTCCCACGGATTGAAAATCTCGACATCTCACTCAAGCTATACATATCATACTTTCCCTTCCTACGTTACACCCCTAACCATTCCGTTCACATGTATGCTGGTAGTAATAACCATGATAACCTTCAGTAGAGAGAATTACTGTGGGTTGGCTCACAGAGGCCAGGAAGGTGTGATGGGAATACAAGAGTAGGAAGATCACAGCAAGCCTTGGTTGCTGTTAAAGTCACTTTACACAGGATTTCTTTACGTGGCTGCAGTATAGTCTGGCGCTGCTGGGAGTGTAACATAAGAGAAATAACATGTCACACTTCAGTTTTGAAACAGATTACTCAAGACAAGATTGCTTTCAGTTTATGTGATTATTCATCTGTGTTTATCAGTGTCTGGTATCACAGTGTTTACAAGACATACTATTCTGTCCACCTTCAAACTGATATTAAATTTTCTTTCATTACATTCAAATAACAGCATGAAACTGCAACTAACATGGAAAGTTGCTTGTAAATTCTTTAACTTTTCCCATGCTCCAAAAAGTTCACAGAAATTCATAAATTCTGTTCACTTTTTTTCAGCCATCACTCTGAACATTGTAGTGCACTTTCTTGGTCATCAGTCCAGTTCATTAACACAGCACTACTGACATATGAGACCTTTCACATGAACTAAAATATGAGCAACACAAGCAAGTGGCAGATGGTGGAACATATCATAGATACACACACAACAGGTTGTAAATGACACAGAAAAACTCAAGTGTAGGGCCTGGAAAGGGTTAAGAATCACAAACGGACTTTACAATCCTTTTACACAACTGAATAATGTAGGCACATCATTCAGTAAGCTGTTGAACATTTGGAACCATGGGTTTATGGATCTTTAGAATAAGCAGGATCACATCTGATGTTAAACAAATGGTTAAACACACATCTGTCCTGCAAGAGGAACCTTCAGAATAAACATTTTCAAAACTAATTTTACACTATGTCATTTATCAACAAAATAATATCACTGTGGTATACTTTCTTTTACGACCTTTACAATTTATTTTTTTTAAACTACACGCAGTAATTAAATTTGTAGAGCACACATAAGAAGTTTGAAGTAACAGATGTCACTTTTTGAATTCCAATGTGACCCCCACTAGCGATTCTCAACACAACAAAACAGTAATCAGTCTCATTCCAGTGATATTTGCAAGTTACCCTTGAATGTGAATTTTTAATTTGTCCAGATTCTTGGGCATTAATGGGAGGGGAGGGTATGAGTGAGTGAGTGGGGACAGTCTCAATAAAAATTCCCTCGCCCGCCCAACAAAACTAACGGGTCCAGGGATTCACTGCTTGGAATAAGACCATAATTTCAGCATATACAAAATTTCTAATGGAATTCGTTAGAAAGAAGCACAGACCATCAATTAAAGCTTGATATTTTATCACTTTTTTATGCTGGCTACACGCATGGACTTTTTGGAAAACCATCACCAGGCAATTAAAATAAGAGTACTTTGAAAAATATAATTTAAATATAACTCACAAAACGTTATTTTCAAATACATGAAATCTCAATTTCACAAAAATTTTAGTTGTATAAGCCAAAACTAGGTAAAATAAGATTGTATATTCAAATATCAAATTTGTTTTCCAGCACATGGGTTACAATCTGCACACAAGAATCTTTATAAGCTCAATTTTCTTCTTAAATTATAAAAGAATATACAAAAATGGTTATTACATTGATAAGAAGATATTACTTTGTGTTAATTTTGATTTTTGTCAATACTGGAGAGGTACAGTTTACTGTATATTACACTACAGAGTATATACTACGTACGTATGCAGTATACTACATACACATAGTATAATGTACCTCTCCAGCATCAACCAAAATCAAAATTAACACACAGCATGACCTTCTTGTCAATGCAATAGCCATTCTTATATATTCTGATATGATTTAAAAAAGAAATTGGGCTTCTTACGTTTCTTGTCTACAAATTGCACCATACACCATGTAGTTATAATGATGAACTTCCCTTTCACACCCAAAGTAGCAGAAAACAGCTTTTAATATTTCCGTTTATGTACTTTTATTTTTAATTGTCTGATGTCCTTCCCAAATGCCGAAACATATATCAAGCAACAAAACTGATAAAAATGTTGATACTGTGACTGATGGTCTGCCCTTCCTTTCTGCTGTTCATATATCACAACAAAATGTCATCAGTTAAGGTACTGGAATTCATGCTGAAATCTCGTGACAATCAACACTCTGAGATTTCTTTATGCTCTAAAATTACCATTACTCTACACAGCTTAATTTTCTTAGAATACATTTTTAAAAGCATCAAGACTGGTTATATTCATGTATTACAGATAGGGCTATTACTCCCTCATCTGTCATCAAAACTTATTTGGAACACAAAATAGGTGTTGTATTCTATCAAACAATAAAAGATTGAAGAGACAGGTAATGAGGATAAGAAACAGCAGGAACAAGACACACCAATTGCTTGTCCAATTCACATATAGAAAATAACAAGCTGTATTCTGCCAGATTATACACTGTGTAGTTTGGCAGGCAATTACAACTGACGATACAAGCTGTCCACATCTTCTACCCCAAAGATGAAGGCAGCAGGTTCCTTCAAAATAGTAGCAACTACTTACAGGGCTTCTTGTTGTCACAACCCAAACCCAATCCAACATTTTCAACACTGTGGAACCTCAAGTCTACTAAAAATATGTTAAACCACCTATGGAAAAATCACCAGCACATAATGAACACTCTTTACCATACTGTATCAGAGAGATCTCATGAGGTGTCTGTACACCTTCAACACAACACACTTAGAAGAAGTTATGTGTGTTACATTCACCTGTAATTCCCCCCCCCCCCCTCCCTTTTCCCAAAAAAAAAAAAAAAAAAAAAAAAAATAAAAAAAAAACTACCCATCACATTTATTATTTTTTTTTTTTTCCTTAACAAATCTTTTCTTTTTAAAAAAAAAGACGGGCCCACACCCCCCA
>Ga0131853_10024255_pt1 | contig 10948 bp, 9 predicted proteins | sample TergutLab28metaG_FD_92764 | JGI IMG/M metagenome (GOLD analysis project Ga0131853, IMG submission 92764) | Labiotermes labralis P1 segment gut microbial communities from Petit-Saut dam, French Guiana - Lab288 P1 (version 2) (version 2) | ecosystem: Host-associated > Arthropoda: Insects >...
AACAGGCCACAGACGGACAGATGCTTTCTCTTTATTATAGGTTCTTTTCATTCCATTTCTTTAAGTAACATATAGCATTCACCTTGTAGTAATGTGGTGATGGTAATTCATAGGATAGGTACTCAACCACAGTCATACACACATACTGCAAGGCTGTTTTATTCCAATCTACTTCAGGAACTGAACCACATTTCTGTACCAGAACTTTACTTTGATAAATTATCGATGTGCAGTTACGTATTTCAGTGGTCGGACTGTGAGTTTGATCCCTGTAATTGTAGATTAAAAGGCAAAAGCTAAAGCGGATGCCGAAGCGGTAAACAAGTATTTACGTTGCTGAAGAACTGGTGTTGAAAGTATTTCCGGCGACAGCGAGAGATGGGCAGTTAGTAAGGCCGTAGGAAATTTTACGCTGCTCTGTCGCGTATTTCATTCAGGATGATGGGGTGATCATAAACGTGGGTAAGAAAAGCTTTGCGAAGTTACTTATACAGCAGTTGTTGTGAAATCCGACGCCAAAATATCAAAATGAATAACCGGTACCTTTCCTCATAGTTGGCCTACCTGATACGCTTTAAACATGTCACATGTACTCTCTAATCCACGTGTTTTCTGTTTCAATATACGACAGACACCTACTTTAAGAAATACGCTGTTGGAATTCTGCCTGGACAGTGTTCAAAAAAGGGCACCCGCGGGCGCAGTTGGTTGAGGCACAGCGATGGTGTCACTGGAATTTTTCATTGGCATCATCTATGGCCGTGGATTTGCTTCAGCCACGGAACTCGAAAACAGCAGCAAGGATAAGGGCATGATGGAGAAAGGAGTTGGGGGGTGGCCGTGGCCGTGGCTCGCAAAGGGCTGAACCGGTAGAAGAAGGAGAAAAGAAGAAGAAGAAGAAGAAGAGGGAGGAGGAGGAATAGGAAAAATAAAAATAGGTGGAGGACGAGATGAAGTATAGATTGCTATAAGAGAATGAACCCTCAACTAGAATAGAACCCAAATATCGAAGACGTCGTTTTCAGTCACTTTGGGTCAATAAAGTATTTACTCACCATATCACCGACATTTATGTAGTTGTTAATGTACAAGAGGTTTGTCCACCAGTTTGTTAAACATCGGTGTTGTTCAAGCCCCACCGTGGCGTTCCAAAACGGGCCAGAACCGATGTGGGGGAGAATGGTCGCGTGAAAGAACACCAACATCATGTACGAGGGTGTCAACCTGTGCAAGAGTGTAGACTTGTTTACAGATGTTTGGCAGTTTTGCGAATTTCCTTAATTTAAGTGGCCTATATGTATTAGCAGTATTAGTTTATAATGTCTGAAACTTACTTACAAGGCCGTGTTGCTCGTTTCTCTTACCTAATGAATCGCACAATTATTGGCAATGCTATATTCGTGCGCTCGGTTTTGCCTAGGTGAACGAGTAGAGGGTATGCCAGCAGAACGCCACTTAGAGCGAAGAAGCCATCGACTATGACCGGGCCATTTGCAAGGAGCATGGATGGTATATTGCGAAATAACTGTGAAACAAACACAAATATGAAAGGCTAGTTAATTATTTAGTAAGCACTTGAAAAACTGAAATCTTAAAGTTTTTATATATGCTTAGTACAAGGTGTCTAGGACGAGATTATGACCTTTAATGTTACTTGTGTTATCTATCTTGCTAGAAATAATGGGCGAAGCAAAGTTGAATATGTGATTAATTTAGTTAACACGTTATGGCGATGTGTGGGTGTAGAGACATGTTTCATGCGTTGCCAATCTCGGCACTAGAAGGAGATGCGTTAGTAAGGATACAAATGAACAGTTAATATCTGTTACAAAGATAACAGCCATATCTTGACGAAGAGCTGACTGTTTTGGTAGTGTTTGCTAATCTTATAAAACTTATGTTAAAATATATGGAACATTTGAAGGATTTATATACGTAATGGACGTCCCGATTCTTAAATTTCTATTTTTCTTGCGAAGGAGTTAATTAATTCGGGTAAATAGGCAGTAAACTTTAATGTAATTGAAACAAAATATTCTAGGACCAGTGGTAAACGGTGTTTCAAAAGGTAAACATTTTGCTGTGACTCAGAAATACATTATACCCTTGGAGGGCTATAGGTTTATGTGATGAACTGCAGTTCTGAAAGCGCTTCTTATTCATTCTACTGTAATATAGAGAAGCCTACCCTTTCCTCGGTCTCCGCATTGAATATGGGATGCCCTCCATATGTAGTGATCCTGTGACCCATGATGATGAAAAGCATAAACAGAAGTCTGGAGCCGTGGGAAGCATCGAGAGCCGGGTGAATGGAATTGTCGCTTAGAAGTTTCTTTAAGTTTCGCCTTGCAGAAAAGCAGAGGAACACTGTCTGTAGTTTTGACAGTTTCTTCGTAGCTAGAAGATATGTAAATGTTACGAATGAACTGAAATTCAGCGTGAAATTGCTTTTACTGTACATAGTAGCTTCAACAATTTCCCAGAATTCGCTGGTATATTTTACACTAATTACTACTGTGAATAAAGAAATGCGCATTGACATATTTGGTTTACATAGGCCGAAAAATGGAGAAAAACAGTTGGTTTGCCTTTCATGACAATGCTCCAGCACACCGGTAGGTTTTGGTCAAGGATTTCTTAACAAAGAACAATGTGAAAAGACTGGAGCCTCCCCCGTATTCTTCTGACCTGGACCCAGATGATTTTTACATGTTCCCTCAACAAAATCAGCATTGAAGGGAGGGAGTTTTTGTGATACTACTGACGTCATTAATAATGCGACGGGAGAACTGAAAAAGCTTTCATAAAATGATTTCCAGGAATATTTTCAACACCTTTACAGTTGCTGGCAGAAGTGTATATTGGCACATGTAGCTTAAAGGATTGCTCCGTTTTCATTTCTAAGAAATACAGTTGTTCCAGGAACATTTTGAAGCTACCATGTATGTGGAGCTATAATTCGAATATTCTAAATACAAAGCTATAAATAACTCCACAGAGCCCTTCTTTCAAAGCCGATAGTTCCGTATCTAGTCATGGAAATTTTCCAAGTTTTATGAGAAGCGAGAGATATTAGTGTTAATTCGATAATGTAATAAAATATAGTCTAACAAAACTTTTATTTATTTTTTTAATTTACAGCTTTCAGCTACATGTTTCGGCTCTTAAGAGTCATCTTCAGGCTGCACATTTGTTAGACCGTATTTTATATTAATAGACAAAAACACAACGTGGAAGCCTTGCCTCAAAATTTATTGACGTGTTTGCTGGAGCCCGCTATTTGTCCCTGACCTGAGTCATGTGACTCCAGTTAACCCTTATCCAGTCAATCCATATCCCATTTATTTAAGATTTATTTTAATATTCTCCCATCTTCTCCTTTGCGTTTCAAGTGCTGCTTTTCTCAGATGTTCCTCACCAAAACTCTCAATGCCTTTCCCTTGTACTCCTTGCGTACCATTAGAATAATGTATGACATATCTGCATTAAAATAGGAGAGTCTGTGTAATATACTCGGCAGATTAATCGCATAGAAAAACTGCCTGTTCAAACTGAGTATTCCTGCTATGAAAGGCCAACTTCGGTCTGCAGATTTTTAAAGAAGTTTGCAGTATATGGTGGCACGATGTTGAAATTGAGACACTAGCTTATTAGGCGAATAGGTCATATTATTTCTATCACTTTTCTTTTTAGTCACTTAAAAAATTAAATCCTAAAGTAATTTTGCAACGTTTGTAAATCAAGCACTATAATCTGGTACTAGAATATGAATGTCCCTGAGGAACATCTCACCTTCCTAGTCAACACTGAATTTGGAGGCAGTGGGTTTATTAGCACCTTCTGTACCTAACTCAAACTACTAATTAACTTAAACGATTTTATAATTACTGTACCATACATTTGATGTTTGTGTGACCGTGCATCATTGATACAATAATATAAACAGCCAACTAGATGCAACAATAATAAATTTTATTGATTATTACAATCAGCTCAACATGTGTCAGGCGATAATTTCGCCCATCCTTAGGAGCCCTAGACTGTGTTTAGAGCTTGTGGTATAATGCACCGGCGATGCTGCCTGCTGCAGTTAGCTGTTTATATTATTATACTATGCATGTCTGCTGTGATTTTCCTAGCTTTCTAGCATAGTTCGTAGAAACTGTCATCGCCGTTGGTTTATTTATGTTAGACATTTTTTATGACCTAGTATGTTCTTAATGTGTATGAAATATTGTTTGAGAAATAATTTCTGCCTTTTTTTTATCGGTTAAGTGGTTGTAATTTTAACGACGATTGCGGTTTGTATCTAAAATAAGAAAGTCTATGATCGACATTAAATATATTTCAGACAGTTGAGGTTTTCTAACATAGATTCTGTCTAATTCAATGTCAAAAAGCTGTAATAACTCAAATACGAGTAATTAAGGACTCATAATTTACTCCGTCGGTTCAGTTGTGTGTATTCGTAACTTTCTTAGAATTATTTTATTTTAATAGACGTACCGTTTATCTTTCATTATTTTCTATTATAACCAACGAATGCACAATTATCTCATAAAAGTATATATTACACAAAGGACTATTGTGGCATTTACTTTTATGAGATAATTGTGCATCAGTTGGTTATAATAAAACAATTTTCTTAGAATTTTTGACCACTTCGAACGGACGTATTAGAATTGCAATGACTTTGGATGTGACGGGGAAAGGGAAAATGCTGCATCTCGTTGTCACTTGTTTATTGCTACTGAGTTACGCAGGCTTACACAAAAGTCCCTCCACTAATGAAAACACGGACAAATTTCCGGCGATTTTATTTACCTTGGGACAAAATGTTATCATGTCTGAATGCTATCATGCTACCATAGCTTACTAATCCTGTGAAACAAACAACTAATATGACTTACGTTGGAAGACTATGTTTGTACCAATTAGTAAACAAACTGTTCTCCATTATAAATATCGACTATTTAGTGCTGTTCAGGGAAACTGTCTCTGTTTGTTGTGAGCATCAAAAGTAAGGAAATGAACTCTGCAAGCGAAGTGTAAAGTGAGTATTATTAATGCAGATTGTGCGGCGAACTAACCCCTCTGCCAGAAGGGCTAGACAGTACAAAAATGTTACATTTTTTTCATAAATAGGCGGGCGATTTTCTATTGTACACTGCCGTTGTCACACTGCAATAAATACATCCCTCAAGCCCCAAAATAGGGACTTCGAATTCTGGTTCAAATTTACTGGAATTGAAGTAAACAAGTATATGAAGTTCTTCTTTAAGTACAGAATGATAATATAATGATGGAATTTAATGTGAAATTTAAACGCATTCAATGAAGTTCCTTCTTCATACTTGTTACAGAGCACTACACTCACTGTAATAAAGAAATGTAATTAAATTTCACATGTCGAAACATTTGTTCACGTTTTAATGTTGTGGCTCAAATAAAGGGAACATGATGTAATGGGACTGTCAGATGGCAGGATTTATGAAACATTGTGTCTGGTACCTACTTGGATCAGCGTAGAATGCGAAGTCGTAACACGTACTCGACACCAGCAAAGATATCAGTGAAATCAGAACAAATCTGAAAATAAAATCCGTAATATATGAGACATTATAGCAATTTTAAGTGTTATGTATGTACTTTTATAGAAACCAGAATGTACGTTTTAAGAGTTACATCACTAATGTTGACATGACAGTTTGACGTTCAGGTGACCGTGCATCGTGATAAATTCTTACAATAAAACCAACTAGATGCACTTATTTCTCAAATTTATTTTTGTAATAAAATTCTACATGTTTCGGACAGTTCCTCTGTCCATCATCAGGAGTTTTTTCACTGTACACACAGAAATGGTATATGTCATAAAGGTTTGCTGACAGCTTCCGAGCAGGATCAGGACGGAACTGCAGTTCCGTCCTGATCCTGCTCGCACTGTACAGATTCTTGAGGGCTACTCTCTTTTGATATCACTTTGCATGATTCTTCCTTGTAAATTTTCCTTCTGTGCGACAGTAAGAACGGATATGAGGTTACTTGAAATAGGGCATCTACTGAAGCGGAAGCCAGTGATGTTAGAGCCCTTTGGAGTTAGATGAAGCTGAAGGGATTAGAGAGGAACCAGCCTTGTTTATCTCAACGTGCTGTCTAGGCAGTCACATGAAGAAACCGGGAAAAAGAATAGAATTCTCATACATGATATTTGGAGCACCTCCGGAATACACATCCAAAGAATTTCCGCTTTAGTCAACATGCTCATTTTTTTTACGGAAGCAGAAACTTAAAATTTGGAGATGTGCGATAATTTGCAATGATAATCAGCAGTTACGATCCTACTGATGGGACATGGAAACGTAACTACCTAGTTACGATGATTGTCAGTGATACACAGCAGTCAGGAACCTACTGATGGGACATGAAAAGGCAACTACTTTGTTACGATGATTGGTAGTGATACACAGCAGTTAGGAACCTAATGATGGGACCTGAAAAGACAGACCGAAATACTTCTTGAGAATATACTTACAGGTAGGCTATGTCCCCGGCTGAAAAAGGTTCCTCGGTGTGCACTTTGTGACACAGATCCCGCGATATCCGGGATGTGAACTTGATGCCTTGAGATTCGCCAATCCTGTTGAGTTCGTATTGCAGGACGTCGTGCAGTTCCTCAGGAGGACAGGAGGCTGGTGTGCAGAGTGCCCAGTGCATGACATCACGTCGCACTTTGGATGGGTCCCCTCTGTACTGTTGACCAGTGTGCAGATTACTAATATTAGGTGAATTAATCGTACAATGCCAGTAGGGATGCGTGTGTTTGACCTGTCTCTATCCTGAGCCAGCCCAATCTAGTCCATATACCCACACCCCACCTCCTGGAGATCCATCCTAATATTATCCACCCATCTACGCCTAGGTATCCCCAGTGGTCTCTTTCCCTCCGGTTTCCCGACCAAGACCCTATACACCCCACTCTCCTCACCCACACGCGCCACATGCCCAGCCCATCTCATTCTTCTCGATTTTATCACCCGCACAATATTGGGTGAGGAGTACAAATCATTCAGTTCCTCGTTACGCAATCTCCTCCATTCCCCCGTTACCTCGTCCCTCCTACGTCCAAATATTCTCCTGAACACCATGTTCTCAAACACCCTCAGCTTCCTTTCCTCCCGCATGTCAACGACCAAGTTTCACACCCATACAAAACAACAGGCAAAATTATAGTTCTGTAAATCTTGATCTTTAAATTTTTGGATAGCAACCTGGAAGACAAAAGATTCTGGTATAGTCAAAATATTTTACAGTTCAGTTTTTTATATTTACGTTCAAAATATAAAAAAGACTGTGATACTATTGTTCTGATTTCAAAAATAAAATTGTATGTGCATTTCTCTTTTATTACTTCGTACGTTTCCTCTCCACCTACTCCACCTACCTGATTTAATCACCCTATTAATATGAATTAAATCGTTTCACTCTGTTAATTCGTCCCTAGTATTTAAATTCGTAATTTTCATGTTGACATTTTTTGTGGCAATTCGAGATGCGTTACAATTTAAGATGATTAGTTGTAAGCCTACTGGAAATTCTGAATTTCTAAGACCCTCTTCATCTGATCGTCTGCCTAAGCTTATGCCATCTACTGCTTACCGGAAATTTCGAAATAATTAGAAGCGTAAACATTTAAATTGTTACAATGGTATCAGCGTTAGGAAATAAGAATCCCCTTTTCTTTTTTAACACATTATGCCTACTTACTTTGATAATTACAGTGTCAGTAAAACAAATGAGTTAATTTACAAGCTATAGTGGGGACAAACACACATTACGGAGGCGTAGTGGGATACTATGGAGTCAGAGAGGTTATGGAGGAACACAGAGCTATTAAGGTAAATTTTGTACGTGTTTACACCATGATGGCATGTAAGGGGGGTAGACGTATGGCTCCATTCATTCCTAACCTCGACTGTAGGTGGAGGTGAGTGTTCAACTTTACGCCCTGATCGCTATACCTCCGGGAGAGATGTCCGGTACCCATCGAACAGGGGGCTGGTTGGGCCCCAGGATCTGTCTGTACTTTGTGGAGACTATAAAAATATTTTGTTCCTGCCGGAATTCGGACCCCGGATCATCCAGTCTCTAGCCTGGTCACTATACTTCCATCGCAGTCCTGGCTCCCCTTACAGGTATTAGAGAGGCATATTGTGGAGACATGTACGTGGATATTGTGAAGACAGACACGTTGTTGTCACAAAGAGCTGCTTAACTGTTAGAGGGAGAGGTGTGGAGACACGTAGCAATATTAAGGATATGAAGATATTATGGTGTCACAGAAACATTATTGTATGTTACAGAACTTAGTAGTGGAATGGTGACACTTGTGCTTCCTGTTCGGGAGGCCCCGTTTTCAAACTTTAGGCAGCAAACCATCTGTCACCACTGAGGTTTCTAGTAATTTTATGTCTTCCCTAGGCAGGTACCGGGTTCAACCGCGAACTCTTTTTCCTTATGCACATAGCACTTGACCCTGGTCTAATGGAACAAACGAAATATATTGTAGGGAAGTAAATACGTAGATCGATTGTTGCGTTAGTCTTAATTTAAATCTTTACTTATCAAATGGCACAACGAGGTGATGTTGTTTAAATTTGTAGTCTAATTAACTGAAGAATAAGAACCAACTATATGTTACTTATTTTTTATTACATTTATGATAGGCTCAACATATTTCGGGCACTCTTATGCCCATCATCAGGAGCTCACGACTATAGTGCTGATTACCACATGGGCCGTTCGGTTCTTGGGTTGCTGTCGGTTGGAAGTTAGGTGCAGGCACGCTGGATAAGTATCGGGGTTGCAGCCCCACACAAGAACCGAAGAGCCCATGTGGTAATCAGCACTATAGTCGTGAGCTCCTGATGATGGGCATAAGAGTGCCCGAAACATGTTGAGCCTATAATAAAACAATAGGTAGCATCTAGTTGGTTCTTATTCTTCAGTTATCACAACAATGCACGGTCCAATACACATCAAATTTGTAGTTTAATTGTATGAACGTAATTATTTATTTCCTAAAGTACGACAAACCAAAGAGCTTAAAATGACTACCAGCGAGTAGCATATTGGAATACGAAGACACGTTCTTTGGCGCAGCATGACGTCATGGGGCATTGCAATTAAATTGCAAGAACATGAAACAAATTGCCTTCGTGCCAAGTAGAAGACACTTAACCTTCTAACGTCGGCTGTGACCTCACGTACCAACTAAATTGAGACTAAATACTCAGCGTTTTCCCAATTTCAAAATGATACAATTTAAATACACAAGGTAACATATTTTTATCAACACGATTTAGCCTATATGTCATTTACTGTAAGAATGCTTATGAATAATTATGCAACTCCCGATCCATTCATTTGCACCATGTCTACTAATGCGCTTTCCCACGATGTCGAATTATTATAGTCTGCCCGTAACAGGCGGTTAGTTTGGCGCCTACCACTGCGGAAGTCCGGTTTGTATCCATCCCGGGCTAGTCTATGTGGCATTTGTGACATGGACTAACCTATTCGAGCGGTAGGACATATTTTTCTCCCAGTTCTTCGGTTTCGCCTCTCATTTTCATTACCCTAAATCTCTGTGTTTCTCCATGCATCTATATCCGATACCTTGTACTCTCATCAGTAGATAAGCAATCCCTAAACAGGCCCTAAGGGGTCCAGGAAGTTGAGGCTTCCAGATTTCAAGACAGGGTTGCCAGCCTTACGCACTGGTCGTATTTACCCCACAGGAATTATTCTTGGTACTTATTTCTGTTAGAGGCTGAGTCGACCCCAGGACCACGGTGCGGATTATGTCAATGAATGACACCATCGGGAATCGAACCGGTGACCTTCTGACTTATAGCGCAGTCCTGAACCAACTGCGCTACCGCAGTGCCTCCATCAGTAGGTTGCGTTGGTAAATAGCGTGCTTAATGTAATGTCCCTGTCCGTGCCAAGAAGGCACGCAGGCGGAGATGAGGCATAACTCCACTCATTCTTAACCTTAGCGATGGATAGAGGTGACTAGTTAACATCACGCCTCGGCCGCATTACTCCCGTGGAAGAGCCCACAGTATCCATTGAATAGGAGGTTGGGTAGGCCCCAGAGTCGATGCGGAAATTGTGGAGAAGAGAAATTCTCTTGCTCCTGCCGGGTATTGAACAGCGGATTGTCCAGCCCATCGCTTTATCACTTTACTGTACCGGCCCCAAGTAACAAACTTAAGAAAATTAAATTGTTTCACCTGTAACGTCAAAGGATCTTCGCCATGATTTTCGTAAGTTATACGTGTATGAGTTATCTCCCTAATATCGCAATATCCGTGGCTGTAGGCTTTCTTGAGTTCTCTCATTCAAACCCAAATTTAAATATGGAGTACTTATTAGGCATCACTGTTTAACATTTTAAGAACTTTAAACTACTGTCTTCCAGACACTCCCCGACTTAGGCTATATATATACAGGGTGTCCCAGGAGGAATGTGCCAGACTTCGGGAGAGTGTTCCTTATGTTAAAGTGTACCGATATAACCCAAAATACCTATATCCAAAGTTGAACGGTTACGGAGATAATGGCTTGAGAAAAGTGGGGGCTTTTTGCGGTTCCAAATACTGCAACCTGCACAGCTGATGCGTCGCGCGACAGCGTTGATGACCTTGAGAGTGGAATGCAGTGTTAATCGTGCCTGCGTGACAGTTAGTTGCTTGTACGGGAGTTTGAAGCGCCATGTAAATTACTTGGAGCCCTAAGGACGACCACGGCGTTAATGCGAGTGTTTATGTAGTTCAATTTAATGGCTTTATGTCACTCATATGTTAATTACATGTTAAGTACAGATATTAACATTACAGAAACCACATATTCCTGCCAGTTTTAATATGTATTTGGTAATCAA
>Ga0131853_10024259_pt1 | contig 10947 bp, 9 predicted proteins | sample TergutLab28metaG_FD_92764 | JGI IMG/M metagenome (GOLD analysis project Ga0131853, IMG submission 92764) | Labiotermes labralis P1 segment gut microbial communities from Petit-Saut dam, French Guiana - Lab288 P1 (version 2) (version 2) | ecosystem: Host-associated > Arthropoda: Insects >...
GATAGCTTCCGGACTCAACTATTGGAAACAACCGGGAGATTCAGGTAAAAATTTAAGTCCCAAGCCGGTATGGGGTAATACCTCAAACGCATGGACCTTTAACAATACCCGCTGGATGCAAAGAGGAGATTTCTTGAGGATTAAAGACATTACCCTCTCTTACCGCGTTCCCAAAAAACTCTTGGACAAAGCAAATATCTCCAACCTCAAGATATATGCAAGCGCATTAAACCTCTACACCTTCCACAATGTGGATTGGTGGGATCCCGAAAGGGGGGTTACCGGAATGGGTTCGGGTCTTCACCCCATGGCCAAGTCATTTGTAGGCGGAATCGAAATATCATTCTAAAAAATTACTGATATGAAAAAAAATATTACAATATTAACATGCGCCGTACTCCTTTGGGGATGTACAGATTTTTTGATAGAAGCTCCCAAGACTTCTCAGAGTAGCGAGCTGACCATGTCGCTATACGCCGGATTGAATCAAGCTACTGCCGGCGCCTTCAGTCGTTTGGTTTCCAGCGGCTGGTATGGACCCGGTTTTGTATTTGAATCGGAGATGCGTTCCGGCAACGGCAAAAGGCCTCTTCAGACCGACTACACTTCGGGGCGCTATATAGTATCCTACAGTTTGGATTATAACCAAACCTCCGCGCCGAGTTTATGGGAAATTGCATACTATGTGATTTCTGCCGCCAATAACGTGATAGACAATTTAACGCCCGACAAAATCAAGACGCCCATCACGCAGCAGGATTTTAATAACTTGCATGCCGAATGTCTGTTTTTAAGGGCTTTGGGTCATTTTGATCTAGTAAGACTGTACGGTCAGTCGTATAATTATCAGCCCGACAGTCCCGGAGTTCCCTATATTTTTCACGTGGATGCGCCCACCGAAGAACCTGCGAGGAATACGGTAAGGGAGGTCTTTGACTTTATTGTAGCCGATCTGAGGCAAGCCGAATCCTTGATGGCCGATAACTACCAAAGGGGGCAGGTATCTGACCCCGCAGCCACTTGTACCAAACCGGCTATTCAAGCGCTTCTAAGCAGGGTTTACCTCTATATGGGGCAATGGCAAAACGCCGCAGATTATGCCACTAAAGTGATTAATAACACAAAGTTTAGGATGTGGACTCCCGACGAATACCTTACCGTATGGGGCAGAGATATTGCCGGTCAGGGCGAAGTGATATTCCAAGTGTTTGGCAGGTCGAGCAACTCTTACGACGCCTATTGGGAAGGCCCTGCCTATATGACCAATCCGGCCGGATATGCAGACTGCGCCGCCAGCAACGACCTTGTTTTTATGTATGACGAAGACGACGTGCGCGGTAAATTGTTTAAAGGCGTAAACGATGTGGTGGACCTTTATTGGACCCTTAAATACCCGGGGAAAGGATTAGGAACTCCCGATTACAACAATACCGTTGTGTTGCGGCTCTCCGAGATGTACCTCAACCGAGCCGAGGCTATTGTAAACGGAGCCAATGTGCCTGGCGTAACCGCAGCGTCTGACTTGAATATAATCACTTCCAACAGAAATGCGCCTGCCTATACGACTGTTACCAGAGACGATGTGTTTCAAGAACGGCGTAAAGAGCTGGCATGGGAAGGCCACCTGTGGTTTGATTATTCCCGTTGCGGCAGAGGGATGGTAAGAACAGATTTTACCGGAACGGCGCTTGTCAACAAAGATGTTCCCTACCCCGATTACAGGTGGGCCATGCCTATTTCGGAAAGGGAATTAAGGGTGAATAAAAATTTAGTGCAAAATCCTGGATATTAGGGCCATAACTCATTATTTGATGATTTTAGGGAGACCGTCTAAATGTAAAACTTTAGGCGGTTTTCTTTATTTGTATAGATTTTTTTACATATATCAGAAAATTTTGTACATTTGCGTGGCAATGTATCCATAGCATATTTTCTATATAAACTACCCTATTATGAAAAAAATCTTTATTAGCTTCGTGTTTTTGTTTGCCTGTCTTTGGATGTATGCCCAGCAGTGTACCACCATGTGGCCCTATCTCTATTCCGATTTTGCAGAAGGCAAGGTCTTTTACAAATCGGGAAATACAGAATCAAGATACCTAAATATCCACGTTTTGGAAAACAGGCTCCATCTTGTTGACGGGGAGAATATCAGTGAATTGAAATCTACAAATAATATCGCAAAGGTTGAAATTGGCTGGGACACCTATCTTCCCATAGAAGGAAGGTTTTATCAACTCATCTCGGAAGGAAGCACGGGCAGTTCTCTGGTTCTAATCATTTCCGGAGACTTCCGGTCGTTACTGGAAGGATCCGGGGCTTATGGGGCCTCTTCGAATTCTCTGTCAACCACCAATCTCTCTTCTCTCGAAATAGGCGGAAACGCCGGCAGTATGAACCATATGAACCTAAAAAACAACAAAGATGCAGGGAGGGATGTGCCATTGGTTAAAAAATATTTCTTTGTTTTCGGCGGGAATTTAGTACCGACAAAATCAAAAGACGTAGAGAAGAGTTTGCTTGACTCCGGGAAGAGGAAAGAGTTAAAAGCCTTTGTTAAGGCCAATAAAATTAAGTGGAACAGGCCGGAGGATTTGGCTAAATTATTGGCAATATTATAAATCTACCGGACAACCACCGGTGGCGCCAAAGGAATAAAGGTTTTGGGGTCGAATGATTTTGTTTCCATCTCAGTTGTTGCGTCCGGCGTTTTCACATAGTCCATGTCTATGAATTTTTCCCGTGTATAGCCATCGCCCGATATGGTTAAAATCCGCTTGACAATTTGCTCCCTACTTGCTACGTTATAATATTTCATATTGTTAATCATGCAGTTAGTTTCTTCTGACCTCCATGCACCATAACGATATAAGGCTGCTCCTTCGTATACCCCCACCCTGTTATATCCGGATATGCCCAAAAAGCCGGACCAAAGAATGTTTTGAGGATCGCTGATAAAGTCCACATTTAAAAACATGCCTCTTTCTTGATTCGCCCTGTAGCGATTTACTTCCGACATGGGAATTTGCGCATTATTATTGATGTATTCATCGGCCAACCTCCCAAAACCATGCCCCCCTCCTTCGTGCAGGACGATGTTTGCATAATCGTAATTTCCTCCTCTTCGGCTTACGGGGCATATGGCGACGGATCTTCCCCCCGACCACATCCAGCAGGTGCCTGCGTACCTGTCTTGATTCACCATTACAAAGACGCAGGTATTGTCGAGTCCGTATTCTGCCATTTCCGGTACTTTACGGGCGTATTCGAAAACTTTATCAGTATTGGTAGACATGTGCGTACCTTCGTTTTCAAACCTCGAGCCAAAGGCCGTTTGCCTGTAAATACCTTTGTCTATCTGCGTCGCGCCACTTTCTAAAGAATGGGCAAAAACAACATAAACAGAGAAATAATCCCTGTATGCTTTATAGGGTTCAGTGCCGAATAGAGCCTCTATCCCTTCTGTCGCATTTTGCTCAAAGAGGCCGCCCACATTACAATCCTGCTTGATATATCCGTCTCCCGTAAACACAAGAACTACCGGTTTTGGCTTAGTGGATTGCATATATAAAATAACTTCTCCATCCGCGTACACCGTTCGGTCGCGTGTAGTGAAACTGTAGGTATCTGAATAAGTTATTCCTTGATCTCCATCATCGGCTTTTATTTTGTAGTAGTATAAACTGTAGGCATCAAGCTCGTTGTCGAGATAAACTTGGGTATTGGTGTAAGGTCCATATTCCATATAATTAATACCGTCTTGGGATATGTATATGGTATATGTGAGCGGATCATCGTCGGGATCAGAGCAGATCCATGCAAAATGAGGATATGTAGAAATATCAATGCTGTGGTCTAAAGGAAATATCAGTTCCGGTTTATCGGGAGGCTTGTTGAATAGAGCATTACCTTTTTGAATCAAGTACAGGGACAATTGGGTGTCATAATAACTAAAGGAAATGTCTCCGGATCTGTCTTTCTTATGCTCGTTAGCCGATGCAGATATTTGTATAACCGCATTTCCTTTGCCCGAATTCGGAAATATTGTAGACCAATCCGGATGGCTTGTAATGGACCATTCTGCCTCCGTATGAAGCGTTATTGAGAGTGTAGTTCCGTCATCCTCAAAAAACAGGCTTGTTTCATTTATGTTAAAACCTACAACGGGTTGGCTTACCCTTAGGATTGCACTCAAATTCGTCTGTTCCGTACAGACAATGAGTATATCCCAAGTCCGGGGATATTTTGTATTGGGAATACCGCTGATTTGAATATGGGCATCTCCTTGTCCTAATTCCGGGTGAATCACAAGCCAGTCAGGTATAGTCGCTGTCACTTTCCATGCTACATTGCTTTTGACCTCTACGGTAGAAGACGCTCCGTTGCTATCTACTGTAATACTGTTGAGCGATAATTCCAATTTGGGAGGAGGCGTTTTGGTGCAACTAACTACACATATACAAAAGCTTAGTGTGATAATAAGTATTTTAACCTGCATCATATGCTTTTCTTTTTGCAAATATAGTTATTTTTGCGACTATGATTCTCCTTTGGCTCGACATCAACTGTGCCTACGCCCACTCCTCCTTGGCCCTGCCGGCCATACATGCTCAGGTTTCCGACAAAACTTGCCGGTGGCATGTGGTGTCGGGCAACCTGCATTACCCATACGCTTCCTTTATACGGGAAGCCCTTAGGCTCCGGCCCGATGTCATTGCCGCTACGGCTTGGCTTTTTAACCATAATTACCTGTTGGAAATTATCTCCCGCATCAAGGCGCTTTTGCCCCATACCTATGTGGTGTTGGGCGGGCCGGAATTTTTGGGAGATAATGAGGCTTATTTAAAAGCACACCCTTATATAAATGCGGTATTTCGGGGAGAAGGTGAAGAAATTTTTCCTCAATGGCTCCGGTTGTGGAATAATCCGGAAGCACAAAGTCGGCTGTCCGGCGTATGTACTTTGGACAGTCAAGGGAAATATTGCGACGGTGGAAGGGCTAAAGCATCCTGTTTTGAAGCCTTGCACCCTCCGGAAAGCTCTTCTTTTTTCCCTTTTGACAAGCCTTTTGTGCAATTAGAAACCACAAGAGGTTGTTCTAACGACTGTTTTTTTTGCGTCAGCGGAGGAGATAAACCCCTGCGCAGCCTTTCCCTAACACAAATCAGAGCCAGACTGCTGCATCTAAGGGATAAGGGTGTACGGGATATCCGAATATTAGACCGAACCTTTAACGCAAGCCCCAAGCGAAGCATGGATTTGCTTGGGATTTTTGGGGAATTTGCCGGAACCTTCCGTTTTCATATAGAAATACATCCCGCCTTGCTGGGGTCTGAAGTGAGGGCCCTAATGGCTTCCCTTCCCAAGGGGCTGTTGCATATAGAAGCAGGGATACAGAGTTTGGACGACCGCGTATTGCAGGCATCGGGGCGCAGCGGGAACAGCGCCTCCGCCTTGGATGGATTGAATTTTCTTTGTTCCTGCCCGAATTTTGAGACCCATACCGACTTGATTGCCGGCCTCCCCCACTACAGCTTGGCTCAGTTGAAAGCAGATATATATACCTTAATGGAACTTTGGCCGGACGAAATCCAGCTTGAGTTGCTTAAATTATTACCCGGAAGCAGGATGAGTTTAGAAGCCGCCCGACTGGGCATAGTCTACTCCCCACGCCCGCCCTACGAAGTTTTGGCTACTCCGGACATGACTCCCGATGATTTGGAGGAAGCCCGACAACTGTCCCGATTGTTAGACGGCTGGTACAATCATTCCCACTGGAAGATTCCCTTTGCCCGACTTGTACTTCAAGAGTCCGCTTTCTTGGACGATTTTCTGCACGAACTCATGCGGCGCGAGCTTTTAGACCGGCCTTTGAGTATGGAGCGCCGGGGCCTCCTGCTCTATGAATTTTGCGACGCCTCCTATCCGAATTATCTGCCCCAAGTTTCCGAAGCATGGATAAACGCCGGTTATTCTCTCAAAAAAGCCCCCGGCATATTGTGTCAACCGTCAAAATAACCTATATGATTACCTCCTCTACCCTGCAATTCCTCAAAGAACTTGCCCAAAACAACGAGCGCGAATGGTTTCACGCCCACGCCGGTGCATACGCCGCCGCCAAGCAAAATGTATTGAATACCGCCCAAGCACTTATGACCGAAATCTGTCGTTTTGATGCTTCGCTTAACTATGCCGACCCCAAGCGCTGCCTTTTTCGCATAGCCCGCGACACCCGTTTCAGCCACGACAAGTCGCCTTACAAGCCCAATTTTGGTCTGCTCCTCCACGCGCTGGGCACCAAAGCCAAAGCCGGAATCCCCGGTTATTATCTGCACATTCAGCCGGACAATTCCTTTGTATCCTGCGGAATATATTGCCCTCCTCCCGATATTTTGCGTACCATCCGCAAAAGCATATACGACAATTGGGAGGAGTTTAACGCCATTTTACATCCCCCAACTCCTGTGGCGTGGGAAGGACTGTACCGCGATGAGGACGCCTTAAAGCGGGTGCCTAACGGATTCCCCAAAGAACACCCCTCGGCGCCCTGTTTGATGCTCAAGCATTTTTACCTGCTCGTTCCCTTGACGGATGCCGCATTGCAAAGCCCCGACTTAACCAAAAAGGCCGCAGGTCATTACCAAACCATGCAGCCTTTTAATCGATTTATGGAGGAAGCGATAGGCGGGACAGACAATTAAATCGTCATCCCTCCGTCTACGCTTAAACAGGCCCCGTTGATATAGGCAGCCTCATCCGAGGCCAAGAACAGATAGGCCGATGCAATTTCTTCGGGCAATCCCAAACGGGCGGTGGGGATTTTGGCCTTCATGGCCTCAATCACGTTTTCGGGCATAGCCGCGACCATTTCGGTTGCAATAAATCCGGGGGCTACTGCATTAACCGTAATACCTTTGCGTCCAAGTTCTCTGGCCAAAGTTTTGGTCATGCCGATTAATCCGGATTTGGTGGCTACGTAATTGGTTTGTCCAAAATTCCCGTAGAGAGCCACCACAGACGAAGTATTGATGATGCGTCCGTAGCCGTTTTGGAGCATATATTCCGACACAATCTTGGTGCAATAAAACACTCCGGTCAAATTTACGTCAATCACCTGCTGCCAAAGTTCCGGAGTCATTTTCTTTAAGGTAGAATCTCTGGTAATGCCGGCGTTGTTGACCAAAATGTCAATTTTACCGAATTTCTGAAATACGTCTGCCGTTGCTGCTTCGATTTCTGCATATTGAGAGGTGTTTACCTGTGCAAAAACCGCCTGTTGTCCCTTGGCGGTGATTTCCTTGACCAAGTTTTCTCCATGCTCTCGGTTCAAGTCCCAAATCACCACTTGGGCTCCTTCGGCGGCAAACCGGATGGAGGTAGCTTTGCCTATTCCGGCAGCTCCGCCGGTAATGATGGCCACTTTACTTTTTAGTATCATACAAATTGATTTTTATTGATTAATTTAGCTTGTCCTTCAATCACTGCATTGCCGTTACTGTCTATCAGCCGGCACTGTATAAGCCCCCGATGTTTGGCCGTATCCACCTCTAAGGCCTTAAAACAGGCCGTATATTTTTCGTTTACAAAGGCAGGAGCCAAAAACTTCATGTCTTGATACAGGTATATGGTGCCTTCTCCCGGCCACAGCGTCCCAAACACTTTGGAAAATACCGAAGCGGAGAACATGCCGTGGATAATCGGGCGGCCAAAGGGGGTTTTGGCCGCAAACTCCGGGTCTGTATGTATGGGATTGGCATCCCCGCTAATTAGGGCAAAGGCATTGACTTGGTCTTGCGTGAACGTAGTTTCGTGGGTATAAGTATCGTCCTGTTTAATCATCGCGTTGTTATTTATTGCGTTATCGTTTTAAAATAATGGCCGTTCCCATACCTCCGCCTATGCACAGCGAGGCCAAACCGTATGGCCGGTTACTGCGTATCATTTCGTGAATCAGAGTTACGATGATACGGTTGCCCGAAGCCCCGATGGGATGCCCCAGCGCAATGGCGCCTCCGTTTACATTGGTTCTTTCTGCCATCCATTCCGGGCTTACCCCATGTTCGGAGCAAAGTTCTTTAACCACGCCTAAAGACTGGGCGGCAAAGGCTTCGTTCAATTCAATCAGAGACATGTCCGATAATTTCATACCGGCCTTTTTCAAGGCTTGACGAATGGCCGGAACAGGGCCCATGCCCATAATTTGGGGGTCTACGCCTCCCTGCCCTACGGCCACAATCTCGGCCAAAGGGGTTAAGCGATACTTTTTCAAAGCCTCTTCCGACACCACCAGCAAGAAGGCAGCCCCGTCGTTAATGCCCGAAGCATTGCCTGCCGTTACCGTTCCCTCTTTACTAAAGGCAGGTTTTAAAGTCCCCAATTTTTCAAGGGTAGAAGCGCGGTTGGGGTATTCGTCCGTGTCAAAAACATAGGGATTCTTCTTGTCTGGAACTTCTACCGGCACGATTTCGTCTTTAAACTTGCCTCCCTCGATGGCTGCAATGGCCTTTTGTTGCGAGTGGTAGGCAAAAGCGTCCTGTTCTTCGCGGCCAATCTGATATTTGACGGCAATGTTCTCGGCGGTCAATCCCATGTGATTACCTTGGAAAGCATCGGTCAGACCGTCGCAAATCATTAAATCCACAGCCTTGAAATCCCCCATCTTAACTCCGTTCCTAAGGGCTCCCGACACAAAAAATCCGGTATTGCTCATAGATTCGGTACCTCCCGCCAAAATCACCTCGGCTTCTCCGCTTTTGATAATCTGACAGGCCGTCATTACGGTCTTCATACCGCTCCCGCATATCATATTCAGCCCCCATGCAGGCACTTCCTGTGGAATACCGGCTTGAATGGCCACTTGACGGGCTATCCCCTGTTTTTGTCCCGCCGATAAAATATTGCCCACAATCACTTCGTCAATGACAGCGGAATCAATGCCGGTAGACCCGATAATATCTTTAGCTACAACGGCTCCCAAAGAAGCCACGGATAGAGGGCTTAGACTGCCCATAAATTTTCCAATCGCCGTGCGCTTGGCAGCGGCTATAAATACTTTTTTCATCATTATTTGTTAGTTTAAATCAATATTTTGCCATTTTATTCTTAGTCCTCTTACAGGCAGTATCTACATAATAATCTATCCAGCCTTTTTCTATCCAAAGTTCGACGTCTGCATACAGGTAGTCGTAATGGGACATATTTCTTGAATCGGAGCCGGTTGCATCGTCCGCCCTGTTGCGCCATACGTCAAAAGGACTGATGCCGAATTTAACCCGGGGCTTAATGCCTTTTATGGTGTCGTTAAGCGCTTTAATCAATATATTGACGTTGTTGCGCCTCCAGTTGTTCTTGTCATAACGTCCAAAACCGTCTGCGGCATGGTATTTCATAAACGATTCCTCGTCGGGAAATTCTTCATACTTGATTTTGTATGGATAAAAATAGTTGTCAAAGTGAATGGCGTCCAAATCATAGCGCCTTACCACGTCTGCAACCACCTTTAAGGTATGCGCCCGCGATTCGGGATGCCCGGGGTCAAAATAAAGCCGACTGCCGTATTGGAGGAACAATTCCGGACGCTTAAAAAACAGATGTTCGGGATGCAGCTGCTCGCCGGCGTTGGAGGTAACCCGATAAGGATTGAACCAAGCATGCAATTCCATTCCGCGCTTATGGCACTCATCAATCATAAATTGCAGAGGGTCCCAAACGGGGTCGGGGGCAATTCCCTGCTCGCCGGTAATAAAGCGGGACCAAGGCTCTATACTGTTCATGTAAAAGGCATCGGCCTGTGGGCGCACCTGATAAATAACCACGTTTATTCCGGCGCGCCCAAACGAATCGAGCAAGGCTACATAATGCGTCCGCATCTGGTCGGGCGTCATGGTTTGGTATTGCCGGTTGTCTGCGGTGTGTACCCATGTGCCGCGAAATTCGCATTGGGGCGCTTGTGCCCTAAGCATCACCATGGCCACAGCCAAACACAGCAGACTGCCAAAAACTCGAAACAAGATATTTTTCATCATGGTGATGGGTTTTGCCCTACAAAGGTAACATAAATTGTATATTAAACTTACAAATGCCGACTTTTCTCCAACAATGTTGAAAATTTCATTTTATTTACCGACTTTTACTTATTGTTTAAAAGTTTTTGCATATCAATCAGTGTTTTTTTATTACATTTGCGCGTTCAAAACGAAACTTCTTGGAAATTTGACCATGATAACATCGCAACTCATCAATCCCAAAAGCATTGTAATTGTAGGAGGCTCAGAAGACATCCATAAACCCGGCGGTAAGGTGATTAAAAACCTCTTGGAGCATCGCTACGGAGGTAAACTGTATGTGGTCAATCCCAAGGCAGATACCATTCAAGGCCTCCCCTGCTACCGTCATGTGGACGATTTGCCGCCCACCGATATGGCCATTATTTCGCTCCCCGCGGCGCTCTGCCCCGCGGCGGTGGAAACCTTGTGCAGCCAAAAGGAAACCAAAGCGTTCATTATTTTTTCTGCCGGCTTTCACGAGGAAAGTCCGGAGGGCGCTCGCTTGGAGGCCCGAATCGTGGAATCGGTAAACAGGGCGGGCGCCGCGCTCATCGGCCCCAACTGTATCGGCGTTATGAACCGGCACTACGCCGGCGTCTTTACCCGGCCCATTCCCCCTTTTTCTCCCACCGGCGTTGACCTTATTTCCGGCTCCGGCGCCACGGCCCTCTTTATTGTAGACGCCGCCATGCAAAACGGAATCACCTTTGCCAATGTGTTTTCTGTGGGTAACAGCGCGCAAATGGGCGTAGAGGATGTGTTGCGGGAACTTGACCTGCAATATGTAGCAGGAGAAAGCGCGGCGGTCAAACTGTTATACATCGAGAGCATTAACAAGCCCCGGCTTTTGTTAAAACACGCAGCGTCTTTAGTCCGCAAAGGAGTGCGGATTGCTGCCATC
>Ga0131853_10024260_pt1 | contig 10947 bp, 5 predicted proteins | sample TergutLab28metaG_FD_92764 | JGI IMG/M metagenome (GOLD analysis project Ga0131853, IMG submission 92764) | Labiotermes labralis P1 segment gut microbial communities from Petit-Saut dam, French Guiana - Lab288 P1 (version 2) (version 2) | ecosystem: Host-associated > Arthropoda: Insects >...
CCCTACCTCGCCTGCCAGTTCTCGGACAGTGATACGACGGTCCTGCATGACCAAAGTCCGCACTTGGTTGATGACATTGTCATTTCGGCTAGTTGAGGGCCTACCGTGACGTGGTTCGCTGTCAACTGATGTGCTGCCATCTTTGAAGCGGTTGTACCACTCTTTTATTCGTGTGATACTCATGGCATCGTCCCCGAAAGCCTGTTGAATCTTTCGAATATTTTCCACTTGGGTATCGCCAAGCTTTTGGCAAAATTTGATACAATACCGCTGTTCGAGTCGTTCAGTCATTTTAGAATAGCTGACAATCAGACGAGCGTTCACAACATTTACACAGTCATCGACCGACTGCCGGCTACTGACGCTTTCTATAGGCGGGAAAAAATTCACACATGCGCATAAATGTCCCCTACACATTTAAAATGATGGACACTTCCCGTGCTTGATTTGTTTATGCGGGAAAAATTAAGGTCCGATACTTTTTGAACAAACCACGTATATAACCGATTATCACCGAGATTCAAAGTCGTAACGTTTTACATACTGACATGTCGACGTACACAATCGATCATGTTCGGATTTTCAGTGCTCAACCGTTTCTTGAGTCTTAGTTCGAGCCTCACAGACTCTCTCGTTTATAAACTACCAAAAGTAATTAAGCCTTCATGTAAAGTGCCTGTAATTGCGGTACGATTCTAACAAAGTCAGAACATGTTGACAAACAGTCGCAGGAATATAATTTGTGAAATGTCTCGCAAATCCCTCAGGTGAGCGTCGTGCCGTCAGCACGCAAATGAAAGGAGACGGACGGAAGGGCGTGAAGAAGCTAACAACGGTTTTCACGATACTGCTTCGCGAACGCGCTTAAAACGACGCCAAGTTGCGCCCTGTTCCGCCCACGCCATTTGCAGCTGCGCTCAGCACGACACAAAGAGACAACATTTCAGCTTCTCTTCCGAAATATAAAAGCTGTTATCACTTTCAGACACGGTGTTTCACGGATAATTAAAATCACTTTCCACTCTCTCAGTTCATTTAATGTCTGAAGGAACGAAAGTGCGCTTGTAGCTTGGACTGGCGCCTTTTGTCACGGCCAGGAAGCCCGGCCATACAAATGTCAGAGGTCACGATACAAACTGATGAAAATATAAATGAATAAGGAGATTTCGTGCAGCCGCCATGTTGTTTACAATTTTCATTGCAATACTTAAAATAAAGCTACTTGTTTATGCGAACGAGCGGCTATACAGGGTTAATCAAAATGATTGTCGGAATTTTAACAACTTGCCACCTCGTTCTCCAGATGCAACCCCATGTGATTTCTTTCTATTGTGTTACGTCAAGGATCAGGTTTATGTTCCTCCTCTTCCCGCAAGTATCACGGAACTGAAGGTACGAATCAGAACCGCCATTGAAACCATCACCACTGACACGCTACAAACAGTTTGGAACGAACTCGATTATCGTGTTGATGTTTGTGGAATCACAAAGGGTGCACATATAGAGCACCTGTAAGGTATGTAACAAAAACCTGGAGTGTTGTTCTATTAAATAAAAAATACATATACTGCAATCTCAAGTGTATTGTGTACGACAAGTTGTTAAAACCCCGACAATCATTTTGAATAACCCTGTATTACCGCTACGTCACAAGCAGCAAGTCTGAAGGCCACCAAAATGAGAATTTACACAAATCTGTCGATAGCTGGCAATAATGATGGCTTATGTCGTTTGCGCAGTTGGTTGAGGCCCTGCGCTACAAGCCAGAAGGTGGCAGGTTCGATTCCCGAAGGTGTCACTGAAATTTTTCATTGACACAATCCTTCCGGCCGCACTATGGCCCTGGAGTCGACTCAGCCTCTAACAGAAATGAGTACCAGGAATATTTCCTGGGGGTAAAGGTGGCCGGTGCGTAAATCTTACCACCTCTGTGCCGATTGTCTTGAAATCTGGGAGCCTCAACCTTCTGGAACCCTCAGGGTTTGTCCAAGACTGTACGGGGACTGGTTTAACTTATACATTATTAATCACACCTATTTCAATACATGTGGAAATGATTACACACTGTGAAATCAGCAATACGACCACGTTAGCAAAATCACAAACCAAATCTCAGGGTTCGTAATGCCACTGGGGGGGGGGGGGGGGGAGGGGCGGTTGGATCCGAAAGGCGACACTTCGATTGCTCGAGATCCGCTTCCTGGAGTACAGACTAGCCTATAATGCGAATTTAGGAAATCAAATAACTGAACATAAGCAACGATTTAGTATAAAAACAGCAAATGTACGTTAAATTTTGATAGAGGATACGAAAATAAGCCCCAAAAATATACTTTGAGGACTTAATATTGATCGGTAGCTGTCGCCACTGAACGAAGCTTGACCTGTGTGACGTAAGACTAGCTAGGCTAATTTAGCTCAAGTGTCGTCGCTAAGTACAAGCAGTAATCAAGGCTACCTTATTATTAGTTGATAAAAAAATATAGTACAACGTGTTACGTAATAGTTCATGTTAAGTTTCTTATACACGAGTAAAGCCGGTCACAGTGGCCGCTCGCTTACTGGGGTTGCGGGTTAAAATCCCACCGAGGGCATGGATATCTGTCTCTTTTGAGTGTTGTGTGTTGTCGTGTAGAGGTTTGTGCGACTGGCTGATCTCTCATTCATGGGAGTCCTACCGAATGTCGTGTGTTTGAGTGAGTCTCGACAAAAAGGAGGTCGTGGCCCCCCTGGGGGGCTGCCGTGTAAGCAAAAAATTGCAAAAATAATTCCAAATATTTCTTTTTGCGATGGGTAGGAAAGGCGGGTCCGTTAATGCTGGGGTAGGTTGGTCGAGAGTCGGGTGACCGAGGGTGTACTGTGTGTACAGGCCTGTGTGTAGTGTTATATATATATATATATATATATATATATATATATATATATATCACGACACAGGGTCAGTTTCCATAGGAGTGACCAAAAATCATCAGCAAAATAATGGAGGCCTGTCTGCAGCTCATTCTAATGTTGTATTTCAGTGTGTGGCCCGTCCTTGTCTGGAATCTAACCCGCACCAAGATACAAACCACGGACCTGGGAAGCAACGAACAACTGCATCCTTCAGGTTTCGTTATTCATGATTATGAAACCATGTTGTAGGCCTGAATGTGTGAACCGAACGTTTCTGCCCTAAAGAAGACGGCAGAATGTCTCTCCGAAACACTCGACATAACCCACATACCAGAGCACAATGCGTCATAACATAACACGAATCTCCTCAGAAGTGGAAATGTTGCATCTTTCGACCCTCCTGCACAATTATTCCTAGGTTGGTGGCAAAAAGTGAGGCTGCCAGCCAGCCAATCGGAGAAGGCTAGTAGTGAGTGAAGACACTGTTCCCATTTCCCACAATAAATTCCATCGGCCACCGCCCCCCACCCCCCCCTCCCCAAGCATATGACCATCCAATTGCGTCGTTTTTCAATAAAGATCCAACCACTGCATACACTTAGTTACGATTTCCAACGACACGGTCGTATTCTTCCAGTTATTCCTTTTCCCTGTCGATTTACAGTGATAAGGGGACCTACACGTGCGTCCCACCCACGCAGAGCAATGCCAGTCGCACAGCAGCAGTACGCAGCGGTTCGCAATGTGAAATCATTGCTGCGGTTTCCCCCCAAATCTGCCGCAACCTTCCTCGCACTGACTGCTGCTATATCGCAGTCCGCCGATACCAATACCAGGCGTTCTGCACAATTTTGTTATGTCCGGTCTCTGTTCCAGGACGTCGCTGGACAGACTTACACTGATATAGTAAAAAAAGGTAAAGTGCACCGTTGTAGAGGCACTGAGGCTCTGTACAGGCCGTACGGTCCATAAGGGGAGTAAAGGTATAGGTAAAGTTAAAGTGCACCGTTGTACAGGCACTGAGGCTCTGTACAGGCCGTACGGTCCATAGGGGAAGTAGAGGTATAGGTAAAGGTAAAGTGCACCGTTGTACTGGTACTGAGGCTCTGTACAGGCCGTACGGTCCATAGGGGGAGTAGAGGTATAGGTATACTATTTCTTGACCACGGCACTAGTTGGGGGTGAGGAGTCAGCCTCACAACCCGGCCGCTTTCTACCCCCGGGAAAGACCCTGTACCAATTGTACAGGAGGCTAGGTGAGCCCCAGGGTCGGTCTGGACAGGTACGGAAAATCTCCCCCCCACCAGGATTCGATCCCCGGACCGTCCAGCCCGTAGCCAGTCGCTATACCTACTGAGCTACCCGGCCTACACACTGATATAATGGTTGGGGGGGGGATTTCAACGTCATCTTATTGTTATCTGAACGACGAACGCGAGGGTAACACAGCCGGGGCGTGAACCTGAACACTTACCTCCGCGTAGTTATTACTGAGCAGGTCCATACGTCAACTTTCCTATCAACAATTTCATGATCTGCACAGACAGACACAACTTTAACTTAATACGCGATTTAAGTTTTCCACCGGGATGCAAATGAGATCTGGTCTATTCTGGAATATTACGCAGCGAAGACTGGTAATTTATTACCGACGTTTCGGAACAACCTGTCGATTCTATCTTCAAGTTATAAGAAGTACAAGAAGATTTGTAGGAAAATTTTCACCCTTGAAGATGGGGCCGAAAGGGTGTCTCGAAAAGTCGTTAACTAATTACCGCCCTACGCTGAGCAATATTCCAGAAAAGCGTACATCTCTTTACTGGGGTGCTGATAAGTCCTTGGCCCGACCAGGAAGGAAAGGAGCTCAGAAACATGTCAGGGACGCGCGCGATTTCAACAACATCGAGACACGAGCTGTCAAGTTTTTTTTTTCCTGCAAGGCGCCGAAGGAAATTCACGCCATTCTGACAGAAACATTAGCTTCTTTCCTTCCTGGTCGGGCTAACGACTTATCAGCACCCCTGTCAATTTGTAGTTTGTCTAACGATTCTGGCGCTAAACTTCACTGTACAGCGTCTTATTGTAGCATGGTTAGTGAATAATGAATTAGTTGTTTTTGTGTAAGTGAAGGCAGCATCGCGACCTTTGTCCCCTGGGACTGACGAAGAGTGCCTAGCACTTCGCCGAAGACAAGGGCGGTACCAGCCGGTAGAGATGCCGTTCCACGTCTGATCGGATTGCCTCACTTTAACCCCTTTAACATCCATTAGCAAAACAACAGTAAATAAAATAATCCCCACATATGAATAAAAATGTACGCATCTCCACATGATATATACTTTATTTATACAATAAATATACCGAATATTCAATGTTAATAAAAATCCAACCAGATGCAACAGTATGCAGATATTTATTTACTGCAAAGTCACTCTATATGTTTCGGGTGTCACAGCACCCATCATCAGGAGTACCAAAAACTGTAACCGCAGCCTCCGGTACAGGTCATAATACTGGTACAGCTACTTCCCTCCAACGTGGCCTGATCAGGCCAGGGTAAAGTGCGGCCGGGGCGTACTACTGACCACTCACTCCCTTCTAGTGCCGCGGTCATGGAAGAAAAGAGCTATACCTCTACCCAACCTCTGGGCTACACCGTGCCTGTACCGGGAAACTTTACCTTTACCTTTAACTTTACCACAAATTTATCTCTGGTAAATTTGGTAATGCGCTGTTTGACTGTTGAAGGGTCAGTCAACAGTGATGTCGAAGCCAGTACAGTCCTGTCCAGGACATGGACACAAACCCCCAAACTCCACAGCCTTCACTTCATCCACGTTTGCGGTGTAATGAACTGACCCAAATACTTCTCGCGGTTCCATTCGCCTTCCTTGTTAGAATCAAGCCGTGAAATTGAAACAAAATTGTACGAGGAATAACAGCCAGATTAGGAAACCGAAAATACACTTTTGCTATTAAAACAAAATGGTGGCAATGAGAAATTTGATCCCATATATATATATATATATATGAATATATATGCATATATGTCCGTGTATATATATATATATATATATACATATGCGTGGCCACCGCAGCTGTTAAAGCCTTCCCTAAGTATTGTGGTAGCGTTTTGGGATGCGATGAAATTTCTCATTGCCGAATATATATGTATACGCTAACGCCAACCTAACAGTGAAAAAACCAAAGATTCAATCTATAATCCTACCAATGTATGTATGTGTATATATATATATAAGTTGAAGTGATCCCGTTACAGGCCCGGTGTGGCCCAGAGGGTGGGTAGAGGTATAGCTCTACTCTTCCATGATCTCGGCACTAGAAGGCGGTGAGTGGTCAGCAGCACGCCCTGGCCGCACTTTACCCACGGGAAAGACCTGGTACCCATTGTACAGGACACTGGGTGGGTCCCAGGGCCGGTCTGGACGGGCGGAAAACCTCGTCACAACCGGGATTCGATCCCGGACCGTCCAGCTCGTAGTCAGTCGCTATACCGACTGAGCTACCGGGCCCCCAAATTAAACCAGTACAGAAACAAATTAATTATGTATACAATAAATACTTGACAACTTCCTGTCCTCTGACGGAAAGCTCTGGATCAGAGGGTACTTCAACGTGAGGAACTCCGCAGTAGATCAGACGGGAACTTCAAACTGACGAACTACGTCAGCAGGTCAAAGGAGTACTTCAACCAGAGGAACTCCGCCAGCGGATCAGGCGGGGACTTCAACTTGAGGAACTCCGTTAGCGGATCAGAAGGGTACTTCAACCTAAGGAACTTCGCCAGCGTATCAGAGAAGTACTTCACACTGAGGAACTCCGCCATTGTATCAGATGGGTACTTCAACCTGATGATCTCCGTCAGCGGATCACACGGGTAATTCAATCCGAAAAACTCCGCCAGCGGGTCAGAGGGTACTTCAACTGAGGAACTCCGTCAGCGAAGAGACGGATACTGCAATCTGAGGAACTCTTATCAGCAGTAACCAGTTTCTCTTCAAACACATCACAATCCAACCGATCACATTAATATTTCTCTACGCCACTCCTTCTGCCAAGCCGATAAAAACATTCGCTTGTCTTTCCCAAGATTACATCTACGATCGAAGAAGTGTCTCATCCTCCTGTCGCAACTTCCGTTACCACTTTAACGCCAATTGTGACACCCACTCCATCTTCAAACATCGATTTATCACAACGTAATCTGATGTTTTTAGGTTGTGCTGTACAACGAGGCTTTTTCTTGTTTTCCGCGCTTCTCTTTCAGCATATTTCGTAATCACGCATAAAGAACGCATCTTAATTATTTCGCGTTTATCATTCGGACAGCATCTGACACAAGAATTATGAAGAGATTTTTCACAAACTGAAAGCAGAACAGTGTTCGTGCATTACGTTGTACAGATAAAATAAAATACATTTTTTTGGAGGGGGGGGGGGAGGCTGTAGAGATGTACGGTCTACAGTACACGTGTTTAAAGACTCCAACATTTCCGGCGAATCTTTTGATTTATCTTCGTCATTTACTACCAACTTCTGCTGCAAACAGAATGTCTTTATTAATTCTTGGGTGTGTCACCTCGCTGTGATACAAACATACAAACATAAGGACATACAAACATACATACAAACAAACAGTACAACAAGACACACAAGTTTTAATTTATTAAGCTTGGCTTGTGGGCCCAGTAGCTCAGTCGGTATAGCGACTGACTACGGGCTGGACGGTCTGGGATCAAATCCCGATGAGGACGAGATTTTCCGCCCGTCCAGACTGGCCCTGGGGCCCACCCAGCCTCCTGTAAAATGGGTACCGGGTCTTTCCCGGGGGTAAAGTGCGGCCGGTGCGTGCTGCTGACCACTGACCTCCTTCTAGTACCGCGGTCATGGAAGAGTAGAGCTAAACCTCTACCCACCCTCTGGGCCACACCGGGCTTAAGCATGTCAGGGACGCGCACGATTTCAACAACATCGAGACGCGAGCTGTCATCAACTATTTTTTCCTGCAAGGCAAGGCGCCGAAGGAAATTCACGCCATTCTGACAGAAAAATTAGCTTGTTTCGTTCCTGGTCGGGCTAAGGACTTATCAGCACCCCTTTACTTTAGCAGTAGGATCATAATAATCATAATAATCATTCTATGGTGTTGCTAGTGGGAATTCTGAATGGTCCGACAATGGTTTTTGGCTGTAAATTCACGAAATATTTAGATATTTTGGAATAAAATGGATTTCGCCGTTTGATGGTAGCATGTTTTGGATTATACAACCCTAAATCCACGGTGTATTTCACTCTGCCCGTAGCCCTATAAAGACGAAGCGCAAACCGGTTTATTTAAAGACCCAGTCCGTACCGCGCAGTAAACACTTTTCATCCCGGTTATAAAAACCAATCATTTTACCTGTAGGTTTGTTATACAGGGCAAAATACCCCGTTCTGAGATGAATACGAAATAGTTTGGGCAGAATATGAATTTTTGGATGTTAAAACTGATGGTATATCACGTAAACAGTAGGCTTTAGAAGGTTAATTACGACCTAGGCCATAAAGACGTATTTGGAGTGGAATACAGCTCCACGCATTCTCTAACTTGGTACGGTATGGAGGAGATTGATCGGATTCAATTTGGGGCCACGCTGCTTCCGTAGCAAAGGTATGCCGAACTGCAGTGAACCGGAGTCTGTGTGGGCCGCAGAGACGAACCGGGCATTGCCTGTGCATGGAATAAAATGCTTATTAAACTGGAAACGGTTTAAAAACCCATATGGACGTAAATATAATATTTTCTGGAAATTCCTTCGTTATGATAGTGCATTAGAAATATATGCTCACCAAGTAAAAGGGAGATTAAACGGTTTGCAACGCGAAATATCAATATTTGTAGACTTGGTTTATAAAACAGAGTCTCTAAGCTCAGACGGTACGCAATATTGCGACTTAGTTATGATGCAGCTGTTACCAGCTTCAGCAATCTTAGCTGTCTAGCGAGAGAAACGAACTATTGTAAACAAAATGTCACAGTTTCGTACATTCGAATAGCAGCTTTCAATGGCTTATTAAAAAAGGTAAAGGTTTCCCGTTACAGGCCCGGTGTGGCCCAGAGGGTGGGCAGAGGTATAGCTCTACTGTTACAGGTCCGGTGTGGCCCAGAGGGTGGGCAGAGGTATACCTCTACTCTTCCATGACCTCGGCACTAGAAGGGGGTGAGTGGTCAGCAGCACGCCCAGGCCGCACTTTACCCACGGGAAAGATCCGGTACCCATTTTACAGGAGGCTGGGTGGGTCCCAGGACCGGTCTGGACGGGCAGAAAATCTCGTCCCCACCGGGATTCGATCCCGGACCGTCCAGCCTGTAGTCAGTCACTATACCAACTGAGCTACCCGGCCCACCCAATGGCTTACACATACAAAAAAAAATTGCAAAGGAAAAGGTACGAAAAAATTTTCAAACAATTCTAGTACTGTTGCTAGTTTCAGTAACTCGTCTATTTCCTTCCCAGTTATCGAGCTAAAATTCTCTAAGCATTCGTACTGTGTGTTTGGCCCATCCTATTTTTCGTCATGCGGTAATCATACAGATATTACGTGAACAGCACAAGTGGCAAAGCTCCTCAAAATATAATTTTCTCCAGTCATTTGCCACTCACCCACTTCAGGTCCAACAAAAGTCTTTCAGCTTGTCCTAAGGGCAATATATTGCACATGGCGACCCCGTTCACCGAAATTCACTCTCGTCAGTTCCACAAATCAAACAACGAAGGAATGAAACCCAGTGTAAACCCTGAATAATTGATTCGTTTTTACAGTTCACTGATACCTAGCAATTTGTATCACAAGAAAAGACGAGGAATTTAATATCATGACAACATCAAACCGAAATATAGTCTTCAAAATCCACCATTTCGTTTTACGTTGCTGAGTTCAGCCGATAGACGGCAGCACTTAACCGCTGTTGACAAGTAACGCGCTGCTGATACTAAGAGCTCTGGTTACGTGGAATTCAGCTGAAGGCTTCTGACACTCTATCATGAGGATTATCCAAAAAGGTGTTGACGTGTGTCCGCAAGCACTCAGTGGATTCGAATGGATTTGACTAGAAGCCATTATGTTCACATATTCTGTGTTGGTTTAGACGGTTGCTCGTTTGTATTCAGAAGGAGAGCAAAGCTGCACTCACGAAGGCATGTCTAATGTGTTCTGAAAGCATGTCTTAAGTGAGCTGATGAAATAAGCCATTTGAACATCTCTGTGTCCACAAAGCAGATGTGACTGGTACTGTTGAGCTAACCAATTTCGATAGCAAATGCGCTTCTTCAAATGTACGTCTTATTCGTACTGATACAAAAGCGCCACCTGGGGAGCCAACTAGCGTAAAGAACGCCATGACACACTAAACGTCCCCAAATATATGACAAAAGGTAACGAGAAGTTTTGGCAATGGGAAGCAATGGTCTCCCCCAAACACGAGTACTGCGAAATTGTTATGATGTCACAAGGGAAAATTGAATTTTTGGTCACGGTTTTGCAGGGCTCTTGAGAAAGACTGCGGAATTTTGGGTTACGACTGGTAAGAGCACGTGAGAAACAGCGCGAGCAGCAGATATATTTGTGCAAGCGCGAGTCGTGACGTGATAAATTCGGGCTTCTGAACGATCTGCGCTCCGTATGCCGAAAGCGTTGTGGTCTTGTCAACTGTTATGTAGCATTACATTAACATGCTAATTTATGTTAATATTTTAGCGCAGGTTCCACGCCAACGGCTGTTCAGACCCATTCACTTTATTTATACAAAATAACACGATGGAGCAGAGAGCTTCTTGAGTAGCTAACAGATACTCAGTTAGTCAAGAAATTCCCCGTATTTTATGGAAACCGAAGGTTCATTACCGCATTCACAAGTGCCCGCCATCTGTCCTTATCCTGAGCCACCTCAGTCCATGTCCCCATATCCCACTTCCTGAAGATCCATCCTAATATTATCCTCCCATCAACGCCTGGGTCTTCCAAGTGGTCTCTTTCCTTCAGGTTTCCCCA
>Ga0131853_10024263_pt1 | contig 10947 bp, 7 predicted proteins | sample TergutLab28metaG_FD_92764 | JGI IMG/M metagenome (GOLD analysis project Ga0131853, IMG submission 92764) | Labiotermes labralis P1 segment gut microbial communities from Petit-Saut dam, French Guiana - Lab288 P1 (version 2) (version 2) | ecosystem: Host-associated > Arthropoda: Insects >...
CCCCCTCTCCTCACCCATACGCACCACATGCCCAGCCCATCTCATTCTTCTCGATTTTATCACCCGCACAATATTGGGTGAGGAGTACAGATCATTTAGCTCCTCGTTATGCAATCTCCTCCATTCCCCATCGATTCAATAACTGCATTAACTTTAAGACATATAAGGTTTTACCTTTGTTTTTTGTTCTCCCTAACTTTTATCCTCGCATTGCTAATTTCTTGACTTTGATTACATACATTTGCGTATTTTATGTTTTTTTGCACCGTGCACAGTTATTATAATTATACAACACGAATCAACGAAATGCACAATTTTCTAAATTAATATTTAATTTTTGTCGTCTCATACCTGTTTCTAACCTCGTGGATTCATCGTTTAAGAATACAGTTCTTTATGCAGTCTGGTACGTTTTGCATGCATCGGTGTGAACAGTCTGGTGGATAGGAGTCTCCAACGCACTCTCCTTTTAATATTAATAAAACATTGATTTAGAACATCTTGGATTTCCTTGGTTTGTGTTGGATAAATTTATTTGCATCTTTTCTCTATATTGATTCACATTTTATGTGTCGTTATCGCTGTTAGATTACTGCTGTGCTGGGCTTCCTTACAACTTGAGTTTGTTGATCAATATTCTTGTATTGTGCTGAACAATAATAAGTATGGCGATTTATTAATCTCGTTTTCGTGTTGTTATTTTGTCTTGGGCTGCCAGATGTTATGTAACTTATTAGTACAATTACGATACGATCCGTAAAGTGGACGCTTCATTCTGCCTTTCGTCCTTAAGGGGCAGGAACCTAGAACACTCACAGAACCGCGAAAACAATATTAAGGAATCACCAAAAACTTTGGCTATATCTTACCTGGATCTGAGAAGGTGTAATTTGATGGTATGTACCACTCTTCACTCTTTAACTCTGAGGGTAGAGGCAGAAGTTCTATACAAAACGTTGATACGTACTTGCCAAAATAGGCGGCGACGTATTTCGCAAAGCATGAGTCTTTGTATTAGGTAACGTAAGCATAACTCAAATTTCTGGCGCGTTTACTACATTTAAGCTTTTATATTTTCTATTAATCATCGCTATTTATTTAGGAAATATATAGGTCTACTCTTTCGTATCTGTCTACAACTTCCGTTCGCAACGAATTTCGCTCCGATAGATTTTCTCAGAATTGCCCTTAAGATGAACGCTGCAGTGCATTGCTTTTCTTCATATAAGATATGTTTAGTTTTTATAAGATTTTTAGATTTGATTGTTTGCAAACTTAACGGAAATGTGGACTGGAGTTGGTGCCTGAGGACAGGAAATCTTGACGAAATTAATAGATGCATTGTTTAAGATTCCACTGCGAAGTAGCCAAACGACGAAAATTTCGATTGTTTTATGAAATTTTGTTGAACTTCATGACTCATAGATTTGTACAATTTATAGAATCGTGTATAAAGTTTTATTCGGTACTGCTTTGTGTTCATGCTTCTGTTGCACTGCTGTGTTCATAGCAAGTTCACTTTAATGAAGGTTTAACAGTACGGCATATCTTCTATGGGCTGCCAAAACGTATGAACGTTGCTGTTTGTTATACGTTATAATCTCGCTCTGCAGGATATGTTCGGTAGAATGAACATAATGTATCTGGTTTTGCGGAACATGGATGTTTATGTTGTGTATTGTTGCAGTGGTTTTTATAGAGCTACGTGCTTGCTTCGCTCTCGGCTGTACATTTCCCTAGTCAAACCAGAATTAAGTTTCAACTCCCATTAGACTTAGTTCAAGAAAGTCACAGTTCTGCATACAAACAAGAGCCTCATTTGCATATCGTCTTCCCACACAGACTTAAACGTTATAACGACGCTAGTCGTGACGCTAACAATGTCTGCTTTACACTGCGGTGCTTCGAAATCTCCGCTTATGAATTATGTTCCTTGAATAGTTGTGAGGATGTGACTTGTTATGCACAGTGTGTCTCACCATCTTCTTCAAGGTAGAAATAAGTACCGTGTGACCATAAGTTGCATGTAAAGGGGTGCTGGGCCGGAAAGAATAAATACGTAATGGAATAAAGTAAAGAGTTATTTTTGTAGGAATCATCTATAAACAATGAAATTATTGTATGATCTAGAAAATATCTTGCGTCCTTTTTGTGATCCTTGGTGTCTCACCTAGCTCATACCGTGCATCAGTATTCTTATTTATTTATGGTCTGTCGACCTCGCGATCAGTAGCTTGCAAGGTGAAACATTAGACACTTGATGAAATGTACGCTGTCACTTCTGGTGCATTGCCTTTTTGTGTTCCCAGGATCTTAAATTCCTGAATAATTTCTGGGAAAGCATTGAATATTTTAAGAGACGCCATGGCATGTAGACCTATCCTTATCGTAGCAGGGGAGTGACGCTGACCCCTCACCCCCTTATAGTACCCTAATCAAGAAAGAGTAGAGCTATACCTCTAATACTCCGCCTATGAGCTGTACGGCCTGTACAGAGCCTCAGTGCCTGTACAAGGGTGCACTTTACCTTTTTACCTTTACCTTACCGTAGCAGAACCTTTAGAGGTGTCGTAAATGAGGAAAGTTAGAATGGGTATATCGTAAAAGTCTATATTCGAACTTAGCGAATGATTATTTTCGACGCTGGATGCTCTGTGCTCAACAATTTCTTCAGTCTCAGCTCCTGGCTCGCAGAAAACAGCCTGTCTAAATTAATCCTTTAAACACCAAATTAAATCCCATCTGCCATTTGCTGGCATTATTAGGAGCTCACCATATTCTCCACGTTAGCAGGATAAGGGTTAAAAAGTAAAAAGGAATTCTTCGGCCCTAGCCCTTACCTCCGAAAGACTGCAACATGTCTCAGTTCCGAAGAGCAGTCATGGCGAGGCATTATGAAGTGGCGTGAGTCTTCCTGTAAAAAGCCCGCTCTTTTTGCCCGACTTTAAGCAGAATCACAATGTATCGCTGAATAAATGAAAACGTTTAAAATATGAAGTTTTACGAAAACTCGTCTGGTGCGTGTCGGAGTGTTTTTTTGTGAAAGAACAGACGGCAGGCGTGACGTTGCTAGTACACAATTCTCGTAATTGTTTTACGAACGTGCCTAATAACCTTGATATTTAGTGCGAGATGGTATGGCAGGAATGTGAAAGGAAGTTTTAGTGACCGAATTTGAAATAGTATCCCGGAAATTTACCGTAAGAGAACTGGGAAAACGACGAAAAACCTCAAGCAAAATAGCCGGTTTTGAGACCGAGTTTGAGCCCATAACTCCCAACTTCGTAATCCGATTTCTCACTCAACGGCGAAGTTCAGTCAGACTTCTTGTGGAAGAGATAATAATAATATCTCATTTATTAAAGGAATTCCATCGTTTTGCAGATGTGAATTTTCATTACCTGATTTATTAGAACTCGCTTCTGGGCTGTATCCTGTTCCGGATAATTAATCCAGTCTAAACCCTTATATATCCTTGAAAATTTATTTTAATATTATTTTTCCACTTTCGTCTCTAACTCTGAAGTGGTCCATGATAGTGGCGGAAAGGTAACGAACATTCAGAAGCTATAAAATGCGTAGAATTACTTGACAATTTGAGCTGCTGCCAGTTTTTCAGGAAGGACGACTTCATTTAGGCAGTTTTGGATACATTGTGCTATACTATGTGAACAGTGCATCTGGTAAGCCTATGATAAGCTGTAACTGGAGACATGTTGTTATGCATGTTGAAATGGTGGAAAGACGATTATGTTCTCGGATTTCAGTGCACGCTAGCGTGTAGCTAGAACGTGGATTACTTTGTGTTGCATAAGGATAGGAAACATATCAGAGGGTATGCATTTTATATGAATTTTTTATGAATCGGGAATAACTTCATGTTTACTTTGGTATCACTGATTCAATTTCCATTCTTTCAACAGAGTAGGTTCTTGAATAGAAGAAGCGATGATGACAACTCAGCGCTTTAGTCTGAGATAAGTGGTAAAACTGCGTTCTTCGTCTGAGTCAATCCAGCCATAATACGAGTTTTCATATTATTTGATACATTATGTGAATCACTCTACATACTTAAAAGTAGAGCATGTTCAGTTTTTCATCATTTATTTATTAAGGCCAGAGAGAAATTTTCTAAAATCTCGTATTTAAATTTTGCATATCGATATATTTTTTTTTGTACTGAAGTTCATGTTTTGGGAGTTAAAAATACACGTGACATTTGAAGTTTCCAGGGTTCTATCTAGTATGTGACGCTGTGAAGAAATGATTAGGTGTTCGGGTACTAAATTGTTGGACACAGCAAGTTGATCCAAAACGAAGACATAAGAATAAACTATTCTGCATGCCATGTCATCACATACAGCAATACTGCAATATATACAAATGCATAGTTTAGAAATATATTTCCCTTATTTTTATTAATTGTTAGTCGTTTTATTTTAAAGTTTAAATTGAACGTTTTAGATGTTAATGAGTCGATAGGGTGGCCATGCGGTGTAAGGCATGTATCTATGGCTGTTCTATTGCTGGGATTGCGGGTTCGATTCACGCCGGTTTTATGGATGTTTTGTCTCGTGTGAATGTTATATGTCGTCAGGTAGAGGTGTCTGAGACGGGCCGATGTCTCGTCCAGAGGAGGCCTACCTAATTTTTACATTTGTGTGTGTGTGTCACTGAGTGTGACCAAGTGCAACATAACTCTCTACACCTACAGCGAATATGTAAAAGAGATCAGAATATGAAAGAAAGAAAGTAAAAAAGAAATATTATTAAGGGCTTCGTGTTATATCTTGCGCAAAATTGTTGTACGTTGAGGTTGTTTGTGAGAAAAGAAGTAACACTGTATTTGAGACTCATTTAAAGTACATTTTTGTAATAGATTGATAGAAATCTAACGCCTTTCCTTTCAAATCCCTTAATACACACAATTAATACCAAATTTCCTAGAAACAATTTGGTAACTCCACAGAATCAATACAGGATAAGACTTTTCCCACAACATGTTATAGAGCAGTATAGAGCAGTATAGAGCCGCAGAATTTTCTAAATTGTTTGCAAATGTAGATACAGTTTGGTTTGCAAAGTACAAGAAAGAATTTTAGAAATCTCCTTCTCTATAAAGAACGTAATCCGATTTGTTATCGTATTCTATCCAGAGGGAGCTTCAAGGAGGAATGTGAGTAAAGCTGTGTTTGCTTCCAGGGGATCTCAGACACTTCAACAATCATCTAACATGTTCGGATGTTACTTTTTGCTGGATGATGGGAAGTTGGTGCGGGGAACAACCAGCAAGTAGGTGGCCATATTTCTTCGCACGAACAGCACGGCAAAGCGGGCCTTCCGTAGCAGACATCTTAACGTGTCTTGGAACGCCTTATCAAGATGATGTGTACAGCATAAAAAGAAGAGGCATCTCGCCAAAGTTTTATTCGACGTTTTGTTTCAACAAACGGTCGGGTATGATATATATGTGATTTTACAAGTACACCCAAGTGTAACGTGACTGTGGACTAAATATTTTGATCACAAAACCGCAGTTTGTTCTTTATGCAAAGAATGAAGACTTCCTTCAACGAATCAACCAAACGATAAAACAAGCACCCAAAAATGCAAGATTTGAGGTTCCTACAGCCATGGCTATAAGGGCGATTTTTTTGATGATTAGGTATCAGTACAACAGAACAACAGTCTACAAAAAGGTAATACTAACCAGCTAAATTTTCGATCTTTCAACAAAAAAAAAAACAAAAACCGACCAATAGCCACCTAAACAGCAAAGAATGCAACCGACCGATAAAGCACGAAAACGAAATGGTTAAGCGATGAAATGACTAAAACAGTCAACCACCTAACGAGCTTATGAGTAATTCAAACAATCAACTCTAAAATAAACGAAGGAAACAGACAAAGAACGATCATCCAGCTGGCCAACTACCCTAGCAATCTACAGACCAGAAAACGACCATTAATATCACCATCCAGTTCAACTGTCTACCGGTTTATCAAACATTCAACCCAACCATCAACTAACAGGTTATCACCCCAACAAAAGTCAACAATTCGACCACTGAAAGCGACCAATCCAAAATCATCATAATGGCTTTTAATTTGGTATTTTTGTCTTTACAGCATGTTTGTATTCTGTGTGTGTGTGTGTGTGAATATATATATACACACACATATGTGTATGTGCGTATATATATATATATATATATACACACATACACATATGTATACATCTGTATGTGCATGTAATGAGATATTGCCTATCTCCGAGCTGAGTTTGATCCAGGTTTCGAGAAGTGCTTATTGCTTCAATAATTCCAGAGGCAGTTTAAAGTTTTGAGTGTAAGCCTAGGATTAATTATCTGTCCATCAAAATGTCTACCAACAACATTCTTACGCGCATTGTTAAGATAGTCACTTCAGTATATTTCATCCACAATTTCTTTCAGCCCGAATGGTCACACTCTAATCTACACCTTTTTCCGTTATATGAAGTTAAATTGTTATTATCCGTTGACTAAGGTTGTGAAAGCCATTTGTCATACTTGTAATTTTTTCTTTTAATACGTGTGACGTAATCTGAATATGGAGTTCATACTTAGATATGCTTGCTATCAAACTGCAGTCGGTACGTCTTGAGCGCAATAAATGTTAGCTACCTTAATAAGTAATGGGTTTTTGCGAGCTTGTAATCTACCGTTTGGCCCCTACTGACGATTATTCTGGTCCAAGAAGATAGGATTGCCCGGATAATGGAAGCATCAGGCACCTCCAGCTCTCTGATACCTGTACACCAGCCTGTAGATCATAGACCAGAATACTGGAATCTTCGTTAACTCCGCTATGATAAACATTTATCTCCCCAGCTAAGGATGACTGAATCCGTACAGTGTGTATTATCGGTGTGCAACTAGGAGGGATCAATTTATTATCAGTCGCGTTAAACAGAAGTGGAAGCGTTGAAGATTTGCTTGTGGTTTATTGTCTTAACGAGTGAGCGAAAGCTTTTCCTACCTACTGGGGTAAGGGGCTTGTCTTCCACCATTTTGTGCCCAGGTAAACACTGTGGTGGTTAAGGTACTAAGACCTCGGATTCTAAAAATAATTCTAGGGTAGTCTATCCGCCGCCAACAGCCTAGGTTTAGGCAAAAATCCTAAGGTTTTCTACGAGAGTTCAGGAACAAACAATACCAGTCATCTCCTTATCTAGATCTATATTCTACTGTACAAGAATATAAAAATATAATTTTACAAAGAAGTAAGTTAGAGGTTATTTGTACTTGAGTGATAAAGATGTTCAGGATAACCCACTTGCCTCTCTGTATAACCAAAAAATATAAAGTTTAAGCCTTATTGTATCTTATGTACGTGGTTGCACACACATGAGCTTATGTACGCATTTTTCATGGTAGAGTCGGATAATATGTGGTTTAGTAAGGATCCGTATTTTAGCTAGTTATGGGGGTCTGATGTGTGACTTCTATTTCTATCGTCACCAATGGGAAAGTGCTTTGCCTTCACTTTGCCTTTGGCTTCAGCAGCAATTGGAGAAACGTTTAAATAGCCGGTTTATTTCTTGACTGGCTTCAGACTGAGCCGTGTATGCTTTTGTCTTACTTAAAACTTCCTTAAGAAAAAAAAATTAATCAGTTCTGGACACTATATTTCCGTGTGTCTTCAGTGTAAGAATCATTCTGGAACAAAATTACGCTCATCCCTATAAATACTGTGAAATTTACGCAGTTTTTCTGTAGAATAACCAGGTTATCCAAACTGGTGTTGCTGTCTGCTTTCACCCACAGAAGAACTCGATGTTGTAAGATGACCGAATATATCCAAACGTGCCTTCTGAATGTTTTGCATGACGTAGAAGTACGGAATCCACTGTAAACATTAGTAATGTTTCTGTGAAACTCTTAAGCACAGTAAAGTGGATGTAGTAATTAAAATACGACCGAACGAAATAGGGTTTACTAGGAAAAGGTATGTAGTCAAACACAACTTAATCACTGAGGTGTATTTAATGAATATGCGATGGAAACAACTATGTAAGTAGAGATCTCTGCACCACGCGCGCGCGCATCCATATAGCTAACCCTTAAGTTCCCTAGACAACCTGATGATGGCCAATACAGGCCGAAACATGTAGTTGTTTCCATCGCATAGTCATTAAATACACCTCCGTGATTAAGTTGTGTTTGACTACATACCATTTCCTAGTTTTAAACACACAACGGGGATGACACACTTCCTAGAAATAGCGTTTGTTTCGCATATTATCTTATGTTACACCAAACCTAGTTTATGGATTCAACTAATGTGCGGTGTTGAATGAGCTACAATTATACAATTCTTTGTAAACTGTGAAAATGATCCATCAGCGAGCAAGTAAATTTGGGACTGCAGCGCACTATCAGTGCTTGCGTGCGTGCGTGTGTGCGTGCGTGTGTGACTAAATTTGATACTATCCTGCTACCCTACCTGAAGGATGTATCAAACCAGCTGATGTCCTGATGTGCAGTATTGTAGTGTCCCTGACCAGGGGATCCTGGGCCCTGTCCCCCCCCCGGAGACAGAGACCTTACGGGCAGACAGCCTAGCGGTGAATTGCTGCCCTGAAGATGGAAGGTTTAGTTTGGAGGGTGGGTGGTTGTCGTTAAAGAGTTAATGCCCACGGAACTAATGGTTTAATTATCACTTGAATGTACAAGGGAGTAGTCCGGTTGTGGAGGCGAGTGCAGGAGTACCGTTAATTTCTATGAGGCCCTTCGCTGTTCCGAAGTGGTCGGCCTGGCTGGCTGTCGTCGTCTCCTTACAGAGAGCACACAAAAAACACTCGGGTTACAAAAACCTTCTGGTCCCAATATCGTAAGAAGACCAAACAAACGTGCAAGAATGCCTGCACATGGTCAAGCGGGGAGTACAACTGGTGGTCAGTGAGCCGCCACGAGCCCCTGGATACTACAGTACGAAACAGACCAGTGCAGTGATCGGCTGAAGAACTGATAATTTTCCACTTTTGAATCAAAGCCAGCCTTCAAGGCAAATGGACAGTATCTGCACAAATGCTCCGACGAGTAGCCACTCAACCAAGTGGTCACCATTGTGTTTCATTGTGTTTTCAAAGCACTGAGAAAGCAGATGTCCTGGTACTTGAAGACCCGTTGCATAACTGAACGGGCCAGTGAATGACTTGTGGGAAGACGAGAGATGGTAAACATACGCACAGGGGCGCCGATCGTCTTGGCGGATGGTATCTGATGGACGCCACAATGGAGATGGATCTTGATCATAAGGAGAAATGGCATCGCTCGCTGCATGCGCGGAATGCCAAAGGAGTTGAACATGGAAGAAGACAAGAAATAAACTTCAGAGCAGGAGAATTTAACGAAAAAGAAAGCCTGAAAGGCCTCTGAACTGTCAGTTTTACTTACTCCCCACGAATCCCTTGTGGCGCCACATCCGTTAATCAACCTCTGAATCTCATGCAGTAACACACTCAATTGGCTGTTATGCAGAAAACGTCTGACTGGACCCGTCAACAACATCGTTACAAGGGAGGCCTCTTTAGCGTTCATAAACTGCTTCGCTGCAAAATGTCATTCAATAAGCTGAGCTCTATCGATCCAACGTGAGGGCGTTGATAATTTATTTATATTAGTATAATTCAAGTAGCTACCTAATTTTGTGTATGTAAATTATATGTTCTTAGTTTTGTATTATTAAGTATATTCCACAGATAAGTAGTAAAAAGTGGAGTGTTTTGATTTTACCTCTCGTATTTACGCTCTAAATAAAAGTGGTATATTGCAATACATTGTAGCCGTGGAGATACGTGTACCATCCAAGGCCATTCCATTTGCGATTTTTGTGGACAAAGTGGCAGTGGGACAGGTTTCATTCCGAGTTCTTCGGTTTTCCGCTGTCATTATCATTCCATCGGTGTTCCATACCAATATTTCTTTGATGTACCATCGACGCTATATTATACTACAGGGGTGCTGATAAGTCCTTAGCCCGAGCAGGAAGGAAACAAGCCACATTCCCCGCTTTTTATGGAACTTGGAAGTTCATTACCACATTCACAAGAGTCCACCGCCTGCCCCTACCCTAGCCAAATCAATCCATTCCTCTGTTCATCACACTTTTGACAGTCGCAGCTTGTTTCCTTCTTGGTCGGGCTAAGGACTTATAAACACCCGGTATTAGCAACTGGCAGCGTGTTTTAATAAGACACCCTTCATTACACCATATATTAACTTAAATTTCCGCTTTTTATTATTAATTTTAACACACACAAACAAACACGTGTGTATGCATATATATATATATATATATATATATATATACACATATATCGTGTGTATGCATATATATATATATATCGTGTATATGCATATATATATACATATATATATCGTGTGTATGCATATATATATATACATATATATATATATCGTGTGTATGCATATATATATATATATACACATATATATATATGTATATATATATATGCTCCCTGCAGTTAGTTAATATACATAAATTTAAATAATTACATGGATAAAATTCGACAATGTAACACTAAATATTTTACTACTCGGGAAATTCCCAAGTTTTTACACGAACTTAAATTTCACTACTCTCGCGCAAACTTTCGCCTCTGGTTTGTAGCTAGGGCGAAATAAGTCCATTCGTCACACTCACAAACTCTTTCATATATGATCCCTTCGAACAATGTCATCACATACAGCGTAACTTCCCAAGTAATCCAGACGAAACTCTTTGGGTATTTCTAATTTCTTCCGTCTATGTTACATTTCCGATAAATCTCACCCTCCTTGATTTGATAACCGGAATATTGTTAAAGATAAAGGACTAGGAAGCTCCTCATTAGGGAGTATAATTTATGACAGCCTGTTACTAGTTGTATGACAAAGAACA
>Ga0131853_10024264_pt1 | contig 10946 bp, 4 predicted proteins | sample TergutLab28metaG_FD_92764 | JGI IMG/M metagenome (GOLD analysis project Ga0131853, IMG submission 92764) | Labiotermes labralis P1 segment gut microbial communities from Petit-Saut dam, French Guiana - Lab288 P1 (version 2) (version 2) | ecosystem: Host-associated > Arthropoda: Insects >...
GCACAGGCGAGCAGAGCTGAAAGCAGCACCAGGCAGTACATGATTGATGTGAAACTGGACGCTTGGCAATAATGAGCCACTGACAGTGCCTACACTATATATCTGGAGTTATATCGTGTGTTGCTTAGAACGAACGAAACAATTGACCTTTGATTGTAGTGGCAGATTGTTTTGTATTACAAATATGATCTACGAGTGTTTTTACACAATTCACCATCAATCAGTTATCGTGTAGTGACTGTCTAAATGAAAGCAAGTTATCTTATTGTGCCTAATACGGACTCGAGAATATCTACTGTCTTGATATACACACAAACTTGACAGATCAAAGTCATTCCCTGACGATCAAAGTTGACATAATATCCCCATGCCATTTTTTGCACACCCTCTGCAGTGATGAGAGAATTTACATTTGTTAAATGTTTGTATTTTTTAATGTATTACTAAGTTATAAATTCAGAGGCAAATTTAACAAAACATTATTCGATTCTAAAAACGTCAAATTGATTCAGACATGTGGATAGGTAGCTCCTTCTAATTAGATTCCATTCCGTCTTCTCTTCTCTCATTCCATTTACAATACAGTGTTTCGTTTTCTTTAAGGCAATTCGTTCATTAGTTAACGAATTAGTATAATAAATGTTTTTTTTAATATTTTCAGTACTGCCTTTAAAAGTATGTATTAAAGGAAAAATAAGTTACAACGGTAGTAGATTTATGAGCTTGGAAATTGAATTCCTTCTACTTTAAATTATTCGTACAGTAAAATTAGTTTTACATCTCGCATAAAATGCTACCGCACTGAACTTCATAATATTCTTACATTGTTTAAACACAGGAATACGTATGGACGTGGAATGGTAGTGTTTATCTTGCCAACACTGAGTTCGGAACCCCGGATCGTCAATTCAGTAGCGAGTCGCCCTACCGACTGTGTTTTCGCGGCAGCCACACAGATAAATACCGATAGCTTATTTGCTAAAATGAAGAATGTTACAAAGACAATAGCAGTAAAGTACATTTTCTCCTTCTACACACCGTGCAGGCATAAGGAGGAGTGGAGTTATTGCTCCACACATTCAGAATGTCTGCACCAGATGGCAGTGAACGGTCAGTATCACGCCCTTGCCAGTGTACCGTGGGGAAAGGCGACACTGTGCCGTCAGAGTGGGAGTTGGATGGGCTACAGTGGCGGTCAGGATGTTTTGTGCAAGAACCAAATGTGTTGTAGTTACCGGAATCGAACCCCAGACCCTTCTTTCCGTACAATAAACACAGTTTCGTTGTTCATAATCATTTTTGTTACTGATTTTAAGTTAACTGGTTTTGAATGTGCAATATTAATTTTAAATTATGAGAGGCACATAATTTATGAAACAAAGGATTCTGCATTGAACGTAGAGATAACAGGATAGTAGATTAATTTGAGAAGATAAGATAAACAGTGCATATTGTGTTGTGAAATATTGAGAGAGATGTGTTTAAGGTGAGGGTCAAGTGGACAAATGGCGTGACTGCAGATTGTGTGTTAATGTGTTGAATCATTGTTAAATATTCGCACTTTATCAGAAGAAAATTAGATAACTGTTTACTGCATTTCAAGCAAAGGAACCGTCAAACAGAAAGCGTAATTATTTTTGAGAAAATTCCGCACACATACTGATTGGCCTTCAGAAGAACCTATATAGATTACTGTCGCTATGTGAGAAGTTTTGCTTTGCTGCTGTAACAACTTACCGATTTACGTCTACCCTATTACCACAGTCACTCAACTCAATATACAACAGTCAGCCAACCGGACATGAACGAATTATCTGCCACGAAATTTCCTGTGAGGTCTGCGTATGAGTTGCAGATTCATGACTGTACAACAGCAGGACGTATAACTGAGCGTATTGTGAGGTGGTGTAGTTTAGTAATCATCCGGCAGCAGTACATGTGTCTGAGACACTTGTCTGCTAATGTATCTCCGTAATCATACTATAGGGTTATATAATTCATCTGCTATTTTATCCAGTAATTATACAAGAGTACACGTGTCTTAAGGTATTGTCTGCTAATGTATCACAGTAATCATACAGCTGTATATATCAGCGTATTGTTAGCTATTGAAAGGCAAAAGAAGATAAATTTTACCCTCTAACGGACGCTGAAATCCAAGAGGTGAAATAGAAGTACGGTTCGACTCTTTTTTAACCTCGGTTCTAAGTGGGTTGAGTGGTTAATTTCAGGTCCCGGCAGCTATTCCCCGGAAAAGAGACCGGCTACACATTGCACAATTGGCTGGTTTGACCCCAGGGTCCATGTGGACGATTGCTGGAAACGTCGTCTCTACCAGGATTCGATCCCCGGACTGACCAGCCCGTAGACAGTCGCTACATTGTGTGAGCTATTCTGACTATGCTCTCCTAGTTCATATTTTCTACTAGCATAGCTCATGAATTTTAAAAGAACATTAAATGTATCTGGGATTTATTTCTGCCAGTAGAGACATTCGGTCCTGAAGTTATCAGACATCGTCAGAGATTAGCTCAAGCTGTGTGCTTGCAGTTTAGCATTCAAACAAAGAACCGTCAACCAGAAAGCGTAATTATTTTTTTAGAAAATTCCGGAGATCTACTGCGTGACTTTCAGAAGCTCCAATATAGATTACTGTCGCTATGTGAAACGTTTTGCTTTGTTGCTGTACCAACTTACCGATTTACGTCTACCCAATTACAACAGTCACTCAATTCAATATTCAGCAGTCAGCCAACCGGACATAAAGCAAATAGCTGCCATCAAGTACCCTGTGAGGTCTGTGAATGAGTTGCAGACTGATGACTGTACAACAGCTGGACGTTTAACTGAGCGTATTGTGAGGTGGTGTAGTTCAGTAATAATTCGACAGCAGTGCATGTATCTGAGACACTTGTCTGCTGATGTATCTCAGTAAACATACAACAGTATTATATTAGGTGGGGTAACTACAGACAATAACACAAGTAATGTGTGTCTAATAAATGATGTTTTCATTGATAAAAACTGCATGTTTCGGCCAATAGTGGCCATCATCAGGTTTTATCCGAAATTATAGGCTAAAAATATAAATTTTATACAATGTTTGCCACAGCGTAACAATATTGAGATCTCATCATCTATGTGTTGGGCAAAGTTTGTTTCTTATGGCCCTGGTTTGTGCTCCGTTACTCGGTGGAATGGTCCCGTGGATTGAGTGGTATAGCTTGGAAAAATGTGGTATTCTTTTGGCTCCTGGGGGGGGGGGGGTCTCTGGGGGCTGATCCTTCTTATGTCTCAGAGACTTCTTTTACGATGGGGGGTATCTACCTTCCTGTTTTTTTTTTCTGTAGGCTAGTGCCTTTGTTATTCTGTGGGAGGGAGAGTCAAACATGTGCGAGTGCAGGTTGGTAATTGCGTGGTGTGAGTTACTTTCCCGTGTCTGTGTTCTAGGTGAATGGTACTTACATTCGTGTGGCTTTCTGTATATTCTTTGGTTCGTGTAGGGTGTCCGGGAGCTTTTTATTCTCGATGTATGCTTGTGATGCTCTCTGCAACTCGGTGTGTGTTCAATTGGGATCATGTTATGCGTTACTCTGGTGCCGTGTGTAGGGGTAGGGCACATGCGTGTGATAATCTGGTGGGAAAAATATATTTTCCGTGTGTTATACAATGCACTGCTCTCTTATTATCCTTCAGCACTGTGTATTTGGGTCACTGTTTGCAGTTGCTCACTGTTCACTATAGTGTATCTGAAACACGTCTATCTGGTGTCCTATGTATAAGCAAAGTAACTGCGTGTGGTAATCCGCAGGCAATATGTAGCGTAGTGTTCATTTCACTCTTCACCAATTACATTCCTGCTCTGTGTAATTAGGTCACTGTTAGTAGCTGCTCTCTTTTCACCATTGTATTGTGTGTCGCGTGGTGTCTGTGACGTCTTGATAATGGCCAGTGTTGGCCGAAATATGTAGTTTTTATCTACAATAAGCGCCACTTATTAGACATACATTAGTTTTGTTATTGACTGTAGTTACTTCACCTAATAATTACTACACACAATGGGAATGACACACCTCAAAACAGGACTATATATATTTTATCTCCTGTTTTATCCAGTAATCACAGAACAGCAGTACACGTGTCTTAAAATGCTGTCTGCTAATGTATCACATTAAACATACAGCTGTATATATCAGCGTATTGTTAGCTAGTGAGAGGCAATGAAGATAAAATTCACCCTCTAAAGGAACCTGAAATACCAGAGGCGGATTAGACGTACAGATCTACGCTTCTTTAACCTCCTATCTAGGTGGGGGTGGGTCATTAATTTTCACTGGCTCACATTTCATGCACCATATCATGCACGTATATTACAGCTATTTATTTCATTACGTCTCCCTGTTCTCTATAACCCCAGGTCACTTTAGATAGTCCTGTACTTTGTACAAACCCAGTAATATGTAAGTCCTCTGTCGTAACATCAAATGCCACACTGTAGAAGCCCACTATGTAAAATTACATTAATAATTATCGATGACATTTGTGTGTAGAATTATCGAATATATTTGTATATGGAATTTCAATTTCTGTAAGAAGAAGCAAATATCACAATTATATTCATTTTTAAGTAACTGCATTATGTCGTTTAAAATGTATGTTATTATTTCTCCGACATGTTTCGGCTATTAATAATAACCTTCATAAGGGATATCTTAGAATATTTGAAGCTATGAAGCTTTCTAGTTGTGGCCTACTATCTCGCTGAAGATATATATAATTATTAGCTGAATCTTTTCAGAGAATTTCTCTTTTAATAAGGATGGAAGAAAGAATGGAATATTTTTTACATGAAATATTAACCAAAGAAGTAGTGTAGGGAAATGAGAACGTAAATGATTACTGGATAAGCGTAAGTTTAATGGCGTAATGACTGGTAATGAATTCCTTGGGAAGGAAAAATATGTAAGGAAAGAACGGTCCGTTGATGCAGAGTGCGTGGAGATAACTGATTAAAAATTAAGTGAAAACAGAAGAAGATAAAAGGGCTAAACAAAGCGACTGTGTGTAAGAATATCGTTAAATGAGTAGGATTGAAATAAAATGTACAGACATAAGGAGGGACAATAGAGGAAAGAAGGTTTTGAAAAGATGGAAAAACAAATTGTGTTTCATGAAAATAGAAAGTTTTTAAGAATAACTGATTATCACGTGAATATTTGAAAGCAAGAGAAATTGGTGAAAGGTGGATGAAGGTGTAATGAGTTGTGAATTGGGAATTTTAACAGGATGGGGCAATTACTTTAGCAACTTCCTTGATATTATTATTAATACACATTTTAATAGTGAAAGAGCTGTGAATGTTCAAATCAGAAATTGTTCCTTCATTTTATGAAGATAATTCCACCAACATCATCTGATGAAGAGAGGGAAGCGATGAAGGGCATGAAAAATAATCAAGCTGCACGTACAGACCATCTTTAGGCAAAGAGGTTTAAATGTGTTCGGTATGAGATAAAGAAAAATGCCGGAATTTGTGAACAAAGTGTGAAAGGGAGAAGAAAGGCCACCAAACTGGAAGAAACGAATTAAATGACAACTCAGTGTGAAATGAGAGAAAATGGATTGTACAGATTTTATGCGCGTGAATTTGTATATTGTTGCTTACTAAACCCTGTCCAGAATCTTATATCATAGACACTGAATGTATGTTGAAATTAAGGCTGGAAAACTTCAGCGCGCCTTATATTAAAGCAGACCAACTGTAATTCATTTCTTCATAATTCGAAAATTTACATCTAGGTAAGATACCATACAAAACAATGAACAGTACCAAGCAGAGGAGACAGGTACTATATTAAGGAAATTAACTAGGAGAGTAAATAAAATAAAACAATTTATATAAAAATATGTACTTTGTACTAATTAGCTACAAATTTAGGACCTTCTGAGGTGAAATTTGGTACTCTAATTTTAACAAACGAATCTCACTGAATATGATATGACCTGAAGAAGGAAATGTTGGACAAAAAATAAACGGCTGTTAATTCTAGAGTCTGTCCTTACGTTGTTGGTTCTGTGTTCTTAAATATGAAGAGGACTGACTAATTGGTTCAGCAGTTGTAAGGGCAGTGCCCCAGAGCATAGCGATAAAGGAATGGCCCAATATCGACCGCTCTACTAACACTTCGTTAAGGGAATCCTACAGTCACCGTCGGCCCGATCGGGTTAAGTAGGCGGTAGCTGCCATCAGAATCAATTAGTCCTCATTCAAACTCGATAGGTTCAAGGACTATAAGGTACAATCGAAACGACAATCAATTCTAAATACAAACTGTATACTATTTTACTAATATTCAATATATATATATATATATATATGCTTTTATGCACTAGTAACACGTTATCTGCACAATAGACTGTCCAGTTACAAGCCATAGTTTTCTACAAAGTCGGTTGCTAAAATTAACTGTCTGGCCTCTATAAAATACAAAGTGTTTCGACAATTTGGAAAATATATCTTTTAATTTAGTTTTGCCAAAATGACTCACTCTAAGTAAGTAAGTTAGTTCAGTCAGTGTGACTTACCTTTGAGTAGCAAAAGGTACGCGACGTTAAGTATCATCTCAGGCACCAATTTGTTTCAGAATCTTCGTAAATTAATATTCTTCTCCAAAATGGCGCTGAAGCGTCGGTAATCAAACATACCATTTCTTGTGTTTTTAATTATTTGTATATGCTGGCATGTGTTGAAGTGACATTGTCCACACAGCGTTGGCTACTATCCAGCTGCGCACAGCAGACACCTTCGTGTAAACTGCAGGGTATTGTGGACGGGCACATCGCACTCCCCAAGAGACAATACCAACAAGTCTGCTAGCGGCAACCAATGGTCCGCAAGAATCACCCTAATAAAACGTACGTGCAGTAAAATATTTAATTAGTTTTGCCCTTTGACACCTCAAAACTAATTCAGAGTCAGATAAGAGTGAGGGGCAGAAATGCGACAAAAATTTCACTCGAAAACCAAATTACTTCAGTGTCTGTTAATTTGCGGCAGATTCCTTAGGCAGTTAAAAGATTTTACAGTGTTGTTTTAATTATATGATACATTAGAATTGTAAGTTAATTTGAGGCGAAACTTTTCAGTTTTTTGCTACAGTTTATGTTGAAAATTAATTGTGGAGTAATTATTAAACTGTTTCGAAGTTAACAAATCTGTAAAAATTTCAATCCTACTCAGATAAAATTTCGTCATGAATGTCTTAAACCAGTTTGGTTACATTTGGAAAGTGGTTGCAAAAAGTGTCTACTAACTCTGTTATTTCTTTGCTTGTTCAATTGTAACTTTGTGACTGCCAAAGGATGTTGATTTTGTGAAATTTAATATTATTCATCTTTACTGAACAATATAATAATAATAATAATAATAAGTAGTAGTAATAGTATAAAAATTGAACAATAGAAAGTTTACCTATAGATATAATAGACAGAGGTTGGAACTGCCTTTGATTCCCTCAATGTATGTAGGGTCATTTAGCTACTGCTAAGAAGAGATGGTGGTAATGTGCAATTTTCTACCTAAGAAAGAATCAGAAAATTATGTCCCTTTTCCCGCCACGTTTATATCTACATAAACATTGCGTTTGAAAAGACAAAAATACTTAGTTGATATTCGAAGAAATTATAAACTTAAAAGTTTGATTCTGTGCTCAGAATGTGTGAGATGCAATGACGTTCTACAGCAAGGATTAGAAGAAATGCATTTCACAGAGGATTAGCGTGAGGTAAAGCTGGTTATCACAGCAATATTTAACAACATTTCAGTGTATACTGGCACATTGAAGGAAATACAGACCAGCACAATGGCAACGTCATGATCCAAGGTTTTTCTATTGTAACTTTCTCGTACGATTATCCTTGCAACACTATGAATAGATCCACCAGGTTTAGAGTAAGTGGAGCCGCTATCAGAGAGAAAAGTCTAGTTGGTATCATGTAGACAGCGAAATATTTATGTTTATTATAAGCATACAGTTAATAGAATGTTATATTATAAATTCCGTATTATGTTTAACAACAAATATTTTGTGTGTTTATATATACAGAATGTGTAATGATTTGTGACACTTATTGTAGGAAATGAATTCTTAGGTTTCTGTGACCACATTTCATATAAACATATTCGGTATTGGACGGTTACGTGGCAGTAACCGCTTCCAAAGTAAAAAAGTTAAGGTTTATTGGAAATATTATGGATTAAAGTAATGAACAAACACATTTCGCAATTAATTTGAAACCTAAATTTAACTTCATAACAGAAACTGCCATTAATTCACAACAAACACTTCCTAAAGCAGCTTTTTCGAAAATTCCATGATGTCTGACAGTCCGTTCACAATAATGTGTTAACAAGGATTAAAAAACATTGTGAACCATAACAACTGAGAATATGACCCATATCCTCCAGTAATGTTCACAAATCACGAATCACCGTGCATGCAGCTGTGTGTGTGTGAAAATATTCTGATGTTGTGTTTGATGTAATTTTACGCGAAAATACTTTTTCTCAGTAAGGGTGTCACATATTTAGGAGTTGCTGGAGAAAATATTTGGCCATAAATTTGACGATATAATGGGAATCTCGAGAAAATTACATATATATAAGCGCATCATAATATGTGCACTGTCTAATTGTTAAGGTGCAAAACCAAGGAGACAGTAATGTGAGGCACTTGTGATACATATATTAGAGTTGAGGTGCTCAATCAAACCTCTGAATACAAGACCTGAGTGGTGCAGGAAAACTAAGAACATTTTGTGACTGGATACTTACAATGGAATATATCGGAAAGAAATATGTAGGGTAATGTGACACGGATCCATTTTGTTCAGAAAATGGACAGTGACTGAATTGTGAATAAAAGAGTGAGAATTTGGGTCCAACGAAAGTATGATAGAAAGCCGATTAAATGGGGGGGGGGGGAAGTTTGCTTTTAAAGAAAGGCTGTTCTCAATGGCTACCATTGGACGGATTTTTAAAAAAATTTATATTTCAGAATTTTTTCATTGTTTGAAATCTGTCAATAAAATTTAAGTTTTAGTAAAATCTGACAAGAATAATCAGTACTTTTCATAAAGCTGTATGTAAATTTGTGAGAATATCTCACTGAGTTTTCTTAAAACAAAAATGCTTCACTCAAAATTTGGAGATAAAATAAAACACAAATTTTATGTTGAATAACACTTTTTCCGAAAATCGAGCGGGCAATGAATTTGTATGGGAAAATACTGTAGAGCCGGACAGGCCACAGATGTCAATAAAGTACAGCGCATGTGCTTTGCATGCTGTATATCTAAGGATAAAATAACAAGTTTAGAATATGTAATACTTATTACTTTTTACACAACAATTGTTTCAAAAACGCTTCTGAATTTTACTTTGTAAGTACATTGCCTGTCTTCGGCCTAGTTAGTGTTTAGGGAGGTTGGAGATACAGATTATATTGAACTGAATTCTATCAAGAATTCCCAGCATATTTCCAGCTGTGCTTTGTGAAGTGAACCTGACATTTTCCAGTGTACCGGAATATTTGAAACTCTCGTTTTAATTTGGAGCATGTATAGCTGGTTGTATGCAGTTGTGTTTTGTGACTTGTGAAATAAATAACAAGTCTTGATTTAATATTTACAACAATTAATACGTAGATTGGTATGATGTTTGGTGATGACCAAATTGTACATGCTTCTTTCTACGGAACCAACCTACCCGCAAAGCAGTGTACCGCTGTCACCACGCAGTTCGCACTGATGGTGGAGCCACCGCATATGTGTGAATTCGAATACCGCAGTGATATCTGAAATTCAAATATGCATTGTCACTGAACAGAAATGGGCTGAACGACTGCATTTGTTTAATGTTTTCATCACACGAGTGATAAAAAATATACAGATTTTTCCTCTAACATCTTCAAAAAAGATGTCTGTTATGGGGATTAGTTTAGTGTAAATACACTGCAAACGTGCGTCTGATTATCGTCTTTATGTAGCAATTGTAAAGGTTGGTGAACTGGAAAGACAGGCGTAGTATGAACAGAACAGTTTAATTTTTTTAACTACATCAATATTTTCCCCTTTTATTCTATCAGTACTTATGTTAATTTTGTTTGGCATGGTAACTCACACGTTGCTATTCATTTCTACCAGTATTAGAACAAAATCTATTTCCTAACACCACAGTCATTTAGCCATTTTTTAGCCTGCACACCAAGGAACGTCTCTGAAAACAGTTGGTTTTACATTCTGCATGGAATTGATATACGTCAGTTGTTTGCAGTTAAGCAAGTCGAAGTAATAAGTCAATGTGAAATGAAACTGCGATGCAGTTGATGAAGCAACAGATAACAGTACAGAATCACCAGTTTTCTTCTGTTCAGTCAACGATACCTCCGCTGCTGCACACAGCCACAGCCTTGTGTTTCGATTGGTTTTATTAATACGTTTTGACAACTAAGATTTTGTCATTACAAAGACAGGCGGTCTCTTTTGTTCAAATATTCCAAAGTATCGCTAAACTGAACAGCAACACAATTGCCATACCTGGTAGGGGTAACTGGTAATAGTTGCTGTGCTCCAACCAACAATAGTTGCTGTGCTCCAACCAACAATAGTTGCTGTACTCCAACCAACAATAGTTGCTGTGATCCAACCAACAATAGTTGCTGTGATCCAACCAGCAATAGTTGCTGTGATCCAACCAACAATAGTTGCTGTGATCCAACCAACAATAGTTGCTGTGATCCAACCAGCAATAGTTGCTGTGATCCAACCAACAATAGTTGCTGTACTCCAACCAACAATAGTTGCTGTGCTCCAACCAACAATAGTTGCTGTGCTCCAACCAACAATAGTTGCTGTGATCCAACCAACAATAGTTGCTGTGATCCAAC
>Ga0131853_10024265_pt1 | contig 10946 bp, 9 predicted proteins | sample TergutLab28metaG_FD_92764 | JGI IMG/M metagenome (GOLD analysis project Ga0131853, IMG submission 92764) | Labiotermes labralis P1 segment gut microbial communities from Petit-Saut dam, French Guiana - Lab288 P1 (version 2) (version 2) | ecosystem: Host-associated > Arthropoda: Insects >...
ATCCGCGTAGCGGATTTTCATACCAACCTATTTCTGCCGCCGCCGAAGGCGGTATGTATTGAGAGGAGATGTTTCATGGTTTGGTTTGTTCTGGGCATAACTGCGTTTATTAACACGCTGATTGTATTTATGGCCTGCCTGGGGTTGTGGACTTATGAAGACGCTAAAGTCAGAAGCCAACAGCCGCCCGGTTTATGGGTTTTGATTGTGTTGCTAGTTCCAAACCTTGTTGGGTTAATTATTTACCTGCTGGTGGGCAGGACAGTAAAACAGTTGCCTAGCCCGGGCAAGTATAAGAGGGCGGTAATAATATCCGCTGTATGTTTTGGGCTGGGTGCTATTATGATGCTATTTGGCACTATTAGCCTTGTACAGGCGGATAGGTTTGACCGCTACGGGTCGCGGCAAATCGGTTCTTTTGTGAGGCTTGAGGATGATTTAAGAAATGGTGTGTGGACTATTTCCGCCGACAGCGCCAATGGCTACAGCCGTAGAAACCCTGTATTAAACGCGGTGGAGATGGACGCGTTCCATGTGACAAATATATCCTCAGCCGGAAATGCCGCTTTGCTGGTTGAGCAGGGTAATAACTCAAAAACAGTAGCTATCCCAGGCGGATTTGACGGCTATATAGATTTAAGCGGCTTTGAACCTGGGCGCGTTCAAATCACGGTGGAACTTGACCATGCACAGGATGTAAATATTACAATTAGATGGAGGTAGACATGATTTTATTTGTATTGGGAGTTGTATTTTTTAGCCTTGCCGCTACGGCATTTTCAGTCGCGCTTGCACTTTGGACATATGCGGATGCGAAAGTTAAAAGCGACCAGTCACCTGTATTGTGGGTATTATTGGTGCTGCTTGTGAACCCTATTGGGATAATATTGTACTTACTAATGGGGCGGACCAACAGGCAAGCCGAGCCACCAGGCACATTTAAGAGCCTTATGATTGCAATGGCTGTTTTGGCGATATTATCTGCCTTGATATTTGCGGTTGGAACCGTGCGCTTTGTACGGAGTGAATCTACCGGCGTTGGGTCTGTAAGAAGCGGCTCGTTTACTATGGTGCGCAGTAATGTCAGAAATAATGAATGGACATTTACAGCCAGAAACGCCAATGGTTCTGAGCGCCGCAGCCCTAATTTAAATGCTGCGCAGTTGGCCGCGTTTCATGTGCTAAGCGACAGCGGTGATGGCATCATGCTACGCTTGACACAGGAAAACAGGACGGAACTGGTGGACATATCTGGGTTTTTTGATGGATATATAGATATGAGCGCCTTTGAACCGGGAAGGGTTAGAGTTACATTAGAGTTTAACCATGCTAATGATGTGGATGTGAAGGTTAGCTGGCGAGGTTAACACAGCAAAGGGCAAACATTTATTTTGCAGCAAAAAACGAGAGTTGGCTCGCGCCTCTCTCGTTTTTTTAGGATGTTTTTTGCAACAGTCTCTTTTAATTCTGTGCGAGTATTTTTTAAAGAACTTACTCTCTACCTTACGGATTTACTACATTAATTGGCTCGCCACCTACAAAACCTTTTAAATTATTTACGGCAATATCCATTAAGCGTTGACGACTTTCACGCGGTGCCCAGCTGATATGTGGAGTGATGATACAATTTTTAGCGCTAAGCAACGGATTGTCGCCTTTTATCGGCTCTATAGAAACAACATCTAAACCCGCGGCAAAAACCTTGCCACTATTAAGCGCATCTGCTAAATCTTGTTCATTTACAAGCGGGCCGCGTGAGTTGTTAATTATAATCACGTTGTCTCTCATTTTAGCGATACTTACTTTATTAATTATGTTTTCGGTGCTTGGGAAAAGCGGGCAATGTAATGAAATCACATCAGATTTTGCAAAAAGTTCATCTAACGAAACGTAGCTTGCGATTTCTTTTCCAATGTCGTTTTCAACTTCGTCAAATGCGATAACATTCATTCCCATTGCTTTTGCAATTTTACCCACAACTTGCCCAATTCGTCCAAATCCAATAATACCCATGGTTTTGCCGGAAAGTTCGATAAGCTGGTAGTCCCAAAAGCAGAAATCTTCACATTTTTCCCATCGCCCTTTTTTTACAGCATTGTCATGATGCCCAACGCGGCTGGCTATTTCAAGCAATAATGCAATTGCAAACTGCCCAACAGCCTCTGTTCCATATGCGGGAATGTTTGAAACAGGAATATTTTTTGCTTTTGCCGCAGCAAGGTCAATAACATTGTACCCAGTTGACAAGGTACCAATAAATTTTAAATTTGGGGCTTTGTTGATAATATCTTTGGTTAAGGGTGTTTTGTTTGTGTAAACAACTTCGGCATCACCAATGCGTTCTAAAATTACTGCGTCATTGTGTAGGGTGCGGTCATGCACTGTTAAATCCCCAAACTTCTCAAAACCTTCCCAACTAAGGTCGCCTGGGTTTTCTGTATAGCCATCCAAAATTACAATTTTCATATAGCATCTCCCGTTAAATTGACATCTTCGGAAACTAGGGAAAACAAACTGCACTTCAAGCTTGTTTGCCCTAGTTTCCAAAGAGGCCTAGTTAGTTACTTAGATACCGCAATTCGACTATCCAATGAAATATCGTCAATAGTAATTTTCTGCGGGTCAATTCCAATTTTAAGCAAGCCCTGCAGGGCTATTTTAATCGGTATAAGCGATAAATCTATATGCTTTTTGGATATAAGCTGTGCCGCCTCGGCATCTCTGTTCATAAGGGCCTCTACAAGGTCTAAATGCTCTGGAAGCGTCTCTTTTGGGCTGCGAAGTAGCCCCGCTGTATAGGCTTTTGGCAGTATTAAAATAGACTGGTTTGTGTGCTGAAGAATGCTGTTATTAGAAAGTTCGACTAGGCGGTCATGAAACATTTGGTCGCTTTTGGCATATGCGGCCACATCTATGGTTGGCTGGTCTATAAAAGGCTCAAAAATGCTTTTTAACTTGACAAGCTCCTCCACTGGCGCAATCTCAGCCACATCAACTACCGCCACCATTTCTATCGCTTGGCGTAGCTTATATAGCTCAACCATTTCAGTTAGAGATACTTTATGCACATAAAAACCTTTGTTTGGAATATTGTCTACCAGCCTCTGGGATTGTAACATGTACAAGGCCTTAATCACAGGTGTTCTGCTAACGCCAAGTTCATTTGCAATGTTAATTTGGTTTAGCTTGGTTTCGGCAGTATATTCTTGGTTTATTATTCGGCTTTTTATCTCCTCATAAATTTCTTGGATATTATCTTTATTTTCTTCAAGCACCATATAACTCTACAATCCTGCCTTTCATCCATAGTCTCTATTTCAAGGGAATGTCCGTTGCGCGTTTTTTATAAGCAAGCATGAACGCATAAACAAAGGAATGCAGCTACGATGCTTGTTTATAAAAAACGCGCATCTGACACTCCCTATTTCAACAATTCTAATGCCGCTTTTGTGATATGCTCCGCATCCAGCCCATGTTTATACAACAATTTTTCATATGGCCCAGACTCGCCAAACACATCATTTAACCCTAGCCTGGCAACACGTCCTATGCCCATTTCGGCACAAATTTCGCATACTGCACTACCAAGTCCATTAAATTTGCTGTGGTCTTCTACCGTTACAATTTTGTTGGTTTTTCTGATGCAATTTTTAACCAGCTCACTGTCTATGGGCTTAATTGTATGCATATCAACAATAGTTGCATGTACATTTTGGTCAGCAAGTTGTTTTTGCGCAACAAGAGCCTGGTTTACAAGATCGCCCACCGCAATAATGATTATATCTTCGCCATCACAAAGGATTTTGCCCTTGCCTAATGAAAAACTCTCGTTTTTATCATATAGCACTGGTATAGGGTCACGGGTTAGCCGCACATAAACAGTACCTTTTGCATGTACTGCCTGCTCTAAGATAGATTGTGTTGCAAAATAGTCAGCAGGCATGGTTACAGTCATGTTGGGTATGCCGCGGTAAATCCCCATATCTTCAATTGCTTGGTGAGTAGTGCCATCATTTGCAGGCGTTAAACCACCGTGACCACATGCCAAAATAACATGCAAATTGGGATAGCAAATAGAGGTGCGAACCTGCTCAAGCATCCTCATACTGCCAAACACAGCATATGTGCTTATTATTGGAATTTTGCCCTGCGCGGCAAGACCGGCAGCTATTCCAGCTGCATTTTGCTCTGCAATGCCTACATTAATGTGCCTGTCTGGAAATTTTTTTGCAAATTCACCGGTTTTCATGCTTTTGCCAATATCACAATCTATAACAAAAAGATTCTCGTATCGTTCGCCTAAACCAACTAGTGCGTCACCAAAAGCGTCCCGGGTGGCTATACGCTCTAAACGTAATTTATCGTTCATGACAAATCCTCCATAGCGCGGCGATATTCTACATCATTTGGAGCTTTGCCGTGCCATTCTACCACATTTTCCATAAATGATACATATTTTCCCTTTACAGTGTTTGCGACAATACATAGTGGTTTATCTTCTTCACTTGTGTGGGCTTTACTGTTAAGCGCATCAAGTATTTGCGACATATCATGCCCATCAATTTCTAAAACGCGCCAGCCAAATGCGCGCCATTTGTCTGCATGGCTTTGCTTGGGCATAACCACTTCGCAAGGGCCGTCGTTTTGTAAGCCGTTGGCATCAATTGTTGCCACCAAATTACTCAACCTGTATTTTGCGGCAGCAGATGCGGCTTCCCATATTTGACCTTCGTCGCTTTCGCCATCACCTATTAAAACAAAAACACGAGCTGTGCTTTTATCATATTTAAGCCCAATTGCCATTCCAACGCCAGCTGATAATCCCTGCCCCAATGAGCCGGTTGTCATATCAATGCCTGGTACTTTAGTCATATCTGGATGCCCTTGTAAAATCGAGCCAAACTCACGCAGAGTATCCAATACTTCAAGGGGGAAAAAGCCACACATAGCAAGCGCAGTATAGTGTACCGGGCAACAATGTCCTTTTGAAAGGATAAAGCGGTCGCGGTCTGGCCAGCTTGGATTTTTGGGGTCTATACGCATTTCACTAAAGTAGAGTGCGCTAACAATATCCGAAGCCGACAACGACCCGCCTGGATGCCCAGACTGCGCCTTGTATATCATAGTAATAAGGCGCTGACGCAGTTCTTTTGCTTTATTTTCAATTGCATTTTTTTCGGAAATCACAGGCAATCACCCCTTTGTCCTACCAAAAATGGTATCCCTCATAAGGTCAAGCATATCAAAGGTCTTGTTTTCATCCATGCGCTTAAATAAGTCGTCCGTGTCAAAACGGTCTGCCAGCTCTCCAAGAAAGTCCATCCATTCAAATGTTTTCGTCATGGTGAGTACCGGGTCATGTCGCATTGGAAATACATCGGCTGTAATCCAGCCATCGTAGTTTAAACGCTTTAGATACACCAAAAATTCTACATAATCCCACAAGTTAACAGTCCCTGGCAACAGATCCCAGTCCCAGTTGCGGTAGTTATCGTTGATGTGAATGTAAAAAAGTCGATTCATTGCATCAAGGAACGCCAAAGAATCCGCTGGTACTTCCCCTGCTTGTAGTGCGTGGCCAAAGTCTAAAGTGACACCTACATTGTTTTTGTTCACATATTCGCAAAAAGCTGCCATTTTACCGGCGTTGTTAAGCAGTACATGTACCCTTGGTTCGCTTTGCTTATATTCCAAGGAAATTTTAACATCTGTGCGGTATTCGGCAGCTTCAGCAATAGATTCTGCCGCCTGCTTGAAAGCACGCGAATAATCCAACTCAAACGGATAGTCTGAACCATCGCCTATCGGGCAGGTTGTTACCATATTGCAACCAAATTCGGCGGCGCAGTCCATACTTGTTTTTAGTGCGTCTATAGCGGCGCGGCGCGCTTTTTTATCCGAGCTTGTAATGCTGCCATAACGCCAAATAAGTTCACCCTTTGTGTTTAAATTAACTGCCGAAACCCCAAGACCATAATTATCTAATAACGACTTTGTCTTAACAGGGTCGCTAAAATTTTGCGGATATACCACTTCTAAACCTTTGCAACCTTTTATTTTTGAAGCCAGCTCCACCATTTCCTCCATGGTGCGCACAGGCTGATAATCAATAAACCTATCTTGCACCTTACCCATAAAACCTGTAATAACCGAATAATTTCTATTCACAAACAAAACCTCCTCCAATATTACTAGCCTTGCCAAATTAATCAGTTCATAAACAATCAAATGAATTCATTTATAAAATAGCACAATGCTAACAACACTGTCAAGCATGGCGAGTCTAATTGTGCAATTATGCTATTAAATCATCTGTGAAATTGAATTTCAAAAAATTTCTTAGTTAGTTATTGACATGCAACCGACAATAAACTAATATGTTGCTCGAAGTTATCAATCAAATGAATTCACAATGCAATTAATGTTTCACAATCCATTATTTAATTAAAGGAGGCAGAAAGTGAAAACTAAAGTAAGCGTGCAGGGAGACAAATTTCTAATAAATGGCAAGCTGGTCTACAGCGAAATTGCCACTGCCCGGCCCGAATCCCTGGGGCTTTTATGGAATCAAAGGGTTATTCAAGGGGTGTTTGACGACAAGAAAGACAGAACCAGGTTCAACCTGCTTAAGCAAGGCGTGTTTGAACCCGAAAAAAACACAGACAACCTAATAGCGTCTTTGCCCGAGTGGTATGACTATGGGATGCGCGCCATTACTGTAGGTTTTCAAGGTGGCTGGCCAGTGGGTTGTGTGGACGTAGCAGACATTGAAAACAACCCATTTGGCGAAGATGGCACAAGCCTTGACTCAGCTTACGCCGCACGTATGGACAGGATTATTAAGGCAGCAGATGAAATTGGAATGGTTGTTATTGTAAGTTTTCTTTACTGGGCGCAATGTAACCGCTTAAAAGATGGGCGCGCCATTAACAATGCAGTAAAAACCGGATGCGAGTTCTTAAAAAATGGTGGCTACACAAATGTTATTGTGGAAGTTGCCAACGAATACAATATTCCGCCATTTGAAAAAAGCCAGCTGGCTTATCAGCCACAGTCTATGGCGGTACTTATCCAAAGGGCACGTGAATGGTCTGGCGGGATGCTGGTGGGTTGTTCTGGTGGTGGCGCAATGGCAGATAAAGAAGTTATTGAAGAAAGTGATGTAGCCATTGTTCACGGAAATGGTGCGACACGTGGGCAATATTACGATTTCTTGCGCAAAGTGCAGGGCTGGGCAAATGGCAAGCCTGTACTGTGTAACGAAGACTCACCGTGCTGTACTCGTGTGGATGTGGCGTTAGAGCTTGGTACATCTTGGGGTTACTACAACAACTACACCAAGCAAATTCCGCCTGCCGAACACGGAATACTCCCTGGCGAAGATTTATATTTTGCCAGAAGAATTGCACGTGCAGTTGGCATTCCTGTAGAAGACCTTCCTTTTGAGGACCAGTTTTATTTGCAAGGGTTAGAAGATTGGACAGAATTCCACGGCAAACGTGCCATAAGGCTTGCTGCAGAATTTCCAGAAGAAGTGGACTATGTAGACTTTCATTTGAACGGCAAAAAAATCTATCGCAGCTATGATGAACCTTTCTTTTTAGACACAGAATTCACATGGCTGGCATCGCCAAGAGTAATGAAGCCCGATGAAAAGGACTGGAAAGCAGTAGTTAAATTAAGTGATGGTAGGACGGTAGAAAAACAGGTCAATCTTTAAAAATTGTGCGCGTAAAAATAAGGAGGAACAAAATGAAGCGTTTAAGTTTAATATTAGTGCCTCTTATGGCTGCAATGATGTTTATACTTGCCGCATGTGGCGGCGGTGGCGCTGATGATACATCAACAATAACAGCCAGACCAACAGGGCCACTTGTTGCCGAAGGTGAGCGCGAAGTTGTACGTATAGCTTGGCTTGGTTTCCACCCTGAAGATAGAATCGACCCTATCAGCGGCATTACCGTCAGGGGAAGCTGGGAATTTATAGAATTGATTGAATCCATTCACCCATATGTTGAGCTTGAGATAATTAACATCCCTGGTGACGGCTGGATTCAAAACATGCAAACAACAATCCTTGCCGGTGAAGCCGATATCGGCTGGTACACCAACCAAGTAGCCGCAACCCAGTGGTTTGTTGACCATCGTGGATTTATGGAGCATGACCCTAATTTTTCTGAAGCAGATTTCCGCTCTACATTCACGGAAGGCGCTGTTAGGTGGGTAGAATACCGTTCATTTGACTTTCCTGATTCAACTGGAAATATATATGGGCTTCCACTGGACGTTACCGGCGACATGATTGTTATTGATACGTTAATCCTTGAACAATGGGGCGTAGAAATGCCAGGAATGTTTCCAACCTATGCTGAACTCCTAGACATTGCCCGCAGAACTACAGGCACAAACCCTGTGACTGGTGAGCATAACTTTGGAACGTTTTTGCGTCCTTTCTGGTCTGAATGGCATGCGATTGGCATGGATGTATTTCCAACTCTATACCTGCCAAGCATGGATTTGCGCGAGCTTGATATGGATACCTATGTGAATTTTATCCAGGACAGCCAACTGATGTATGACTTCTTCCAATATTTAATTGACTTTATCGAGCTGGCGCCTCCAGGAATCACTGTTGACGTTGGTGCCGAAAACTGGTTTACACCAGAAAATAATATTGCCGTTATGATAGACGTTTCCAGGACTCGTGACTGGATTCGTTATGACCTTGCAGGCATGACTGAGATTACAGAGCGCTTTGTTCCCGTGTTTATGCCTGTAAGCCCAATGGGTTATTCTGGCTTCCCAGAATCCCGCAGTATAGCTGTAACAAGATATGCTAACAACCCATGGTTGGCATGGGAAGTGCTTAAAACGATTACCACCAATATTGATTCCTTAAACTGGCTGTTCACACACCGCGAAATGGGCGCGTTGCCAGCCTTGCAAGACCCAACAGGAATACATCTTATGGATAATGACTTTAACAGATTCCGCTGGGAAGGCCGTTTGACCGGGATGAACAATACCCACGATTACTGGTACTGGAGAGAGCCTATGCAAAGGATATTTGCCGACCTGTTTATCGGCGAACTTACTGCGGCGGAAGCCCGCGCGCTTATGCACGAAGATACCATACAGTGGGTGGAAAACAGAATTAGATTGCTTGGGTAAAGTTTTGCTAGGATTTAACCAGAAATCAACTGGTGGTTTTTTACCACCAGTTGATTTTAAAAATCGAAATTATTTGAGCTAGGAGGCATTTTATGACAGCCAGCCAAGCTAAAGCTACAACTACCAATGTTGCTTTAAAGCGGTTACTTCGTGTGTTGAAGCAGAACTGGTCGTGGTATCTTTTTATATTTATCCCTGTATTTGGGGTTATTGTGTTTAATTTTTATCCGCTTATTACGGTTATCCGCCTTTCGCTTCTTAATGCACGTGGCGGTTTTGTAGGCATGGTAAATTATGAATTATTATTTGAAGATAATTTGTTTAGAGCCTCGGTAGCAAACACTCTTTACATGGGTGTTTTGGGCATTGTTTTAAACTTGCCCCTTGCCTTTATGTTAGCCGTTATGCTTAACCGGGTCGGGCGCGCACAGGGTTTCTTTAAGGTTGTTTTCTTGCTGCCAATTATCATGTCTATGGTTGCCGTAGCAATGACTTTTAAATTTATTTTTAGCCCCGACCCAGCCGGCATTATTAATAGCTTTATAGGGATTTTTGGTATAGAGCCGCAGGGCTGGATTGCAAACCCGGCTCAAGCTCGTGAAACCGTTGTTATTATGGCCGTGTGGAAGAACTTGGGCTACAACGTAATTTTATTCTTTGCTGGGTTGCAGGCCGTTCCAGAAGAATATTACGAAGCGGCATCCCTTGATGGTGCGAATGAGGCGCAAAAAATATGGCATGTTACTTTGCCATGTATCCGTAACACTATGATATTTATTTATATTACAACTGCAATTATGGTGCTTAGGCGTTTTACCGAAGTATACGCAATCTCTAGCGAGTACGGATACCCAGGCAACGCATTAATGACAGTAATCCTTTACATTTATAGACAGTCGTTCTCTACATTATTCTTCCAAGATATAGGCAGAGGCTCTGCCGCAGCGGTTGTACTATTTATTATTACTATGGTAATAACGGGTATAAATTTTGTTGTGGTAGACCGTACAGACGATGGCTCAAAAGTAAGCTGGCTAAAAAGAAGAAGGAGGAAAATAGCATGAGAACTAGAAAAAAGATAGAGATTTACAAAGTCGTTTATTACTCTTTTTTGATACTTGCTACAGTCCTTACTTTGATTCCAATCATTTGGATGCTTTCGTCCAGCTTTGACTATATCAGAAGCTATCAGCTACCGTTTCCGCCTAGGTTCTTTCCTCGGAATCCGTCTACGTTTAACTACGAGATGGTGCTTATTAACATGAACATGATGCGTTATCTTTTAAACACAATCATTGTTGTTGTATTAAGCACAGCTCTTTTATACTTGACCGTTCCTCTTGCTGGTTTCGCGTTTTCTAAGGGGAAATTCCCGCTTAAAGGCTTTTTGCTGCTGGCAATTATGTCTAGTATGATGGTGCCTTTTGAAAGCCGCTTGCTTCCGATATTTAACATTGTGAGAAACTTGGGGTTAACTAACTCATACCTAGGCATTGTGTTGCCCAGTACAATGACGAGTGCGTTTTTTATCTTTCTATGTAAAAAGGCATTTGATGATTTGCCAAACGACCTTATGGAATCGGCGGTTATTGATGGCGCCAGCAGGTTGCGAATATATTTGCAAATATATTTGCCGCTTACAGGCTCTATAATGGCTACAATGGCAGTCATCAACGTAATGAATATGTGGAACGATTTGCTGTGGCCAATGGTCATTACCAACCAGGCACGGATGAATACCGTCCAGGTCGCGCTTGCCGCATTTTCTTCTGGGA
>Ga0131853_10024266_pt1 | contig 10946 bp, 22 predicted proteins | sample TergutLab28metaG_FD_92764 | JGI IMG/M metagenome (GOLD analysis project Ga0131853, IMG submission 92764) | Labiotermes labralis P1 segment gut microbial communities from Petit-Saut dam, French Guiana - Lab288 P1 (version 2) (version 2) | ecosystem: Host-associated > Arthropoda: Insects >...
AGGTTTATGGCCTGCTGTTGCTGCTTATCTCGAAATGTGTATTGTTTGACCAATTCTTAAAGTTTTAATATCATGGGGTGTATCCTGTCAGTATGCATAGCGCCTCATTGGACTAGCACGTTATGCCCTCGCCATTTTCAAAATGATGAGTCGCTGCACTCGGACGTATTTCTGCCTGTTGTCCTAATAGTTCATTGCCTCACTCCATATCGGGGAACCGTACATGAGTAATGCCAGAATGGCACCTTTGTACATTGTGGCTACCGCCTCGTTCTTTAAGCCCCTATGTCATTCTTGCTAATGTCGACAGATTATGTATTAACTTTGTACAGCTTTCTGCCGCGTAACTTATTTGTCTAGGAATTCAAATTTCTGGTCCAAAATTATTCCTAAATATTTCATTCGTGTCACTTATTTGAAATGCAAGTAAATTGTGACGTCCTTGTCCTCCCTCCTTTTTCTCTTTGTCACTAGGATTGCTTTTGGTTTCTTATCGTTAAATGTGATTTTATTTCTCCTCGACCACTGGTTCATTTTACTCAGCTCTACGTTCGCGTAGTTCTCCATGGCTCTTATTAAATCTCCCCTTCTCGCTATAAGCAGATCATCTGCATATGCCACGACTTTGATTCTAGCCATAAATTTAATTTGCAGCAGCGAATTGAACTGTAAGTTCCAGAATCCTGGCCCACAGCAGGACACCCGAGGGAATCCTCTGCTTATCGCTTTCTCTCTCCGTAGACTGTTCGTCGACAGTACCGCTGTGCGTTGGTTGAAGTAGCTCGTAGTGAGTCTGTAGAGGTTTTTGGGACATCTGCTTTCTCTTAATTCTCTCAGGGCCCCCGGCCACCATGCCGCGTCAAACGCTCCCTGAACATCCAAACTAATCAATGGTATTACTTCTCCTGCGTCTAGGCTTTCTTGAACGAAGGCTTTAATTCCCATTGCCGTATCGACCCTACTTTTTTGTGGTCTGAAGCCGAAATGATTCTCGTTGATGTGTCCTCGAAAGTAGGCATGGTAGTTTACTCTGTTTATAAGGAACGTCTCCAACAACTTGCCACCTGAGTCAACTAGGCTTATTGGGCGGAATTTATTTACTTCGTCACTTCCTTCTTTGCCCGGGTTGGCTATGGGTATGACCCTTGCTTTGTTCCACCTCTCGGGAAAAACTGCTTCTCTAAGGCTGCCATTGTAAATTGCAGTCATATACCTGAGCATCATTGTGCTGACACATTTCCACACTTCGTTTGGAATTCCATCCTCCCTGAGGCCTTGTTATTTCCCATGTCCTGTATCACGTTTGTCACTTCTTGCACTGTAAATTCCTTGTCTTTTTCTGTGTCGAGCGGCTTTTATGTGAGAGTTCGGATCTGGCTGTCGTCCGACCCAAATTTGTGTATCAAGTGTAGAAGTGTTTTTTGTAGATTTGTTGTAATGTAGCCATCTTGTAATCTCAGTGTGGTAATGTGTGTGGCGCGTTTTGTCTTCCCTGCAACCATCTTGTATATTGCGTTCCAGGGGTTAGTCACAAATGTTAATTTACAGAACTCTCCACGATTTAATTTTTTCCCGCCTGATTGCTGCGGCGTGCTCCGCTTTTGAGGCTAAGTATTGTCCTTTCCGCTGCTTTGTAGCTCATTTTTTTCTTCGTTCGTTGAAAACTTCGTCTTTTTGCATTCATTCTTTCCTCTGCTTCGTGAGTTGAGAAGTCCACCACGGAAACGGTTTGTGCCGCAGCGCTTTCACGTACCGCCCCTTCCGCGTTAGCGAGGATCGGAATACCTGTTCCAGGATATCTTGGAGTTCGTCCACTACTGCCTCGATATTTGGCGCGCTTTTCAATCTTTGACACCAAGTTTGATCTAACATGCCCTCCCCCTTGACTGTCGTCACTGTTTCTCTTTTAATGTGTTCCATTATTTGCAATACCGTAGCTTGGAACTTATCCATGTTTTTCTATGTCACGATATATCTTTTGCTTTGTTATTGGCTTCGGCCTCCTGGAATGTTCCGTTCCTCAGGTCCTATTGAATGATGATGTGATCCGAACAACTTTCACGGTCATGTAAGCCAGTCTTGTAGGTATTTAATCGCTGTATTTTTAAGAATCATCAAGTCTATTTTGCTCTCTCCACGGCATGTTTGGAACGTTGTGTAACTGCTTTCTATATTCGCTATGTGCAACTGATTACTTATTAGGAACTCTTCCATCTTTTTTCCTCTTTTATTAGTAAGTACGTCATGCTATTTTGCGGATTTCGCATTGCTATCAATCGCGAAGACGATCCCAGTTCCCTTAGCATGAGCCGTTGCCGCTTTCATTCTTTTCAAATCCTTGTCAATTGAGCGTTTGAAATCAAAATACATGCTGGCGATCACTAGTGTGGCACTGCCCACTCTTGCCTCAATAATAATTACATCCTCGTCAGAAAGTTTGATATGAGTATTGCATCTATATGTTTGTTATTAAATACAATGGCCGCGCGTATTTTACCCGCACCGAATGTGAATACTGTTCTGGATCGTGGTATCACACCTATTTTGTATCCGATATTGTACGGTTTTTGTACACAGATTAGGTCCGTGTTTTCTTCTTCAATTATTTTTAGGAGGTTGGCAGTGGCTAGCCCAGAGTGCTGCAGGTTTATTTGCATTTATTTCAGTCGCGTCTTATAAGCGCCTATTCTGTCTCAATGTTTAACGTTAGCCTTAATTTTAGCAGTAGGCAATCGGTCCATTAATAATCAGATTTAGCCTGTTCCTTTCCGAAACTGCCAACAGGCTGGGGCATCATCTGTCCAAGGCGGAGTGGTCGGCGCTGATTACCTTAGTCGCATTGTGCTTGTTGTACGACGCGCAGTTGATGCACTTATGTGTCGTCGGATAATTCTGTATTCCTTTTGTGTGAGGGCCAGCATATAGTGGACATGTTAATTCCCCTCGACATTCCGTTGTCCTATGGTTAAACTTCGAACATTTAAAACACCTGATTGCAGTTACGTAGATGTCAAACCTGCATAAATGCCATCCTAGTGTGATTTTATTCTATGTATGTATGCATGTATGAATTTACGTACGTATGGATGTATATATGAATATATGTCTATATATTAGTGTGTATGTAAGTAAGTATGTATATATGTATGTAAGTATATATGTATGTATGTTAGTATTATGTATGCTTGTGTTTATATATGTATGTACACACGTATGTATGTATTTGTGTATGTATGTATTTATGTATGAATGTGAGTGTGCAAGCATGAATGCATGTATGTATGCATGTACGTAAGTATGTATGTATGTATGTATGCATGTGGCATATATGTGTGTATGTACTATGTGTGTATATAAGTGTGTATGAATATATGTGTGTGTATATTTATATATGATGTATGTACGTGTATATTATGTATGAGTGATTGTATGTACGTACGCAAGTATGTGTATATAAGTGGGTAGGTATATATGTGTTTATGTATGGATGTAAGTATGAAGGTTTGTATGTATGTATATATGTTTCTATGTATGTATAAATGCTTGTATGTTTGTATGTACGTATGTATACGTGTATGTGTGTATGTATGTGTGTATATTTGTATAAATATACTTATGTACGTGTGAATTTATATGTGTGAGTTTTGTATGTATGTATGTATGTATAGATGTAGGTATGTGTGTATGTATGTTTGTGTCTATGTATTTCTGTATGTAAGCATGCATGTAGGTATGTGTGTATCTATGTATGTATGAAGGTATGTGTGTATGTATATATATATATTTATGCATGTACGTATGTCTGACTGTTTGTATGTATGTATGTATGTTCGTATGTATGTATGTATGTAAGTAAAATGTATGTTTGTATGTATTTATGTATGTATTGTGTACGTATGTTACTAAATATATATGAATATATTTATGTATAAATATATATGTATATGTAAGCATGTAAGCATGAATGTATGTGTGTGTTATGTGTATGTATGTTTGTATGTCAATATATATGTATGTATATTAGTATATAGCTATATTTGTAGGTATATAAGAATGTATGTAAGTGTATATATGTTTGTAAGTATTATTTATATACGTATATATGTAAGAATATATATATGTAAGTAAAAATATATTTGTGTATGTACGTATACACATATGAATTCACGTATATAAATATATGTATGATTTTATGTATATATGCATGTACGTATGTTTGAATGTGTATATGCATGTATGGGTGTATCTGAATTATGTTTGTATATATGATTGAACTTATGTATATATATGTGTATATGTGTGTTTATATGCATGTAACTATAGTGTGTGTTTGTGTGTGTGTTATGTATGCATATATATATGTATATATATGTGTATGTACATATGCATGTATGAATATATATATGTGTATGTATGTATGTGTGTTTGTTTGTATGGATGTATGTATGTGTGCTTGCATGTAAGTATGTAAGTGTATGTGTGTGTATAAATGTATATATATATTTATGTGTGTATTTATGTATTCTATTATGTATGTATGAAGGTATGTATGTATATATGTTTGTGTCTATGTGTGTATGTATATGTATTTGTGTTTATATATGTATGCATGAAAATATGTGTGTATGTATGTATGTATGTATGTATATGTGAACGTATGTATGTATTTATGTTAGTATGTGTGTATGTATATATGTATGTTTGTACGTATATTACTGTATATGTAATGAAGTATGTATATATTTATATATGTTCGTGTGAATGTATGTATGTATGTACGTGTGAATATATTTAGGAATGTATATATGTAAGTATATATATATCAGTGTGTATGTATATATATTTTACTATGTATATATATGTATGTAGTATATATATATATGTACGTATGCATGTATATATGTGCGCATATATGTATTTTTGTATGTATGTATGTGTGTATGTACGTATATATGAATGATATGTGTATGTATTCATGTGTAGTGAGTCCCTGTCACCACGGCATGGCGCGTCCTCAGTTTGCGGATAGAGGAACGGTTTACCTTATGGAGTGTAGCTTCGAATAAATTTAGTTAGCAATCGTGGACAGCCGACAATGGGTGACCTCCAGCTTGGGGAATTGGAGAGGTGATAACAACACCTTCTACTAAAACATCCACGTTAACAAATACTTTCAGTTATGAAGTTTACTCTGTATGCAAAACAATCTGGAGGTAAAATACTCCCCACTCGGATCTCCGGAAGGAGTGTTTCTACGGAATCATCGCGCAAAATACACAAGGATAATAAATTAGGTACGTGGTTCGTTAGGGATCTTTATAGGGCAGGTTCCCTTACGGCAACAGCGAGGGAATTAGCGAGGTATAAATTGGATGAAGTCGGGGTGCATCAGGTCAGGTGGGAAACAGAGGGCACACTAATGGGAGGTGATTATAATTATTTCCACGGGAAAGAAATGAAAATCAACTTGGAATGGGTTTTTTGTGCACTATACATTTGTATCTGTAGCAAAGAGAATAATTTTGTTAGCGATAGATTTTCTTATATAGTGCTGAGTGGTCGCTGGCTTTATATTATTGTTGTAAATGTGCATGCACGTAGTGAGGAGAAACGTGAGGATTTGAAGGATAATTTTTATGATGAATTAGAGGAGGTGTTCCATCACTTTCCAAAATATCATATGAAAATTTTACCTGGGCATTTTAATGGATAAGTAGGTAGAGAGGATATTTTCAAGCCAATAATTGGACATGAGCGCCACCATCAGGATAGTAATGATAATGGGTTTAGAATAGCAAACTTTGCCAAATCATAAAATCTGGTTGTTAAGAGCACGATGTTCCCTCACCGGAACATTCATAAATACACCTGAACCTCCCCTAATGGTAAGACTCACAACCAGATTGACGACGTATTGATAGATAGGAGGTGGCAATCTAGTGTACTGGGTGTGCGAAGTTTCAGGGGAGCTGAGTGTGATACAGATCATTACCTGGTCATTGCAAAGGTTAGGGAAAGATTAGCAGTGTTCAAACAGGCGACACAGAGGTTAGACAGGCACAGATTTAACCTGAGTAAGCTAAATGAGCTGGAGGTTAGGAAACAGTATCAGGTTGAAATTACAAGTAGGGTTGCAGCGTTGGAAAACTTTAACGAGGACGAGGATGTAAATAGGGTTTGGGGTAACATTAATCATTATATCCAAATTTCAGCAAAATTGAGGCTAGGTATGCACGTATGTAAGCAGCATAAAACCTGGTTTGATGAAGAATGTTTAGGTTTTTTGGATCAAAGGAAGCGGGCAAAAATTCAGTGGGTATAGGAAACATGCAAAATTAATGTAAATAATTTGAACAGTGTAAGACGTGCAGGTAGCAGAAATTTCAGGAATAAAGAGATGGATAATTTGAGAGCTATATTTAAGGAACCTGAAGCTAACAGCAAGATTCAAAATATTAGTGATTTGTATAGGGGCATCAAAGACTTTAGGATGGTGTAACAGCCTAGATGCTATATAGTTAAGAATGAGAAATGTGACGGGTTTGCAGACCCCAGCGTTCTATGATTAGGTGTAGGAACATTTTCTAGCAGTTATTAATTGTGCATGGGGTTACTGATGTTGGGCAGGCTGAAATACACACAGCAGAACCACTGGTACATGAGCCAAGTGCTTTTGAGTTTCAGTTGGCTATCGGCAAGTTAAAAAGCCACAAATCACCAGGTATTGATGAAATACCGGCAGAACTGATTAAAGCAGGGGGTGGAAAAATTGCGGGGAGATACATAAGCTTATCACTTCTATTTGGAAGAAGGAGAATTTGCCTGAAGAGTGGAAGGAGTCGATCATTGTATTTATTCACAAGAAGAGGGATAAAATTAATTGAAATAATGATAGGGGCATTTTAATTTTACCATACAAAATTTTATTCAAAATCCAGCTTTCAATGTTAATTCCATATGCGAAGGAAATTATCGGGAATCATCAATGTGGTTTTCAACGCAACAAATCGTCGATTCATCAAATATTCCGCATTTGGCAAATAATTGAGGAAAAATGGAAGTACAAAGAAAACGTTCACCAGCATTTTATAGATTTCAAGAAACTTATGATTCAGTTAGGAGGGAGGTCTTATATAAGATTCTCATTGAGATTTGTAAACCTAAGAAACTTGTAAGTTTAACAAAGATGAGTCTGTCTGAAACATATAGCAGAGTGTGGGTAGGCAAGAATGTGTCTGACAGGTTCCATATTAGGAACGGTCTGAAACAAGGAGACGCTCTAACACAACTGCTTTTCAAATTTGCTTTAAATTACGCCATTAGGAGGGTTCAGGTAAAATAGAATGGCTTGGAAATAAATGGTACACATCAGTTTCTGCTTATGACGATGATGTTAATATACTGATAGGAGATAAACATATTTTAAAGGAAAATTCAGAAGTTTTAGAAGCTGCTACTAGAGAGATTGGACTGGAAGTAAGTGCTGATAAAACTAACTACATGGTCATGTCTCGAGTTCAGAATGCAGAACAAAATCACAGTTTGGGGATTGATAATAGTACCTTCGAGAGTGTGGAAGAGTTTAAATATTTGGGAAAAACTTTAACAAACCAAAATTCTTTTCTGGAAGAATTAAAGTGTAGTATGAGGTGAGGAAATGCTTGCTATCATTCGGTGCATAATCTTTCATCTTCCAGGTTTCTATCGAAAAAATAAAGTTCAGTGTATATAGAATTATAATCTTTCTTGTATTTTTGTATGTGAGTGAAGCTTTGTCATTGATATGGAGGGATGAAAGGAAGCTGAGTGTGTTTGAGTATATGATGTTGAGGAGAATATTTCGATTTAAGATGGAAGAAGTAAAGGGGCAAAGGATGAGACTGCATAACGTGGATCTAATTGATTGTACACGTCACCCAATATATTGGTGTGATAAAATCGGGAACAATGAAATGGGTTGGGCATGTGGCGCGTGTAGGGGAGGAGAGGAGACGTATAAGGCCTTGTTGGGGAAACCGTAGGGAAAGATACCACTGGGAAGACCTAGGCCTCGATTCGTTTATACTAATAGGCTGGATCTACAGGAGCTGGAATGAGGGTATGTGGACTGGATTGGGTTGGTCTAGGATAGGGACAGTTGGCGGACGCTTGTGAGTGCGGTAATATACTTTCGGGTTCTATAAAATTAGGAAAATTTCATGACTAGCTGCAAACTAGTTAGCTTCTCAAGAAAGAATTTGCACCCTGGAGTAATTAAGTATATACGTACATATATATGTATGGTTCTACATACGAATGTTAGTATGTATATATGTGTATATGTATGTAAGTATGTATGTATGTATGTTTGTGTGTGTTTATATACAATTATATATTACTATGTATCTATGCTAGTGTGTATGTATGTGTATGTGTATGTGTATATGTAAACTTGTATGCATGAATGTGTGTATGTAAGTGTGTACGTACCTATGTAATTATGTATGTATGCATATATGTATGTATGTATGTATCCATGTATGCATGTATGAATGTATATATGTATGTATGCATTTATGCGTGAATGCATGAACGCATATATGAAATTACGTATGTATGTACGTTTGCGTTTGTGTGTTTATATTTGCATGTATTTATTGTGTGTATGGGTGCGTATGTATATGTATGTATGTATGCATGTATCTATATATGTAGGTATGTATTTATGAATGTATATACGTTTGTATTACATAAGTGTGTATTTGTGTATGGTAGTATGTATATATCTCTTTATGTAAGTGTGTATGTATGTATGTCCGATTGTATGTATGTATGTGTGTAAATTTATATGCATGCATGTTTGTATGTATGTAAGTTTTATTTAATTATTACTATGAAGTATTTATGTATGTATATAACTAATTATGTATGTGTGTATCTCAGTAGGCATGTGCGTATGTATGTATGTATGTACGTACTTATGAATATATGTAAATATTTATGTATGTATGTATGTTAATATGTATGTATCCATGTATGCACGTATGAATTTATGTATGTATGTATATACATATGTATAAATTTGTCCCTGATTGCACGAATTCATTTATGAAATTATTATATATATTCGTATATATATATGTATGTAGGTATGTTTATATTTATATGTGTATATATGTATGTACTTATATCTATGTATGTATATATGTATGTGTGTAAGATAGTATTATATATGCTTTATGTATATAAATATATATGTATGTTCCTTAGTATATATGTATCCTTTTATGTAAATAAGTATGTTCGGTTGTATGTAGGTGTGTAAGTGTTTATGCATGTATGTATGTAAGTATGTATTTTGATATATATGAATATAGAATGTATGTATGTATGTAAATAATTATATAAGTATTTTAGTTAATATGCATGCATGTATGTATGTATGTATGTATGTATGTATGTATGTATGTATGTATGTACGTATGAACGTATATATGTAAGAATTTATGTATGTAGTACATTAGTATGTATGTATGTATGTATGTGTTTATGTATGAATGTTAGTGTGTGTGTGTGTATGTATGTAAATTTGTACGTATGTATAATTGTATACTTGAATGTATGTGTGTATATATATTTGTGGTTACGAGTGTATGTATGTATGTATTTATGTATGTACGTGTGTATATATGTATGTGTGTATGACTATATGTTTGTATACAGGGTGTCACAGGAGGAGAGGACCTAACTTCGGGAGAATTTTCCTTACGTCAAACTGTAACGATATAACCCAAAACACCTATATCCAAAATTCAATGTTTACGGAGATATTGACGAGAGATTTTAGAAATTTTGACAGCTATTACTCTCTTATTGGTTACCAAATACATATTGAAACTGGCAGGAATATGTGGATATTGTAAAGTTAATATCTGTACATAACATCAAAGTAACTTGTGAGTGACATAAAGCCATTAAATTGAACTAAAGAAAACGCTCGCAAACGCGTCATTGTTGTCCAATGACTTCGAACCACTATACACTGCTAGCAGATGCTCGCCAAGTTCGCTGTGAGCTTAATCTAGCGATAGCGCAGAAATGCAGCCAAAGGGGAGTGGCTCCATCCCGTTGTGTGTATGATGAATAAAATTAGTGGAACAGACCTTACCCTATATTACATTAAAATAAACTTCGCAATACAAGCTCGGGTGAAGTTAGAAGTTACACTTAACTTCTTAGCTACAGGAAGCACCTACAGAACTCTAGTAAGTAATGATACATTTCAATCGCATTTGATTATTTCTACAGTATAGCTAGGTTTCATAACAGACACTCTTGGTAGGTTTTGCTTTAAACTGTACAATAGGAATTTTTTGAATAAAATATTTTGATGTTTGACTTACCTTCATGTAATCCTGGAGAACATAAGCACCTCACATTTTTCTATAACGGCTTGAGAAATGGCTGAAGGAGAAATGGTAACTGAAAACTTCATGTATTCTAAAGCCCGCCCAGTGGCAAGAAACCTTAAAGTTAACGTCAATCTTTCCTCTACCGATAAAAAATCTCTCATAACTGTATTTTTTGTGGTCGAATTCTTGATAATCCAACACGAGAGGCCACACGACGAGTGAACAGACGTGGACCTCTCTACACCATGTCAAGAATGTTCTTCCGCGCGTTTATCGTTCGTACAATCTCTCTTTCAGAATGCAAAGCAAAGGTCGGAAGTCAACCATTATCACGCAATGACTGCTCAACACGCGTAAATACGCGTTTAGACGGAATTCTCCTTTTGGTGTAAAGGCGTCGGTATTCGTTCACGGCATCACTTGAATTACCATCGAAATATCCGTAAATGTAATGCATATCGCAATATTCAACGTGGGTAAAGAGAAAAGGCATTTTAGTACCTCAAAATTAACCAAATCACTGTCTTGCAATCACAAACACAAAATGTATATTAG
>Ga0131853_10024267_pt1 | contig 10946 bp, 10 predicted proteins | sample TergutLab28metaG_FD_92764 | JGI IMG/M metagenome (GOLD analysis project Ga0131853, IMG submission 92764) | Labiotermes labralis P1 segment gut microbial communities from Petit-Saut dam, French Guiana - Lab288 P1 (version 2) (version 2) | ecosystem: Host-associated > Arthropoda: Insects >...
CGAGCTGGTAGGTCACGCCGGGGTAGAAGCCGCGGATGGCGTCGGGCGAGAGCTCGGTGAGGTGGGCCGGGATGACGCCCCAGGCGCCCTGCACGCAGACCTGCATCAGGAACGACCCGAGCGCGAGCCAGCCGGCCGTGGTCGAGAGCGCGAAGAGGGGCACGATCGGCAGGCCGAGGATCGCGCAGAAGGCGATCGTGTAGCGCCGGCCGTAGCGCTGCGAGAGCGTGCCGAAGATCAGCCCGCCGATGAGCGCGCCGATGTTGTAGATGATCGCGATGACCAGCGCCGTGGTCTCCGACAGACCCGGCCCGCCGTTGTCGGTCGACTGGAGGAACGTCGGGTAGACGTCCTGGGTGCCGTGGCTCATCCAGTTGAAGGCGGTCATCAGGATGATCAGGTAGACGAACCGGCGTACGACGGCGCCGTTGAGGAAGATGTCGCGGAAGCCGGTGCGCGTCGCGCGCATCGTCTCGCGGCTGCGCTCCCACACCTCCGACTCCTCCACGCGCGTCCGGATGAGCAGCGTGATGAGCGCGGGCAGGATCGAGAAGGCGAACAGCCATCGCCAGGACAGGTCGAAGCCCCGATTGAGGATCAGGAAGATCACGGCCGCCATCAGGTAGCCGAAGGAGTAGCCCTGCTGCAGCAGCCCGGAGAAGAAGCCGCGGCGCTCGCTGGGGATCTTCTCCATCGCCAGCGCGGCGCCCAGGCCCCACTCGCCGCCCATGCCGATGCCGTAGAGGAACCGCAGCACGATCAGCACGGTCAGGTTGGGCGCGAACGCGCAGGCGAAGCCGACGACGGAGTAGAAGCAGACGTCGACGATCAGCGGGATGCGGCGGCCGACCCGGTCGGCCCACAGGCCGAAGATCAGGGCGCCGACCGGACGCATCAGCAGCGTGGCGGTCGTCAGGAAGGCGACCTTCTCCTTGGAGACGCCGAAGTCGGAGGCGATGTCGGCGTAGACCAGGACCACGATGAAGTAGTCGAACGCGTCCATCGTCCAGCCGAGCAGCGAGGCGACGAAGGCGTTGCGCTGGTCCGGGGTCAGTGGGGTCCGAGGCACCCGGTGCCTTTACCCCGTGGCCCGCGTGGTGATGCGGGTCACGCGGGTCACGGGGATCAGTGCGGCGTCAGCGCAGGGTGCCGGCGAACCAGGAGCTCGTCCAGATCGCCTCGCGGCGCACCCGGCTGCCGGAGTACGGCGCGTGCACGATGTAGCGCCGGCCGTGGTGGATGCCGTCGAAGACGCCCACGTGGTAGACGCCCGAGCCGTCGTAGAAGAACACCAGGTCGCCGGGGCGCATCCGGCGGCGCGGGATCCGGTGGACGAAGCGCGACTGGGCCGCCGACGTACGCGGGAGGTGGCGGAAGCCGGCCCGGTGGAACGCGAACGAGGTCAGCCCCGAGCAGTCGAAGGCGTGCGGCCCGGCGGCGCCGTACCGGTAGGGCGCGCCGCGGTGCTTCAGGGCGATGCGGAGGGCCCGGTGCTCCCGGTCGACCTTCGCCCGGTAGGGCTGAGCGCCGTGGTGGATGCGGTGATGGGCGGTCGTGGCCGAGGCCGGCGCGGTGCCGGTCGGGGTCAGGGCGAACAGCCCGCTGACGACGAGACCTGCGAGCGCGAGCCGTCCGAGGCGGCGCGGCAGGGCGGTCGTGATGGAGTTGTGCATGCGTGGTCCTTCCCACGCCTGCGAGGTCAGCTGTCGGGTTCGGGCGAGAAGGCTTGCCCGGCCGCGTCGACGTGACACGGCTTCACCCCAAGCGGCGGGTGCCGCGCGGAACGGTGGGTCCCCCGCTCCTGCCCCATGCGGTTGCGGACCGGCGCCCGGTGAGGCAGGACTCGGCGTGACCGGGGCCGGTGGTGCGTTGTTGCGCCGCGACGGTAGGCACACGGCGCGCGACCGCGGCAAATCCCGGCGAGCGGGCCCGTCACGGCTCCCGCGTGGACGGCGTACGCCGTGCGAGGGAGATCACATCTCGGGAGCGGGCGTGACCAGCGGGACGACGTCGGCGATCGAGTCGACCACGTGCGTGGGCCGGTAGGGGAACCGCCCCACCTGGTGGGAGCCGGTCGAGCCGGTCAGCACGAGGAACGTCTGCAGCCCCGCCTCGAGGCCGGAGACGATGTCGGTGTCCATCCGGTCGCCGACCATCGCGGTGGTCTCGGAGTGCCCCTCGATCCGGTTGAGGGCCGAGCGCATCATCAGCGGGTTGGGCTTGCCGACGTAGTAGGGCTGGCGGCCGGTCGCCGTCGAGATCAGCGCCGCCACCGAGCCGGTGGCGGGCAGCTTGCCCTGCTGGGAGGGGCCGCTCGGGTCGGGGTTGGTGGCGATGAACCGGGCCCCGCCGTCGATGAGCCGGATGGCCCGGGTGATGGCCTCGAAGGAGTAGGTGCGGGTCTCCCCCAGCACCACGTAGTCGGGGTCGCGGTCGGTCATCACGTAGCCGACGTTGTGCAGCGCCGTGGTGAGGCCCGCCTCGCCGACGACGTACGCCGAGCCGCCGGGCCGCTGGTCGGTGAGGAACTGCGCCGTCGCCAGCGCCGAGGTCCAGATCGACTCCTCGGGCACGTCGATGCCCGAGCCCAGCAGCCGGGCGCGCAGGTCGCGCGGGGTGAAGATCGAGTTGTTGGTGAGCACCAGGAAGCGACGCCCGGAGGCCTTCAGCGCCTCGATGAAGTCCGTTGCCCCGGGGATCGGGACCTCCTCGTGCACGAGGACGCCGTCCATGTCGGTCAGCCAGGTCTCGATGGGCCGGGTCGCGGTCATGCCGTCATCCTGTCAGGCCGGCAGCCGCCCCGCTCATCCCTGCGGGCTCTCGAGCCGGAAGCCGACCCCGCGGACCGCGACCACCTTGTGCCCGACGCCGGCGGTCTCGAGCTTGTGCCGCAGCCGCCCGATCGTCACGTCGAGGGTCTTGGTGGAGCCGTACCAGTTGGCGTCCCAGACCTCCGCCATCAGCCGCTCGCGCGCGACCACCTTGTCCAGCTCGGCGGCGAGCAGACTGAGGACCTCGAACTCCTTGCCGGTGAGCGCGACCTCGGTGCCGCCGGCGTGCACGCGACGCGCCGCGGCGTCGATCTGCAGCCCGTCCACCGGGCGTGCCGGGACCGAGGTGGTCCGGCGCAGCAGCGCGCGCACCCGCGCCTGCAGCTCGGCGAGGCCGAACGGCTTGGCCAGGTAGTCGTCGGCGCCGTAGTCGAGGCCGACCACGCGGTCGAGCTCGCCGGCGCGGGCGGTCACGATGATGATGCCGCCCTCGTAGCCGGCGGCGCGGGCCTGCCGGCACACGTCGAGGCCGTCCATGTCGGGCAGGCCGAGGTCGAGGATCACCACGTCGACGAGGGCCGCACCATGGCCGGTCAGCCGGTCGAGGGCGGCGGCGCCGGTGTCCACCCGGGTCACGTCATAGCCCTCGCGCTCGAGCGTGCGGACGAGGGGCGAGGCGATGTCCTCCTCGTCCTCCACCACGAGCACGCTGCGAGCCATGCGCAGAGGATAAGGAAACCTGGCGCTTCCGGAGGCGGTTTCGCGGGGCGGATCAGACCAGGCCGGCGAGGTCGCCGCGCTCGGCCACCCGGGCGAGGACGTCGTCGTACCGGAGCTGCTCGAGGCCGAGCGGGTCCTCGGAGCCGGTCGCGACCTCGTCCCAGGACACCGGCGCGGCGACGGTCGGGCGGTCGCGCCCGCGCAGGGAGTACGGCGCGATGGTGGTCTTCGAGCCGGAGTTCTGCGACCAGTCGAGGAACACCTTGCCGGTACGCCGGCTCTTGGTCATCGTCGCGGTGACCAGCCGCGGATGCTCCTTGGCCAGGCCCTCGGCGACCGCCTTGGCGATGCCCGTGGCGGCCTCGGAGTCGGTCAGCTCCGGGAGGGCGGCGTACAGGTGCAGGCCCTTGCTGCCGCTCAGGACGGGGGTCGCCTCGAGGTCGTGCTCGGCGAGGGCGTCGCGGACCAGCAGCGCGACCTGGCAGCACTCCTGCAGCCCCGCGGGCTCGCCGGGGTCGAGGTCGATGACGATCCGGTCGGCACCCACCGGCGTGCCGTCGGCGTCGACCCGCCATTGGTGGACGTGCAGCTCCAGGGCGGCCAGGTTGACCAGCCAGGTCAGCGTGGCCAGGTCGTCGACGACGGGGAAGGTGAGCACGCCGGCGCGCTTGTCGGCAGTGCGGCTGCCCGTGGTCGGGACGGTGGCGGTGCGGACCCAGCGGGGCGTGCCGGCCGGCGCGTTCTTCTCGAGGAAGCTGGCCTGGCCGGTGCCGTGCGGCCAGCGGATCCGGGTCACGGCGCGGTCGCGCAGCTGGGGCAGCAGCACCGGCGCGATCCGCGCGTAGTAGTCGAGCACCTCGCCCTTGGTCGTGCCGGTCGCGGGATAGAGCACCTTGTCGAGGTTGTTGAGCCGCAGCACGCGGCCGTCGACCTCGACCCGGACCTCGTTGCCGGGCTCCGGGCTCACCGGCCCACCGCGATGAGCGGGTGCAGCGCCGGGCGCAGCCGGGCGAGGACGGTCCGCAGGAACCACCGCGGCCCGCTCACGCAGCCGCCGGTCGCGCCGCCGCCGTTGACGTGCAGGAAGATCCCGGCGCCGCGGTGGCGGACCTGCTGCTGGTTGAAGGAGGTGACGACGGCGTACTCGTACTGCGTGGGGTAGTCGCTCAGCCGCTCCGAGCCGTTCGTGGCGCCGGCGGGCAGGCGCCAGCGGAAGCCGCCCTGGCGCTGGTTGCGATAGCGGTTGTAGAAGCGCGAGCCGTTGTCCTCGACCCAGAAGTCGCCCGGCCGGATCCGGCGGTAGGGCAGGTGCCACCCGCCGCTCCTGGCGTGGGTGCCGAAGGCGGAGATCAGTCCGTAGGTGCCGAGCGGGGTGGTGTCGGTGCCCTGGCGGCGGCGGGTGCCGCGGACCAGGCCGCCGGCACCGGTGCGGCCGTCGTCGGCGCTCGCGGTGGGCCGCCAGCGACCGTCCTCGAGGCGCCACAGCACCAGGTGGGCGTGCCAGCCGGTGGTGTGGCGGGCGGTGACGACCTGCCGGGTGCCGGGACGGAGGCGGACGCGGACGCCGTCGAGACGCACGAGTCCCGCGGCCGGTCTCGCCACCGTCGTCGGGGCGGCGTGCGCGGGTCCGGCGTACGCCGTGGTGAGTACGACGGCGGCCGCGAGCAGCACCGACGGGACGTGCCTCATGGCAGCTCCTCCGGGGTCAGGTCGGCGCGGACGCCGACGAAGGCGGGCTGGCGCAATCTGTCGTATCCGACTCCGTGAGTCTCGACGTCGACGACGACCAGTGGCTCGACCCAGTGTGTACCCGACGCGTCCTCGCGCGGCACCTCGTCGGCGAAGGGGCTGGCGGTGGCCGGCTCGAGCAGCTCGCGCAGCAGCCGGCTCTCGCGGGCGCCGATGCCGCTGCCCACCCTCCCCCGGTAGGCGAGGCCGTCGGGGGTGCGCTCCCCGACGAGGACCGCGGCGAGCCGGTCGGTCGTGCCGACCTGCGGGCGCCAGCCGCCGACGACATAGCTGCCGAGCGTCCGGTGAGGGAACTTGCGCCAGTCCCTCGACCGCACGCCGGGGCGGTAGCGGCTCGTCCGGAGCTTGGAGACGATCCCCTCGAGGCCCTGCTCGCGGGTCAGCCGGTGGAGCATCGGGCCGTCGTCGTACACGTCGGGGATCTGCCAGGGACCCAGCTCGAGCCCCTCCAGGACGGCGCGGCGCTCCTGCCAGGGCAGGCCCATCAGGTCGCGACCGTCGAGACGCAGCACGTCGAAGACGAGGTAGGTGGCCGGCGTCCGCTCGGCGTGCCGTGCCACCCGCCGGGCGTCGCGGACGTGCATCCGCTCGGCGAGCTCGCGGAAGTCGGGGCGGCCGCGCTCGTTGAAGGCGATCAGCTCGCCGTCGGCGAGCAGGTCGCGGCCGGGGGCGAGCGCGACCTCGGGCCAGGCGAGGGTGGCGTCGTTCCCGTTGCGGGTCCACAGCCGCGGCGCGGCGCCGCCCGCGCTGTCGGCGAGGATCCGGATGCCGTCCCACTTGATCTCGTGGGCCCACTGGTCGCCGGCGGGCACGTGGGTACCGGCAGTGGCGAGCATCGGGCGCATGGTGGCCATCCTGCACCAGTGACAAGGGCGGGCCCGACGGGAAGGATGTGGCGCATGAGAGCCATCTGGAAGGGCGCGGTCTCCTTCGGCCTGGTCAACGTGCCGGTCAAGCTGTACGCCGCCACGGAGTCGCACGACGTCTCCTTCCGGCAGGTGCACGTCAAGGACGGCGGCCGCATCCGCTACCAGCGGATCTGCTCCCTCGACGGCGAGGAGGTGCCCTACGCCGACATCGCCAAGGGATATGAGACCGAGGACGGCGAGATGGTCGTCCTCACCGACGACGACTTCGCCGAGCTGCCGTCGACCTCGTCGCGCGAGATCGCGGTGCAGCGGTTCGTGCCCAGCGAGCAGATCGACCCGCTGCTCTTCGAGAAGTCCTACTATCTCGAGCCCGAGGGCTCCGGCGCCAAGCCCTACGCGCTGCTGCGCCAGGCGCTGCGCGACGCGGACCGGATGGCCGTGGTCACGGTCGCGCTGCGCCAGCGCACCACCGTCGCCGTACTCCGCGTGCGGGAGACCGAGGCCGGCGACGTGATCGTGCTGCAGACGATGATGTGGCCCGACGAGATCCGCACCCCCGACTTCCAGGTCGACGCCGGCGACGTGAAGCCGGCCGAGGTGAAGATGGCCCACATGCTCGTCGAGACCCTGTCCGGCGACTTCGACGCGACCGAGTTCGAGGACGACTACGCCGCCGCCGTCGAGGCGCTGGTGCAGGCGAAGGTCGAGGGCGGCGAGGTGCGCGTCTCGCCCGAGGAGAAGCCCTCCTCCGGCGAGGTCGTCGACCTGCTCGCCGCGCTCCAGCGCTCCGTCGCCGCCGCCAAGCAGGCGCGCGGCGAGGAGGTGCCCGACGAGGCGGAGGAGAAGCCGAGGAAGAAGGCGGCCAAGAAGGCGCCCGCCAAGAAGAGCGCTGCCAAGAAGTCCGCCGCGAAGAAGGCGTCGGCCAAGAAGGCCAGCTAGCCCGGATGGATGCCGTCGGGTACTTCCTGCTCGGCGGCGATGCGCTTCACGACATCGGACTGCCCTACTGGGTCGTGTTCGTGGCGGCGTACCTGTTCGTGTTCGGCCGCTCCTGGGCGTTCTACTACGCGGGCCGGGTCGCTGCCCGCGGTGCGACCGGGTCGCGCCTCTCAGGCGTCCTGGCGAGCCGCAGGTTCGGCAGGGCGACGGCCGCGCTGCGGCGGCACGGCATCGTCGCGGTCGCGCTGTGCTACGTCGTCATCGGCACGGGGTCGGTGGTGATCGTCGGCGCCGGGTTCATCGACATGCCGCGGCGGCGGTTCCTCGTCGGACTCCTGCCGGGATCGGCGCTGTGGGCGATCACCCGCCTGACCGTGGGGCTGGCCGTGGTCAACCTGCTCCTGGCCGTCGTGAAGCGGAGCCCGATCGCGGCGGCCGCCGTGGTGGCGGCGGTGCTCCTCGTCGTGGCGGTGGTCGTCCTCCGCCACCGGGCCCGGTCCGGTCGCTAGCGTCAGCCGATGTCGGCGTGCCCGAAGAGGCCCGGGACTCCGCCGGTATGCATCAGCACGACCCGCTCGCCGGGCCTGATCGAGCCGTCGGAGGCGGCGGCGACGAGGCCGGCCATGGCGCGGCCGACGTACGTCGCGTCGAGGACGAGACCCTCGGTGCGGGCGGCCAGCTCCATGGCCGCCCAGGTCGCGGGAGCGAGGTGCGGGTAGCCCCGGCCGACCCGGCGCTCGTCGATCCGCAGGTCCGCCGCGCTCACGTCGACGCCCGGCATCTCACGCAGGATCCCGTGCAGCGTCTCGCGCGGATCGGGTACGGCGCCGACCGAGACGCCGAGCACGCGCTCGGGGCCGAGGACGCTGACCAGGCCCGCCATCGTGCCGCCCGAGCCGAGGGCGACCACCACCTGGCCGACGTCCGGCACCTGCCCGAGCAGCTCCTCCGCGGCGCGCGCGTAGCCCGCGGCGCTGGCGGGCGTCGAGCCTCCGAACGGGATCTCGTAGGGCCGCCGACCGGCGGCGCGGAGGTCCGCCACGACGTCGGCCGACGCATCCGCCAGCGGTCGCTCGCCCGCCCACACCAGCTCGGCGCCGAAGAGCCGGTCGAGCACGAGGTTGCCCCGCGCCTGCTCGGGCTTCTCACCGCCGAGGACGAGGACCGCGGACAGGCCCAGCCGGGCGGCGGCCGCCGCGGTCAGTCGGGCGTGGTTGCTCTGCGGGCCGCCGGAGGTGACCAGCACGTCGGCATCCGCCGCCAGCGCCTCGGCGCAGAGGACCTCCAGCTTGCGGACCTTGTTGCCGCCACCGCCGAGGCCGAGCAGGTCGTCGCGCTTGACCAGCAGGTCGGCGGCGCCGAGGCCGAGCGCCGCGGCGAGCCGAGGGGCGGCCTCGACGGGCGTCGGCCCGGTGATGAGGCGGATCGGTTCCATGCGGCGCAGTATGGCCTACCGCCCCGCGGCCTTGGAGTCGGCGAAGACGCGGTCGGCGAGCGCCATCGCCGCGTCGGCCAGACGGGGAGCCGCGATGGCCGCGACCTCGCCGATCCGTCCGGAGAGCGTGTCCAGGCTGACCGGCCGCTCCTCCAGCGCACGGACGACCTTGGCGGCGGCCCACTCGGGGCTGCGGCCCCGCCCGCCGTACGCCTCCGTCGGCGCCGACATCGGGGTGGCGATCAGCCCGAACCGGACGTTGGTGAAGGTGACGTCGTCGCGCCAGGTCTCGCGCGCGGCGATCCGGCTCCAGGTGTCGAGAGCGGTCTTGGAGGCGACGTAGGCGGAGAACTTCGGCGCCTTGAGCTGCACGCCCCACGTCACGATGTTGACCACGTGGCCGAAGCGGCGCTCACGCATGCCGGGCAGGAGCCCGAGCGTGAGCCGGACCGGCCCGAGGAAGTTGACCGCCATGGTGCGCTCGACGTCGTGGAACCGGTCGTAGGACAGGCTCAGGCTGCGCCGGATCGACCGGCCGGCGTTGTTGACCAGGTAGTCCACGCCGCCGTGCTCGGCGGTCACCTTGGCGACCAGCTCGTCGACGGCCGTCTCGTCGGTCAGGTCGCAGGTGTACGCCGTCGCGCCGCCGCCCGCCTCCTCGATCTCCTGCGCGACCCTGGCCAGCTCCTCACTGCGGCGCGCGACCAGCAGGACGTGGGCGCCGCGCCCCGCGACCGCCCGCGCCGTCGCCTCGCCGATGCCCGAGCTGGCGCCAGTGATCAGCACAGTGCGGCCAGCGAGCGGCGAGGGCAGCCCGAGCAGTCGCCGGGCACGGGCGAGCGGTGTCGTCAGGAGGTGGACCACGCCCGTCATGCTAGGGCGCGTCACACGCCGTGGCGGTGGCCGGGCTTCGGACGAGGGCAGGGCCATCGGGCCCGGTCAGGCTGGGTCATTCGGTGCAGTCACTCGGAGCGGCCAGTCCGAGCGCCGCCTGCCCGCACCGACCGCTCGGACTGACCGCGTGGACTGCCCGAGCCCGAGCGCCAGCCGGCGGCGGCCGACTGTGGGCTGGCTTCTCCTCCGCCGCCTCGCTTCCCCAAGGCGTCTGAGGCCAGCTCGAAGGTTGCTGCCACCAGGTGACCGCGACCTTCGACCTAAGCCAGGTCGGCGAGAAGGCGCTGCCGGGTCACGCCAGCGACTCCAGCCAGGCCTGATGGAGGCCGGCGAAGCGGCCCTCGCCGCCGGCGATCAGGTCCTCGGGCGAGCCGTCCTCGACGATCTGCCCGTGCTCGAGCACGAGCACGCGATCGGCGATCTCGACGGTCGAGAGCCGGTGGGCGATGATCACGGCGGTGCGCCCGGCGAGGACCGTGCGCAGGGCCTCCTGCACCAGCCGCTCGCTGGGGATGTCCAGCGACGAGGTGGCCTCGTCGAGGATCAGCACGGCCGGGTCGGCGAGGAACGCGCGGGCGAAGGCGATCAGCTGCCGCTGGCCGGCGGAGAGCCGGCCGCCCTGGTTGGCGACGTGGGTCTCGTAGCCGTCGGGCATCGCGGCGATGAAGTCGTGGGCGCCGAGGGCCTTGGTGGCCGCGATCACCTCGGCCATCGTCGCGCCGGGGCGCCCGAAGCGGATGTTGTCGGCGATGGACCCGGTGAACAGGTAGTTCTCCTGGGTGACCATGACGACGTTGTCGCGCAGGTCGTCGCTGGTCAGCCGGCGTACGTCGACGCCGTCGAGCAGTACGGCGCCCTCGGCCGGGTCGTAGAACCGGGTGGCGAGCTTGGCGATCGTGGTCTTGCCGGCACCGGTCGTGCCGACCAGCGCGAGCGTCTGACCCGCGGGCACCACGAGGTCGAGGTCGGGCAGGACCGGGCGGCCGTCGACGTACTCGAAGCGGACGTGGTCGAAGGCCAGCTCGCCGCGCGATGAGCCGGCGAGCGCGACCGGGTCGCTCGGCTCGGGCACGTCGGGCTCCTCGGCCAGGACGCCGGCGAGCTTGTCCAGCGCCGCCGAGGCGGACTGGAAGGTGTTGTAGAACTGCGAGATGTCCTGCATCGGGTCGAAGAACTGCCGCAGGTAGAGCAGGAACGCCGCGAGCGTGCCGACCGTGAGGTGGCCGTGGTAGGCGAGGTAGCCGCCGAGCAGCAGCACCAGCCCGATGGTCAGGTTGCCGGTGATCTTGATCCCGGGCATGAACCACGCGACCAGCCGGAAGGCGCGGACGTTGGCCCGGCGGTACTGGTCGTTGACGTCGTCGAAGATCTCCTGGTTGCGCGGCTCGCGGCGGAACGCCTGCACCGCGCGGATGCCGCCCATCGACTCGACGAAGTGGACGATGACCAGCGCGACCTTCTCGCGGGTGACGCGGTAGGTCTTGGCCGACTCCCGCCGGAACCACACCGTCAGCCACAGCAGGAACGGCAGGCTCAGCAGCGCGACCAGGCCGAGCTCGACGTTGAGGA
>Ga0131853_10024268_pt1 | contig 10946 bp, 10 predicted proteins | sample TergutLab28metaG_FD_92764 | JGI IMG/M metagenome (GOLD analysis project Ga0131853, IMG submission 92764) | Labiotermes labralis P1 segment gut microbial communities from Petit-Saut dam, French Guiana - Lab288 P1 (version 2) (version 2) | ecosystem: Host-associated > Arthropoda: Insects >...
ATGGAGATTTGAGAGAAAGATTGTAGTTTTTTGTTGGGGGTCAAATGAATAGAAAAAAAAAAGGATGGGGGGGGGGGGGGATCGCGCAATGAGAAGCTTTGTAAATAAGAAGGTAAGAGTTAAAGCTATCCCATTACAGGCCTGGGCAGGCCCTTAGTGCTTCACGAGATTGAGACTCCCAGAATTTGTGGACAGTCGGCACACGAAGGTTTTCAGCCTTACCCACCGGCCACCTTTACACACCAGGAGATATCCCTTGTACTCATTTCTATTAGAGGTTGATTCGACTCCAGGCCCGTAATACGGCCGGAAAGGTTAAGTGAAAGACAAGTCCCAATGACCCCATAGGGTATCGAACCCGCAACCTTCCGACTCTTCATAAATAAGCTGACTGCAAACTAATATTAATATGATAGCATAAAGATAGATGCGGTGGGTAAGAAATGTTACTTACATGGGGAATATAGTACAGTGTGTACCACTCGCTACCGAACCCGGTATTTCTTTAATAATTCTAACACCAATGAAGATATTGCAGCGAAATTTGAACAGGAGTACGTTCGTTGTGTGAGAAATGAAGAGGAATGTGTCTGTAGTCCGCTTCAAATTTCGTTGCAATATCCTCATTAGTGGTAAAATTATTACAGAAATGCCGGGTTCGGTAGCAAGTGGGACACGCTGTATTTCCGTTGGAAACGCTGGAGACTGACGGAAAGGGATTAGTGTTCTTTCTAACTACGTCGTATACACGGGCGTTCTGACGTAATAACGTCACTGGCAAGTGTCGTATAGGCCACTAACTTGTGAGAACTTTTACCTTTGAGGTTTACGTATGAATTGTCGTTCGTGGATTGAGAAAACTGAATCGTGGAATTTATGTACCCAGCCACAAATCTGAATCGTCCTGCTGTCCTTAGCAGTTTGCAAATGCACACGTGGGCTCCGGATTACTACGTAATGGGCAATAGAACTTCCGCAGTGTTTTTCTCCCTTTGTCTTTGTTGAGGGGTTTCTGCACAAGCAGATACTGCATGGTAGTTTTACTTTACATCATTGCTTGTATGAATATTTTGAAGTTGGTAGCTTAAAAATCTCCACTCCGCAGTCGTCATTCTGTAAGCAGCTATACGTTAAGTTGGGATCTTGCTTTTCAACACATTAAAACAATATTATAAGTCCAATAATAGCTATTATGGTTGTAAAGTAATCCAACAAGTTTCCGGTTTGTTTTTGGCCCTCAGAGTGTCGGGGTTGGGGAAGTGGAGGTTCTCACATTTTGCAGCTCTGAATACAACAGTTTCCTTTACTCGAATACAAATAAGCGTCGTGGTCCTCGGTTGTCTAATCGCACTTGGTGTTGTCATATGCTTACATTTTTCTGTCCTACAAGAATACGCTAATGCTCGCTTTCACAGCTTATGTCGCGTTTATTAAAGTCGTTGTGTCCGTCCGTCCGTCTTGACGCATGTAAATAATTCGAGAACCTCTGTTATTTTTACGTATGTACCGTGCATCTTGTGTATAGTTTTTATTTCAACCAACAGTGCACAGTATATATATATATATATATATATTGTTAAAATAAATAAAGAAATATATATTTTAACAATATTTATATTCTAATCACTCTTACATGTTTCGATACATTTGTACCATCCTCAGGTATTTCCAAAGTTGTACATCGCCAAGGTATAATATATAATATAGTATAATATGTATATATTGTGTATTGTTGGTTGGAATAAGATCTAAATTCAAGAACCGTTGAATATATATTCATAAAATAATGCATTGTGTAATTTGCTCCAAATTGTTGAACCGTTTCAATGTGTATCTATTGCAAACAATATTAGCCAACAATTTACATTTATAAATGTTTGCATTTTTCTTTTGTTATTGCTTGCCTGACGACTGTAAGTCGCAAAATATATGTCCGAGCAAAAAGATTTTTTGTTAACAAAGGATGTGAAAATGAATGAAACACAGCTTTGTTGCTCAGTAAGTACATTTATTCTACGCCTATCAGGGCTTTAAATATTTCACAATTAACAAAAGGGAATCTTATGCTTGGATTTCCGAATTTGTGTAGTATAGTCATCTGTAGCCTTCCGATTAAATGTAGCATCCTGCTACGCGAAAAACAAGAGTCTTGGTTGCGCGTCTACTTAACCATTATCCTGCTAATTTGCAGAATATGGTGAGCTCCTAATAATGCCAGCAAATGGCAAATGGGATTTAATTCAGCGTTTAAAGGGTTAATTGAAACTAGGTTTGTTTTCTTCTTTTGATGTTGTACAACTTCGAAACATGTTGTTCTAAACACGTAAACACGTTATATGAATATTTAATTTTATTTTAGTGCCTTTACTGGACAGTGGGCACAGCGTCTGTTATATTTTTCTTATTTCGATGTATAATACGTATAGGCATTTCGACAGGTTTAGTGTCAACTGACTGGATAATTACATGGAAATTTAGCTCCTTTGTTAGGAGGAAAGAGTTTTTCTTAGTCGTACTTTTTAAGTTCAGTAAAGATCTCTATTGCACGGCTTTTCTCATGTGAACTCCAGTTAACTGTACACAGTACACATTTGCGGCATGTAATAGAACTCCTTGGATGCCAGAGTTCATCGCGGGGTCTGTACCATTACACGAATAGAGGCGAGGAGAGTTCCACCAAGATGCGAACCCGCGATATTATTGTGTTGTCGGCCACTTTATGTTGTGATGGAACTCAGTTTCCCGCTGGGTATTTGTGTAATGTTAGATTTGTCCGTCTTGGAGAGTAATTAATGAGACTGTTTTTAAACAGTGCTGTTTTATCGTCTTACGCCTTCAGCAGTAATTTCCACTGCATCGTAACTTCAGTTTTTGATTGGTCGTTTTCACGTTCCTCACCCACACTAACATCGTCGTCTACGTGGCGAGTCACTCATCCTGGTGTTGTGCCGTATCGTGTCGGACGCAAGGCATAAGGAAAGATTCGGTTTTCATACGGCGGTATTCGATACGGAAATAACACACAACATGTAACGTACGCTCCCTCCTTATCTTCTTCACATCTCCTTCTCCCTCGTCTTCCTCTTCCTCCTTTCGTTTCCTCGCCTTCTACTTCTCTTCTGTTTCTTTCATATCATCTTTCGCATCCTTATTGTTTCTTCTTCACTTCCGCTCTTTCTTATTTATTCTCTTCCTGTTTCCGTTTTCCATCTCCGCCTTCTGCTTCGTCTTCGTCGTATTTTCTCTTTTTATTTTCGTTTGTTAATTCCCTCTCTCTCACAGTTGTGCTTGCAGGGCCACAAATATTCGTGATATGTTTATGTGTAATTAATGTGTTGTTAGATTATGTTTGAGATTAGGCTGTGCAGGCAGACTTGGATGAAATGAACGTTAAGATTGCGCCCCAATGCTGTGTACAGTATGTGTGAAGTATTAAAGGATTTCTTCTTCTACTTCGGTAAAGATTATTCGCTAGTATGCTTTTTGAGTTCTCTACTATAAAAGCTTCCATAAGCTTCAAAATAGCAAGAATGTGACTTCAAGCACAAGGACTGATGCTGTGCGGTTTTAATTTCCTGCGCGCATGAAAGGCATAAGGCACCTCTTCTTCCTCTTCCTACAACTGACCCGTCATCACGCATCCAGAATTTTTTTCAGCATCTTTAGCCGTTGTTTGTCACACGGAACCATCCTTTTTTTTTTCCATCTCATTACCGTTGAGTAATGCAAACTGAAACTTGATTTGAACGTCACGCAGTATAGATCATTTTAAGATGGCTTCCGAGCGAATTTAAGGTCAGAGCGACACATGGAACACTGAATTCAAAAAGGTAGCTTTCACCCTTTATAACGTGCCATGAAGACACAGCGGGTGAGATGTGTAGCTCTACTGATTCTTTAACCTCGGCCTTATAAGGTGGTGGGTGGTCAGCGTCCCGGCCCGGCCGCTTTTTCTCCGGGAAAGGGACCCGGTTTGTTACTGTGGAAGTGGCTGGGCGAGCCTAGGGCTAGTCTGGACGGGTTCGTGAAATCTCACCCCCACCGTTGTCCGAACCCCGAACCGTCCAGCCCGTAGAGATTCAGCCAGCCCACACAATTATTTAGGGTCCTGTAATATTTCATGGTGATAAAGGCAGTGCTTATTATACTTAGGAAAGTCATTCTTCAGTAGAATTAAGTAGTAGATGTAATTTAATTATGAAAGATATACATAATAAATATTTTAGTCACTTATTAGCCATTTTTAACATTTTGTATTTGTACATATGTAAATAGTTTATTAATGTATGCGGTATTAATTTTTTATACTCCTCTAACTTTGATATGTGATGCTCCTGTGTAATGGCGCTGATGGGCCGAAGCATGTGGGAGATTAAATGTAGATAATTATGGAGTTCTCCCTAAACACTTTGTATTTTGTTGGTTTGAGTTTGTATGAGTTCAAGTAATGAAGTTCCCCCTGTGCTTAATTAAGCACGGCGCTATGAAGGCGTGTGGAGATGTGAAAGTTTAGCTCAACGCGTTCTTAAACTGGACACGGTGGAAGTGAGTGCTCATCTTGAACCCCTAGCCGCGTTATCGAAAGGGTAATTGTCCCATTGGGTGCTTGTATGGTTCCAGATTTTCGAAAAATGTGCAACGCTTGTGAAGTTTTTTTTTTACATTGAATGTAGAATCTGGCCAGATGGAAGTGAAGAGTTGAAGTAGTAGCCACAGCGCACACGGGGATTAATAGCTATAGAATAATAGGAGCCTATCTAAGGAAAGGATAACACGAATCTAAACCACGGTTGTCGAGTCTGGAGGCTGAACCAGAGACCAATTACTTCTCCTCGGTGGGGGGGGGGGAGTGTACTGGCTCGTAAACGTAAGAGGTGTGATAGATGCAAAGGACAGCAAACTGGCAAGCTTAAAGTTAACCCATTAGGTGCTGTGGATACATTGCAAACTGGCACGTGGAATGTTCGGGGCCTGATATCAAAAGAACGCCTAACGTGGCAGATATTAGCTAAAGGATTGTTAAAGGATTATCTTCTGTGGCATGTCACGTGGTGACCTTTACCTTTGCCTTAGAATCTGATCTGCATGGTCAGTAATCATTAACATCGTAAGTAATGACACGTCTTAATAATTTCGAAATGAATGTGTTCCTTTGAATGGTATTTGTGTGCAGGAGTTCGTAAAGCGAAGCGGGTTATGATACAAAAAAAGGCCGAATTTAGAACATTAAGGGGAACAAAAGTAGAAAGGCAATAGGCAGCGGCACTACACAGGAGCTAAATATTTTGTAACTAGGAATCTTACACTCTGCATTTACGTTGGAATAGTGTTATAGGCCTATAAGAGGAATAGGGAAATGCGAAGGCAGTCTCTTTGCTTAAGAAAGATGACATAAATTGCTGTACACACTGTCGGGATTAACCATCTTGAATGCAAGTTTAAGATATACAGGGAGTACAAAGATAAATTTACCATACTCGAGGAGCGCCTTTCTTAGGCTAAATTACATCGATTAACCAGACTTACCTACATCCTGATTGGAACGCATGAGGAGGTAATGAAGAGATACGTTCTGAAGCTTGAGAGCTGTTATAAATTTATCGATGACCAAATATATACATATTAATACGTCAAGGTATTTTTAGTTTCTGTGTCTTTTGATACCTGTACTTAGCAACCAATTAACATTTGAGTGACTAAAAGAACTGGCTAGAAAAACTGGTACTAGTTTTATAAAAATCGCTCTTATGGTTGCAAGTACTCTTCTCGTATGAACTGGCCTCTGTATGGCTTGGCTGCACTATCGGCACAAGGATGTCCTTGCGCATTGTACAGGTAACACATCATGTTAAACAGGTACAATACGTGGAAACGCAGGAAAATTACGTTTTCTCCTATAATTATCTCCGTAACCGCTCAACTTCGGTTATAAGGATAACTCACCTGACTAAAGTTCATCTGAAGTGTGTCACATTTATCGTGGTACATTCTGTATAGTGGATTCCTGAATGAACGAATCACTACGTATTTCGGATGCTTTAATTGTGGATGAACAAGCAGGTTTCAGAAGTAGGATATTTCGTGCAAACGATTGTTTTTACTTGATAGTGGAAAAATTGAAGAGTAGATTGTAAGATAGACTAGGGGGAAGAAAACGTGCAAATACAAATGGCCTTTATCCACTATGAAGAAACTTTCGGTCGGATGCTTAGACACATTGTGGGAGATTTTGGTAATAAGAGGAAATCCGGAATGCTGAAGACGAAGCTCAGTGAGCCTCTCTGTAAAGATGCCCTGATAGTCATTCAAATTGGAAGACAGCATTCTCAAAAATGCTTAAAGTAGTCGATGTTTTACTCACGGAAATAGCCTGTACCCAACATTATTCAGCATATACAGAATGATTTTATGAATTTAGGAGCATAGTGTCGTTTGCTCATGCCTTCTTGTTCTTTGATGCAGCTTAATGTCTGCAACTGATGTGTCACTCTATTTGCGATGACAGCAGTCAATTATCTGCTGTCATTTATTAGCACGCTTTGAAATTTGATCTATTTTCGGCTCATACACCTTTTCTGTTCTCATTTCCTGGACCTATCATTACAAACCGCCAAGAACCGAAATTCCTGTGGCTAAATGTAAACTTTTTCGTGATGAACTTCTTTTATAAATTGGCCTGCATTATTTTGCTTCGTGTTTTCACGGTAACTTATAGACTGAGTAATAAGGAAGCTACAACCTCCAAGTTTCAAGAGACAGTACACGATGTACAATGCCATACTTCAAACGTGGGAAGAATCGGCTGGTTTTATAATGGTATATTTCATTGATAAACTAGGAATACATGGACTTGTGTCCCCTCCATCCCATACTTATTCATGGCGTGCTGGTGAATTCAACACAGGGGCATCTTACCAGCTGTGTAGTCTATTTGTGTGTGTGTGTGTGTGTGTGTGTGTGTGTAGTTTGTCGCTGAGTGTCACATGTACGTTGCCCGTATTTAAACTGATAAATTGTCAATCGAGCACAGTTTACGTTTGTCCACAGCTACATGTTTCGGCTTTTACAACAAGCTATCTTCAGGCAGCACAAAACTATAGATGTTTCAATATGCAGTGTGCATAACGTGAGAATCAAGTGTGAGGTCTCAGCTTGTCACAAATTGATATTCGTAATGCCCTGTTAGAACGGCATTATCAGACAAATCTTCGGGTAACATTTATAAAATTTGAGCACTTGTTTTGTAGCATTACATCACCTATAAAGATGACTGTCCATATCTACTCTTTCAAATCAATGTACATTTGTATATTTAATTTCCCTTTCGTTTTCAAACCCCATCTCTTGTCCCTTGTCGCCAAGTGTGTTGGGAACTACAGGCCATTGTAGGATCTATGAAGTTTTTAGTCTTGGTTCCTTGATCCTTAATATTATGCAAGAAGTGTTGTCGTGCAGCTTCCTTCTGCCGTTAGAAGATTCCTACCACCGCCACCAGGAGAAGCATCATCTCCGTAATATGGACCATTAGGCGCACAAAAACCCTACCACTACCAGCCTGAACACTGTTAATATGAAGATGAGTTTCCCTGGAGGGAAGGGGAAGAGATGCCAGTACGCTTAGCCAAGAATTTGGATTTCTTGTTGTCATTGTACAATTTTTTACCCCTTTCTTCATGTCCCCCTCCTCGTGATTCCTCTTGGATGGCGCTTGCAGTATAGCTCATTCAAATTCCTTTCATATGGGGATTCAACTTATATTTTGTGCATTTTAATTTCTTTTAAGTCTTTTTCTTTGTGGGACAATTTTTTGTGAGAGTTTGTTCCCGTTTGTCTTGTGCCTATGCCCCCCCTCCTCCTATTGTTCAAAAATTTCATGTAATCCATTGCGTCGTCATTTATTTTAAGAACATAGTTGCTGATGTCGTAAGAGCAGTTGGAACACAGATCATGTTTGGACAGCTTTCTGTTCATAGTTACAGAAAACTGTAGCTGTGAATGAAAGGCCTGCGTTACGTCATAGCCATGACTGAGAGACGAAAAGTCCAAGGAATCGAGTTCACGTAGACATTCTTCGGTGCCTGTGGGCATAGAATAGGCCTGTGGTTTAGTGCCTTGCAGAAGTATTTCAGAAACATTTTACATAAAACCGAATGGAAAATGGTTATTAAATAATTAATTGGAACGGGTGGTGAAGGAAATGGTCATTGCTCAGTTGAAGGAATTTACACCTGGAGTGGCTGATTAAAACCAAAAGAATATCGGCGTAATATCTCTCCGGACAGGCACTGAGTCCGGGACGTGTCGAATGCGAGGTAGGAGTGCAAAATTCTCTGACGGCAATATTCGGCCACTTACCAGTAACTCTGGGTTAATAACCTCTGCACTTTATTAGTCTTCAGATGTTTATGCAAATCCTGTGTTGCTCTGTTTTAAGTCTGATCAATGATAATGTACGTTACTCTTAACCTCAGACCGATATCTCTGTGCATTAAGTCCAGACTTGTGATGTTTTACTGTACTTGTGTATACTAAATTCTGTCAGGGCTTTGCGTACGCGCAGAATGAGATGCGTAGCAATCGTCTGTGGCACGACCATTGTAGGGGCTTGGTAATGTTTTGGAGGATATCTGGAATGAACCACTGTTGCTTGTTAAGTATTCGTCAGAAACCTCTTTACTCATGAAGGAGCAAGGATTTTGTCGATGGGTTGGCTTCTGGAGCCCAATGAAGGATTTCAAGAGTATAGTTGCTGAGATGGGACTTAATTTTATGAGCTAGGCCTACGTACTAGAGAGGGGACAGTTTTCTTCTCCTTGCTTCTGTTATTGTTGATATTGTGGGGATGGGTGGATACTTTAGCCACATTTTAGTCGTCATTTGTTAATCCTTTTATCTTCAGTCCGCACAACAGACCTTACTCCTTGACTATAGAGTACATCTCACCCGGAATGTGTGCATTTTACGATGAAGAAATCTGTGATACGAAGCACGATTCAAACTGAATTTGCTCTAGCACCTTGAAAGCAGTCGATATAACATGTTTCGTAAATGTAGTGGCTATGCTCAGACGATCTCATATATGATGTAATATCAATTGTGTTACTTGTCCTCAGTGGGAAAATCCTTGTAAATAATCAAATTGACGCACAATTTTTTCTTGTGTGTTTATTTCTATTCTCTAAATATTTCGGGCAGCCATGTGCCCATCATCAGGAGAACTGTTGTATCAATACGACACCTGGTTTATTTCACTCTGTGTAAATGACCGTCTGATATGCAGGTTAACCTGCGTACCGGACGGTCATCTATACAGAGTGACATAAAAACTTGCATACCAGACGGTCATCTACACAGAGTGACATAAACCAGGTATCGCACTGATACAATAATTCTCCTGATGATGGGCACATGGCTGCCCGAAACGTGTAGAGAATAGAAATAAACATACAAGAAAAAATTGTGCGTCAAGCTGGTTATTTACAAGGATCATACCAGGATGCACGGTCAACAAAACATAAAAAACTCAATGGGGAAAGTCCTGTCTGTCCGTATCTAAATTTCGTATCCTAGGCATAGGTGGGAGAAGAGAAATGCAGACATGGTTTTTGTTGGGGAAACCGGGGGGAGAGAGATAATTTACAAGACCTGTGCGTAGATGGGAATGTGACACTAAAATAGATCTTAAAGTAATGGGATGGGAGGGCGTGTACCGGGTTGATCTCGTGCGAATGCCGTCATAAGGCTCCGAGTTCCATAAGATGCGGTGATTTTTTTTACTAGCTGCTGGAACGTTAGATTCTCAAGAAGAACTCTGCTTAATGGAATTACTTAGTTAAACTAATTATTTCAATTGAATTGGCTATTTGAAGTCTACCTAACAATTGTCATCGTGGAGCATCGCTTGGAACAAGGTAACGAACACTCGCACTGCTCAGAAACGGCTGTTCGTCAGAATGAGGTGCGTGGCGGTAGGTGTGGTCCTGCTGGTATTTGTAACTTTTGTTTTAAGCATTCTTGGTTCGATATACCGCGTGGGAGTGGACTCAGTTACCGAAGTTTCCGAACGGGTAGCTTTATCCATGTTTACCTTGAAGATGAATCGTGGTAGGATTATGTTAAATGGTGAGTGATGCTGATCTGGAAATACGCGGTTGTGACCTGTAAGTGGGCTTGTTTGTGCCTTATCTTTTAACATGAAATAATACTGCATTTCCCCTAGAGTTTATATGTGGAATTATTTAGGTTCAGTCCTGAGTTTATTTCTGACATATACTTAAACCTTGGGATTCGGGCCTTACTTGTTGTGACGCTGTGTCCTGGCTTGAGTGATTTCCGACATTTGAAAGGAACGCGGTGACTTCATCTTCAAGATCAAGCAGTTGAGTCCTTGAAGATAAACATATTACCTTCCTCCGAAACGTCGTGAATCTCTCACCGAACGACATAGCGGTAGTTCCCAAAAGAACTGAATTCTCAGCAATACCGCTTTGAGTATGTCAAACCTCGCACACGTAAAGTTTATCATTCAGCATATCCACAACGCATTTCCACCTGTTAGAAATTATGGTATAATTTTATATATATATATATATATATATATATATAACTTACAACAAAATTTGGGAAATAGTGTTCATATTCATTTAATGCTGCACATACGAGTGGGTGTTGATAAGTCCTTAGGCCGACCTACTTCCCGATGTCGTAGGACGGAATCGATAGTGTTGATGGAAAGAGGGGTCTGTTTATGTGCCGAATTGCAAGTCTTTTCTTCTTACAGAGACTGAAAGGAAGCATGTCAGGCGACGCGCGCGATTTCAACAAAGGGGAGCACCCCCCCCCCCCCTTCAAGGCAATGCGCCAAAGGAAATTCACGCAATTCTGACAGAAACATTAGGGGAACATGCACCATCATATGCCACCTTCAAAAAAGTGGCCCAGTTTAA
>Ga0131853_10024269_pt1 | contig 10946 bp, 12 predicted proteins | sample TergutLab28metaG_FD_92764 | JGI IMG/M metagenome (GOLD analysis project Ga0131853, IMG submission 92764) | Labiotermes labralis P1 segment gut microbial communities from Petit-Saut dam, French Guiana - Lab288 P1 (version 2) (version 2) | ecosystem: Host-associated > Arthropoda: Insects >...
GGGTGGGGGTGGGGGGGGGGTGGTGGGGGGGGGGGGGGGGGGGGGGGGGGGGGGGGGAGAAAAATATATGCATGTCAGGAAGTTCTGCAGTCAGCACTGGTGAAATGTGGTGATAGCAGTCACATCCACAGGAACGTACTTGAGCTCAACAAATAAACTTGATTTTGATTCACATAAAGCAACATGCACATCAATATGTACAATAAAATCACAACCAGTTGCAGGCAACTCAGTTTCTACTTGACATGTCGACCTGTACTGCAACCAAAATTTAAGAATCTTTACAGATTTAAAGCCTAATCCAAGGTCCTAGTTTCAACACAGCTAATGTTGAAGTATAGTACTGAAACACAGAGGGCAAAATATGAAACATCGAATACTACATTTTATTTCTTGCAGTTATTAAGTTTTCACTCATCTTATAGTTTTGATACTTGAATTTCGCTGTTCCTGAAGCAGTACATGCAGACACACAATCCCTTAAGATTATCATTTTCAGGTAGTCAAATTCTATATTTTATTTGTCATAATGCACAACAACAACAACAACAACAACAACAACAACGCCTCCTCCTCCTCCTCCTCCACCACCACCTTCCCTGCCAACACCGCCGCCGCCACCACCACCACCACCACCACCACCACCACACACACACACACACCAATGCACATACATAACAGATGTCCCTGATGATAACAAGTGCACATGCATGCAGAAACACTACAGCTGAAAGAATGATAACTTTAGTTACTCGAAAGCACCAGATCATAACTGACCAACGTAAATCTAACACAGATGATCACAACAAAACCTCCTCTACTATGTTGATGTAACACAAAGCTAGTTGATAATAGTAAAAGGTACAGCAATCCCTGTACAGGCCTGGACAGGCCCTGAGGGTTCAAGAGGATGAGACTCCCAAATATCAAGACAATCCGCACGTTAAGGTGGTAAGGTTGTCAGCACCAGCAGCCTTTATCCTCCAGGAAATATTCCTGGAACTCATTTCTGTTGAGCCGACCTGAGGGCCATAACGTGGACAGAAGGATTCTGTCAATGAAAAATTCCAATGACACCTTTGGGTATTAACCCCGTGACCTTCCAGCTTGTAGCGTAGTGCCTCAACCACCTGCACTACCATGTGCTCCAGTTGATAACAGTACTATACATATTTACATTACATAAGTAAAACTGTTTCCCAATTTACCATCTCTAAAACTAGGGCATCGCCTTATAATCATGCTAAAACTTAAGCAATTTGTAGGTATTTTCCTAAAAACTAAGGGCTGTCTTACATGCCACCATCATCTTATACTGAGAAATATACGATCATCAATAGCTGCTTCACATCTGCATGAAGTGCAGGCAATAACTGGTATGAGAATACTGGAAATGTGCCTTGTTATGTGATTACTCTCATAATTTAGTTAGCACAGATGTCATTCTTTCAAAATACAACATTAACTTTCAAATTTGCTACTACCATTAGACTACATGATAAAACAATAAGAAGCAAGTCAAACCTTTGATTTTGGCACAGTCAAGCAGGTAAGGTAAACTCTCTGCAGCGGCCGTTCGTACACCATCGTGAAAATAGAATTTCAGCATAGGGACCATCAGTTTCACCACTTCTTCTGCATAGTCTGCAAAGCCTTCCTTCAATTCACGTGCATAACAGACCAACATCTCACAAGCTGATGCTTTGTCTTCCAGTCCTGTACATATATACATGCTTCCACTCATCACAGATAATTAAACTGAACAATAATCATGTTACAGCACAACACAGTTTACCTCTTGGCTGAATCTGCAATTTCAGAAAATTCATATTTTGGAAAAGAAAAAGAGGCATTTTCATATCTCATTATACTCCTCTCAACGTGAAAGAAAGTTTTGCTTATAACAAACACAGAATCTGGTAACAAAAATAACTTTTTATTAAACCTTGCACCTAGTGAATGTATGCGAAAAGAATTACATTCATCATCTAAGGGTTGGTAAAATATTGTATTCCTTTAGAAAGAAATATTGCTCAAAACAGTAATTTAATTTCTCAATGCTGAGAATATCAGTTTCATTAAAATTTCCTGCATTAACACCCAGAGTAAAGAGCATATTTCTTCATATTCATCTGAAAATAGGTTAAACAAGAGCATTATTCTTTTCATTTGTTCTAGATATGACAGAAACAGATCAGCAGTCTGCAAAACTCTGCAGGCATTCTGCTACATACACAAATCTTAACCAATTTCTGGAAATTCATGTGTAAGTGCAAATGACACAAACCCCAGACCAAGCTGCAAATTACACTGTATGACTAATATAACTCCACAACACCTGTTACACTGATTACTGTGTGGAAGCAGTTGTTATGTCCTATTTTAAGGAACTAATTATAATGCCAACTTCTATGAGGGTCTGGAAAAAACTACAAAAGCTTGTCTGAATGGCTCATCTCCAGTTCGAGTTCTGAACCAGGCACAAAGTGGTACAGTGTGAAATTCGAAGCAAATTAAATTGTAGCTTCTCATGATTAACAAAGCATGATCAGGTACTAGTTTAGTAACTGTTACTGCTATATCTGTGCTTCAATAACAAGCAGTAAATATGAAATGTGGACAGTAATCATGTGGCAATAAGAGGAGTGCTATACAGCAAAACCCCTTTAATCTGTCATCTGATAATCAAGGACTTGAGGAAAGTAGTTCCAAGACAGAAGTTTTGTCAACTGAAAATTACAGTACATGTACTTATTCCATAACTTTATCTTCGGTTATCAGGATGATGTGTCCCTATCACAAACTTTGTCACTGAATACGATATGCCAAGATTTTGCAAGTTGGTTTCGTCCGACACCTTGATGGCATTGCAAGCAACTAGTGGGTCACACCATCTGTTTGGCACACTCAACAGCATTACTGTGAACTCTATTTCCATTGTGTTATATGTGGTATGTGCTACTCTATATTCAAGCTATTACAATGGCTTCAAAGGATCCAAAGATGAGTAAACAATGTACAGGTGGAAAGAGAAAAAACATAACTTTAACAATTCCTCAGAAACTTCGAATAATTACGAGGCATTGACGTGGCACAAACTGATGAGAGTTTACAGTTTCACAAAACACTGGATCATCAACAATCTGCGACACAAAGAAACAGAATGGCTAATTCTGATAGTTTATGGCATCATGAGAAAATGTGAAAAACTTTTTCAAGTAAAAGAAACTAAAACAGCCTAAATGAGCACAAATGGACAAGGTTTTAAGTAATCTACAGTAATGCATTCCAAAGGTAAATGCATGACTGGTCCTATGATAATTGAAAAGGTCAGTCTTTTTATCATGAAATTAAAACAACTGACTAGTGCACATTCTCTGGTGGATGGCTGCAAAATTTTAAGGAATGCCAAAGCATTAGAAAGCTCTCTCTGCCAACAGTTGTCCAGCTGAAGTAGAGGAGCAGTAACAAAAAAATTATCTGTAAGAACACAAGTCGGCATAGATACCGTCTGATAAACCAGAACATACGATAATCTAGCACCTGCCTGGTCCCACATGTGCCAAATTAATGGTATTTTCCTATATCAGTTAGTGATGAATCCCTGAGATTAAATCACTCTTTCTCATGTCCATAACCTGTTTCTACAACGAACAGAAATTACCTGATGTTCTGATGCCAAAGTTCTGCTGTTCCCCAAGAGAGACAAACTGCCAATCTACATCTTCCTCGATGCCTTTCATATCCTCATTGTTAAGAAGGGCAACTTCAGGCTTCATGGATGCAGCTTTCATCACAGGGCCTATCACTAATGGTAGATACTGTTCAAACTGTTTCCCTGTAAATTACAAAGTGTGACCTCTCACTCAGTGAATACTTATGGATAAGAATAATCTCTACAGTAGTCACAAACAGTACAGTTTTTGCCCTGAAGAAAGCCAGGGATTATGTGCTGCTGTATTTCATTAAATATATATCAGAAAGGGACAAGTAACAGTTACACATCTCTACCAGATTTACATTATACACCACATTTACATTTGTATAACAAAACCTCTTTTGTGACAGAGGGTCCCTTACCTTTCATATGGAGAAGTGCAGTTGTACTATATTCTAAACCTGTTTACTGACCTAATATCTTGCATATTCTCGCCCAGGCAGAGATCAGATATGAAGTCTGGGGATCATCATCCTGTAGATCTCCTGTCTGCGCCTTCAGCAACATATCCATAACTTCACTTGCATCACGCATGAACTGGATGAACACATAAACAAAATTACTATACACTGGTATTACTGCACACTCCAATCATTTTAGATTCTCCAGCTTAATGTGAAGTTTATCCCATAATGATAAAGGGGGGGATAAACATGACAAGAGGGAGGGCAAGGAACAGAATCGTACAAAATAATTGCACCAGTATTCTTTAAATTACGTCAAATACAAAATGCACAAAGCTTCTAGACACCATATGCTGAAGCTTTCGGACATACAGCCAGAAATCTAAGTGGGACTGCACCCTCTCTGAATAAGCAGAATTAATGAAACCTATCAGAACCATCACTAAACATGTTGTTTCAAATTTCATATTAAGTACCCTACACTACTCTCCTAATAGAAACAATTTTATCTGCACATATCAGGACTTCAACATGTGCAGCTCATTATTACATGTACTTATGTCATTACACATAATGTTGGACAATAACAACAGAATTCTTGTTCATTCCTTCCCCCTCCCCCCTATGCATCAAACATCACAATTTCCATACGAACACCTAATTACATGGTACTAAGTATTCATTGACAGTTCAGAGCTGTTCAGCTATCAAGATATTCTCTGCTTTAGTGGAACATGAAGCTTCATTACCAAGTTTACAAAAGTCCATCACTGAATTCTACCCAAAATCATTCTATTCGTTCTAAGAGGTCTTTGAACTCCGTATCCATTTTTCATTTCCTTATACATACATGTCTTTTCAACTGACCCTAAATTTAAACACCTTAACAATATCAGTTACAGTGAACAAATTATAAAAGTACATTATATATGTTTCTCAATCTTTGGAGCTGAAAAAGAAAAATGAAAATTTTAAATCAAATGCTATTAAAGACTTCTAAAATTTAACCTATCTTAAATTGGTACCATGTTAATGGGAGTTTCATTTAGACCGATTCTTAAGTCATTTGATCACATACACAGCTGTAAGGATGATAAATGTAATTATGATATTGTACACATTACATTCTGTGTTTCACACAGCTTAAAATAATACCAGGTTATGTTTACAAAGCTCCTGTACACCTGGGCTCCAGAAATGCTTTGACTCTCCACACACTAGTTAATAAAGCCCAGTGGTTTGCATATTTTCATTCCAGTTTAACATAAACTTTTATGAAATAAAGGGATCACTTTCATATTAAATTGATCTTAATATTTCACATTAAAGTTTTAAACACAACCCACACATAGGCCTCTATTTATATCGAAACTCTGATATTATGCACAAGTGGATTTTAGGTGGCAAACAGATTCAGAATGCATCTCAAAGCAGGGTGAGAGGATGTGGACTGGATTAAACTGGCTCAGAACAGGATCCATTCTCGGGTCTCTTGCAAACAAAGAAACAAAACTTTGGGTTCCTTACAGCACAGAATTTATTGGTAAGCTAAAGATTACCATATTCAGAAGACCTTTGTGCCACACAGTTGGTAGATTCTGAGTTGGATTCCTCTAATCCTGGTGTAATATTTAAGAGTCCATAAGTACAAATGTCAACAAAGATATGGTAATATAAAAGACAATACATTTGCTTTAAAATAATTCTGATATTTTGATTTGAAATCTGAATGTAAAAAAAAAAAAAAAAAAAAAAAAATTCCCAAAAGACCAAAAAGAAGAAGAAAAAAAAAGATTTCCACAAAGTCACAACTATTAAGAAAACTGTATGTTACGAACTTGTACTGACCATTTTGCATACAAACACAAAACCTACTGTGATCCTATGTCCAATACAGGAGCTTGGGGGGAGTGAGCAAGGCATATTGGGCACAGTTCATGGGTAGTTGACACTGTCTGCTTCTGTGGCAGCACAGTGAATAAATGCCCACATTTATCCACAAGTATTTAACTTGTGTACATATATATATGTGCGTGTGTGTGTGTAAATTTATTTATTTAAATTTTCAATTGTGCTTAGTCAACCACACTCAGCAAGGCATTAACTACTGCACATCCCTTGGTAAAAGGTGACAAGTGAAGAGGTCATGTAAGAATACATTTCATCAATGACTAAAAGTTTATTCTCACTTAAACAAGGCACTACAGGCAGTCTCATTGTACACCAGGGTTGCATTCCTAAAAAATGTTGTGAAAATGGAAATTGAGCACACTGAAAACAAAATTCCCATTTAAAACAGTGTATTTTCTGGGGGTTAGGGGATTGACCTCATCCTACATGGTGTATGACTACACCACTAGTGTGTACTCTATATCCAGTACATATACATTTCTTTACAATATAAACACCCTTCTGAATAATATACTTAATTCCAATGCGATAAAAATGTATGAGACTCACACCCACAGTTTTTGGTACTGTTCACTGCGATAGAACTATGATAGTTTTGCTACACAAACACTTGTTGCTGACTTTGCACTTACCATAATTCTATCAGCATTATCATAAACTGTACATATGCTTATGACTGAATCTAATATCATGGCATATGTTAACAATTCGTTCACCATTTCCAAGTTGGCCTATCACATCTCATCAGTACCGATTGTCTTTCACCGATTTTTCACGTGGATTGCACTAGGTCACGTAGTGTTATGTTTCTCACTTGTACTGGTCACAAAAGCCAATACAGTTACAAGGGGGAACTAAATATCACCAGTGTAATCAATCTGTACATGTGACTGTTGGCATGCAGTGCTGTCAGTTTCTGCTAGCCTCCAACACAAGACACATTTGGCCATGGATCATCTATGCCAAATCGCATTAAACTGAAAATTATCGCATAAATTCAAAATGTGGGGTAAATTTTCAAGTCACGTTAAAGCAAAATCACACAAAAAGAAATCATACAAAATAAGACCTGCCTGTATTTCAAACTGCAGAGCAACTGATAGGTATATTCAAGCAAATGGCAAACAAATGAAAATGAAGGTTACCACCAGAATTGCAGGTGTGATGCCTTTGTCATTTTTCTGACCACCACACCCACCTCTGTCAAAACTTGGGTGGACATGTTACGAATGTGTAATTCTGCTGTGTTATCACAATACTTCACTCTCTAAAAATCTGTACTATAATTAAGTACAGCCACATTCACATGAACAAAAGACTAAGATATCCTGAAACACGGGTATGTGTCATATCATATGGTACTTCCATTCTAAGCAATAGGGGGTACAAAAACCTCATTTAGTACTATTAGGTCTTTAGATCTTAGCTTATCCAACCAACTAACCTTCTCAGCACCAACAGCCAATCCAATAAGACTAACACATTCAATAGCTTTCCCACGAAGCATCTTCAGCTCCTCTGTATTTGCATTCTGGATAATGTATTTGAGACAGGGCATCAAGCGATCATAATATGCTACAAACTGCTCCTCTGAGGTGTCAGCAACAGAAGCAATTGTTGTTACAACTTGTTCTAGCACAAGTTTTGTGCCTTTCTCCACAAGCTGCAAGAAACCATACACACATAAAGACAAAACTGGCATCCCTTCAGAACGTCTGTGCTCTTTGGCTGTCCACAGTACCACCTAACTTACCTCTTTGAACTTTGTGCTTAGTATAGATTCCAGCTTACTCATGATGGCATCAAGATAGAGTGTCAATATGTTCTTTGGGCAGGCTTCACTGAAATTTACAAGTGCAGCACCTGCATGTCCCTGAACTCTTGGTACAGTATTATCATCTAGTACCATAAGCAATCCAGGTACAACTTTATCATGAAATTTTTTTTCAAAAAGTGGAGCAAAATCCGTTGACATCTGCCCAATGGCATTACAAGCTGCATATCTCACCCGTGGATGCTAACAAACAGAAAAATGAGAACAGGTTATATCAGTAAAATCTTAGGTACTCAATGTTTGCTCAATAAAACAAGCCTACACATTCACTGGGTTGTTTATCCTAACCTGGGTATATTCATACAGAACGAAGGAAAAAAAAAATAAAAATGAAATCTACTTACATCCCACTCTGTTTGGCACAGAGACAGAGAACATGTCACACTATGAATTTAATACAGTACCATACAACTCTGGAATAGTGGTCAGTGGAATTTCACATAATCTTGTAAGAATACCGTATCATGCAGACCTAAATACAGCAAGGTATTTATGTCAAATATTACTTAATAATATGCATACTGCTTTGAGCTTTAAGTTCAAAATATTCCTCTACACTGTAGAAAAGAGTGATACAGTCTTTAAATGATGACTTATATTCATTTTATCATGCACAGTACTTTAATGTTCACAGAAGGGCAGTGGATAACTTAGTTCCAGCACAGCATGTACTCTTCTGGTAACTAGTCAAGTTAGCACAAGGTACATGCAGATAATATTATTAGCTCATGTATTTTTACTGCATTATCTCTTAATTTTTGTAAATTCTTCTATGTTGTCTACAATGAAAAACAATGATGACAATAGGTATTAATTGCCAAAGGAAGATACATTAAATTTCTTAAATAATTCCCTACAAGAAACTCTTCTGCAATATTTGACACTGCCACAAAACTGATGTTGAAGATTCATGTCTTTTGGAGTGCTACACTGATCCCTGAATATCAAGGCAGTACAGGCTTTCAACATAACAGGAATCAACACCCCCACTACTCAGTGTCACAACCCAGAGTCCTGAATCCTCAACAGCCTCTTTTCTTTACTCCTCCCAGCAACCAAATAGCTTCATATTGAATGGTATACTATTTTGCTACCTGTTGATTCCCCAAAAGCTAACTCTGTAAGACAAGCTGGAATAGAAATACTCAGAGTCAGCTGATTTTATAGCCTCTGTTGTCATTAGTAGAATAACTGTCCTCAAGGCAAAGCCAGCTGAACCAAGATGGCCTGCTTAAATCTGTGCTGGATAAGAGCAGGAACTTCCACGTCCTTGTTTAGTGCTAGTAGCAATCATTCAACTTTGTGTTCTGTTTCCCAACCACACTGTTTTCCCACAACTAAATGTTCGATTAAGAAAGGGCTGTAGCTCTAGTGTGTGTGTCTATATATATATATAAAACCCACAAACATTTCTTGTTACCATTTGATTTAGCAAACCAAGTCAAAAATTTTGGTACAAAACTCAATGTAAATGCACATACACATCTAGTTCATTGGGCCTGGTTTCGGCAAGTTGTTTTGGCATGCTCAACACCTGCAGTGTTCCACTAAGAAACTTGTCATCATCGTCCCATAAAAACCCCAGGCTACTTTTAAACTGTATATCCATGTAATGCATAAACCATGTTTCATATTTACACAATGAAGAGCTGAACAGTGAGATTGTATCTAATAAACTATATGTCACTTCAGCCAGTTTTTGTACCTACTACACAATCAATTAATGTACTCACTGAATCTTGTAAAAAACTGAGGACTCCATCCATAATTTCAGGCAACACTGCCTCCATTTGCTTATGACAACCCTCACCAACACATGACAAAGCCATCAGAGCTGCATACCTGTAATGACAGCAATGATCAGTCTGTTCATAAAACAGCCCACTTAAATGGACAGTATGAGGACAAGAAATTATGTTCTTATTGTGAAATTACTTAGTTCTAATAGGTCCAGTCACACCCTTGCAATGGAAGGGGAAAGACACAGAGATGCCATACAAAATAGGTTGGGAATTTTGACACTAAAACAGTGTAACATATATAATCTTGTATTGCAAGACCACACACATATAATGACAAAATGTTTACATGCTGACCTAAAATACCCTCCAGAAACATATGATAAAACACCTGAGAAAGGTTCCTGAAAACACTCCAAAGCTGAGTGTTACTGATGATGAGAACAAGCACATACAAAAGACAGATGGGGTGGGTGGGCAGTCATTATACATTTAAACTCAGCCACAAAGCTTTTTCATTTCTTGGAGTTCACTATTTTCAAGTGATTAATATTCCTGTACACTGGTAATAAGACATTTATCTATCAGACATTTTTAATAAGGTGTTTATTATCCAACCAAACACAACTATACAGATCTAGCATATATCTTTTATTATACACTAAAACATGTTTCAGCTGTCCCAATCAGCATTCATAAGGCAGATGCGGACACACAAAAAGAAATAGAGGGAGGAAGGCCTCTCTTTACAATTCAATTCATTCATCCATTCCATTGGCATTTGCAGAATGTGATGATTCTTTGCTGTTCTCAGCAGCATTCTCCATTCCTCTTTGTTATATACCCTTTCCTTCCACCCTTTTCCACCAACTAGTCTTCTATCCTCCCTCACTTCATCTTGTCATCTATTTCTTGGTTTACCTCTCAGCCTTGTTGCTTCCAAATTCATACGTATTTTCTTCCATTCTCTGTACATGCCCAAACGAACGTAATCTATTTAACATTATTGTCTCATTATAATGGTTTTTTTAAACCATTGCACAAATCTCTCTTTATAATGGTATGAATAATGTTATTATTCAAAAAATGTAATAAAAAGGCTAGAATTAAACCATAATTATGTTACAGAATTCCTTAGGTATAATCAAAGTGAAACTACAATGTAAATGAGATTAAAAACATGGTAAAATATGATGAAAAAGGATACTAAAAGATAAAAAATGAACAATGGAAAAGCCTTTGCAGTATACATTTGTTAGAGCAACATATAGCATAGTATGTAAGTATGTATGTATGTATATATATGTGTGTGTGTGTGTGTGTGTGTGTATATATATATA
>Ga0131853_10024272_pt1 | contig 10945 bp, 6 predicted proteins | sample TergutLab28metaG_FD_92764 | JGI IMG/M metagenome (GOLD analysis project Ga0131853, IMG submission 92764) | Labiotermes labralis P1 segment gut microbial communities from Petit-Saut dam, French Guiana - Lab288 P1 (version 2) (version 2) | ecosystem: Host-associated > Arthropoda: Insects >...
CTACTCTCAGTTCTCCCGCGCGGTCATCTCCCTTCACGTTTCCCAAGCAGAATTCCTTATGCGTTTCACGTATCTCCCACGTGGGCTCCTTTTTCCTTGATTTCATCGCGTTAGTATCCACACCGTGCTTAACCTTTTGACGCCTAATGTCAACTATAGTGATCGTACCGCACCGCTAACCTCTAAAGTTTCATTTTATATATTTATTCAACAAGTACAGGTATTGAATATTTTAAAAATTGTATATAATCTCCGTTTTTTTCTCTTCAAAATGCACTTTGTTTCATAATTCTAACGTATTTGTTTCCTGTATTATTCACATTTTATATACAGGGTGTGCTAAAATTAAAAAAATAATTCCGGCGCCAAAAGGTTAAGCACATCTTCAGACCCGGTCGTGAACGTGATGTTTGTGGTACAACAGTACTGCAGGCTTCCCACATACTACACAGAAGCTTAATACACCATTCCCTCATTACAGTTTTACTACAAAACAATTACAGTACTGCCATATAACCGACTGCCACGGGACGGCCACCCTTCTGAACGACACTGTGGTGAAGGTCGTACAACATTAACTTAAGAAGGATATTACTTCGCAAATGATGCTGAACACCTACATGAAAGTTGCGTAATAATTTTCGGCACTTATTTCGAACTATATGTATCATTTACGTATTAGTGTTTTTGAGCTTACAAAATCAACATTTGGATGACAGTGGTTTGCATGATTATTCCGAGCCACTTCCAACAATCAGGGGTCTTAAAGTACGTGCGTATTTAAATAAGTGTACCGTCTTTTTTACATAATCACTTACACGAATATGAATATTACAGCTTTACAGGAAGTGACACCGCGAAACGTGACATTTACAGTTTCCGACGAAATCGCTGCTTCCATCCACGGTACAAGAAGAGGTAGCAGATACTTCCGAAGCACTGGTACCCACCTACCAAAATACACGGCGTCATTTCCCTGAATATATTTTCATATTTACCGTTGTCAGAACCTCAAATGTCATTAAGAGAAAAACGTTTGCAAAAAACTTATACAATAAGAGTCACGGTACGCTTCACGCAATAAATGTACGGAAACTTCATGTCGAACACACGGCACGTTTTAAATCCCCCCCAACTGGTGTATCAATGAGCAATATTTTACAAACAGTAATCCTAACCAATCACTCATGTTGAGGTCTACCCATCGCACAAATAAGACAGTTCACACAACCGTTACAACTACAGAAATGGTCCACATTTAAAAAATCCGGTAGAACTTAATGACTAAAATTTTAGAAACTAACAAACGCAATTATGAAATAAAGAACACGAGTACAACAAATGAAAATCTTATCACTCGTAATTTTCAAGACGCCAAGGCAAACATAATAATACCATGTGAAATACAACTATAATGCCGGTGTATGCACAGAGCTTTATTGTGTTTGCCTATTCTTGCCACCGCATTGTGTTGTCATAGACTAAGAATCCAACCCTAATACTTCACTTACTCGAGTTACGGTATGTGCCAACGTAACACAACTCCCAGCATAGACCAGAATATTTCCCTTCACCAGTTTCCAGATATAAAGAAGGCTCCTGCAAGCTACCTTGCTTCCCAACCAACACGAACAAAAAGAGCCGTCCCCAAAATCATCCGCCGAATCTGACAAATCACTTCCGAATACTGCCGCTGTAAAGAAAGCGTGCAGGTTTGCCTTCTACTGTTAGCAATCCCTCCAGTCTTCATGGTTTCAATAGTACCGTCGACCTAGTATTCACAACAAACGGTGCTCCGTCTACCACCGCAAGACAGTCGGAAAACATTTCGTGTTTCTCAAACCACGCCATCGAGTAACGTTACAGTATTGCAACATGAATTCCACTGTGTCAGCCCTAAAAAAAATCGTCACCGAAGAGGAGACGAAATGATATACAAAGAGCTAACCAACGAGCACGTTCGCACGTAACAGCATACGATAGGATCATGCCTTCTTATTTGACAGCAGACCGTAATCAGCTATCACTTCACCCGAACATACCATACTGCGCAAAACTGTTCTAAAGCAGTACTTCAACAACCGTCGTGATGTGAAATTCAAATAATTTTCAAAACTAGACAAATACAAACTTTAATACATAACTTAACCAATCACATGGAAGTATGTTTCGGAAGCTTGTTGTTTCTTACACATAACAAATTCCACAATACTTATATGCCAATGTAAATGTTACTAGTAAATCACCAAATCCCGTCCCTAAACCCTAAACTAGTCCACTTGGTCCCTTGCTTTTAAGGAAGGGATATATAGTAGGGTGTCTGAGGACAAAATACTGAGGAATATGTAAGGGAAAGAAGGCTTACTGCTAGGACGAAGAAAATGCCTTAATAAAGAATTCATAATTGGCATTCTTCACCCATAATGTCGAACTGCAGGACTGAACATTTTATGAGCACATACCGGAGAGAATCTGGAAGGAAGCAGTCATGGCCAAACGAGATATTACGTGTATACCGGCATTTATATGGACAGACTTATTAAATAAAAACTTTCAGCTAGATCCCGGCCGAGTTTCGAATCGAGCGTTACCGCTACACCACTGGAGTTATCACAAGGGATCTTCAATGGACAGGATAATGGATTCATTTAGCTCAGAACATGGACCAGTGGAAGGCTCTTATTAATATGAGAATTAAACTTCAGGTTCTGTGAAGAATTAGAATCTATTCGTCAGTCCAGCAACTTTTAACCACGTTTTACAGTACATAGGTATCAAAAATGTCACAATGCTTCCTAATAAGCACAACTCACGATATAACCTGTGTACGTCTGTGCTATCCGTCAGTGAAAGTGAACTAAATGCGCCCAATAATGATCTACGACCACCAAACAACACACTTTTACAGTGAGGAATTTAAGATATTGTAACTTCAACTCCACCTTTCGTACCAGCAGACCCGGTACCATGTACGTGGAATCATCGGCGTAACTGAAGGGTGCAGGGAAGGACAAATCATCAACGTCTTCTACTTCGCTACAGTCCAATGCGCACCTTCGCTCCCTTAACCCTTTAAAAGCCGAATTAAATCCCATCTGCCATTTGCTGGCATTATTAGGAGCTCACCATATTCTCCACGTTAGCAGATTAAGGGTTAATGGATTTCTCCCAGTCAGCTCTGTTTTTTACCTCACTTTCCAATTTGTAATTTTGCATTTACTAACATTGTATACAATTCCACCATCTATTTTTGGTCGTCCTCTTGGTCGACCGGGCGGCCCCTCCAATATTGTTTATACTTAAGAATAGTTTTGTTTGGCTAGTTGAAGAGGGGAAAATAAAACAGATACATCTTAACCGATTTTGGTCGTGTAAGAACAGGAAATTGAAAAACCTGCGTTTTATGTGACGAAGAATAGGGGCATCTGAGACCCATTTACAAACGCAGACATTCTACTTTTTGCCCCCTCCCGCCTATTAGCCAGGTTATTGTGTCCCATCAGCTCCATCAGGATGGCGTCCGTGATCTCTCGGTTCCGGATCTCGTCATGCTTGTCTTGTAATGGATTCTTCGTTGCGTAGAGGGCGTAAGCCCGTTTGCTTACACTGCGGACTACGTCTTACTCTGCTTACACTGCGGTTCACCACGTACTTTGTTCCGCATTCGGCCAGAATGTCAATTATGTGATGAAAGGTGTAGGTTTCATCTGCAGAGCACGTTGTACGATATTGTGGGCGATCGGTGTAAGGAAAACATAGGGGCCCCTCCATATTCCACACTTAGGCATACCTAAGTGTGGAATATGAACGCCATCCTGATGGAGCTGATGGGACACAATAACTTGCACGGAGGGTTCCACATCTCTCAGTTCGTCTTGCCAGGTCGACATGATAGCCTCATAGATGACCAGCGCGAACTTCATCCCCTACAGTGTGCCCAGAATGCAGAATCTTTGGCATCGACATCGACTGCCCTGTCGCCAGGCATGCCTCTCTACAGCCAAGAGCAAGCGAAGGCAAACCGACTTCGCTGTCTTAAGAAGGTGGGATACTTGAATCTGGACAACCGTCAGGTGTTCTGGAATATGCCCTACGACTCTGCAAGTCTAAAACAGGTCTAAGGGCACAATAGAGCGCACCATATAAACGCTGCTAAAGTCGCGAAGCGTGAAGAAGTGGCAGAGGGCTACAAACCGAAACTCCGATAGTCGTCTGCGAAGATGAATAGATATGCAACATTACTTCAGTCTTGATCTACTGTAATCAGAAGGAATTCTTGTGACGTTCAAATAAGAAACAATACCGCCTTTGCCTTAATTCGCTCCCGGAACTATGAAATGATCTGTGGGAACTTGTTACCAATCTGTTAGTCGCCATCGACGTGGCAGCGCACCATGGTCTCCCGCCTTGAGAGTAAACTCTTGTCAATATGAGCAATGCCTCACAGTGGCAAAGCGACCAGGTCATGAACAGACACGCGGCAATTACCGGTCGAAAACAGAAATGACAGAAAATCGAAACGCACCAGTTATATGTAAAGAAGCTGCTCGTTTTCATCTCCTGACGTCACAAACCCAGCACCTAATATTATTACAGCACAACAGAAGTCGCATTCTCTTGAAGATTTAGCTCTTCTGCAGTGTGGCGCTGTGTCGTTGGACGAACTGTTCCCGAAGTTTCGAAATATGGTGGTGCCTCCATCTTCAGCGTCAAGCAGTTCAAGGACACTTCTTGAAAAGCGTCACATCCAAAAAGACTTGGATCTTCAGCATTACCGCTGTGTGAACCTCAGATTTCGCATTCACTTCCTTGTTCTTGCAGTTTTATGAGTGCAGAAACACTAAATTAGTTGCAGTGTGAATAATTCATTTATTGATACCCAATCTCCAACATCACGATCCCGTTTCTGCCACCACAGCCCCGATATCCCATGTTCGAGATACGGCCACATTACGACAAAAAGAACCCTAATAAACAAACTAGGTGCCAGAGTTTTATTTATTCACCAACTGATGCACTAGTGAGTTGTCTGAAAATTTACATTATACAGCTCCGACATGAACAGTGCAACACACATACACCAATAAGGACCTAATATATGCAGCCACACCACCACTGTGTTAACCAAACGCCGATGTATTTTAATGGTGTTTTAACAACCGTAACTTTAGTAAGCACGAATTAATGCGCTCCCTGATGATGGTGTAAAATACACCGAAATATGTCGGAGCTGTTTTAATGTAAATTTTAATACTGTGTTTTAAGACAACTCACTAGTGCATCACTTGGTGAATAAATAGAACTTTGATAATATCAAGATGCACGGTACGAATGTGAAAATTAGGTACCAGAATCCTTCTGGCAATAGCGATGCATGAAATATTCCCTGCTGCTGTGTTGGAAAAGAAACCCCTTCGTTCAGTTCGTATTAAAAGGCATGATACTAAAAAGTCGCAGAGCGTACAATATCAACATGACGATGATAGAATAAACTTATGAAATAACTAAACAGAATTAGTCTACAAAATAACTGTAGTAATAACCGCCTTTGGAAGTCGAGCACAGCGGACTGTACCTTGCCACTCTACAACAAATAAAAATGTTACAACTACAACATATTAGGTGTTACAGTTCGGCACTTGACATCTGACGTGTCGCACCTCCGTGGTAATCCCAGTAGTAGATATTAATCGCCTATTAATGCAATTAATTAAGAAGTGCGCAGCCAAACCTCGGGAAGGAAATCGAATGCATCCTTCACAGACTTCATGAAGTCATGAGATCTGCGCTCTTTTGGGATTCCACGCTGCGTAAAATTCCAAACGGAAACAGATCTCATTTATACCGCGATGGAAGCGCACCATCTTACTAATGGTGACAGAAACTGCCGCGGATCTTTGTAACATCTCATATTCCTATCACAGTTAGGATAGGAAAGGGATATGGCAGAAGGAAAGGAAGGAGGTATAGTACAATATGGATAAAGATAACAAGAAACGAAGGCAATGATTCACCTACTGGTTTCAATGGGTCATTGCTTCTAGTAAACAGTACTTTAAAATCTTACAAACAGTCCACGAAGACTGCAGGCAAAATCACAGCAGCGCAGCTGGGAGGCGGAGTAGCACAACTGTGAAGCGTAGGAGGTGCAGGACAGGAACCTCGTAATTTAGTGACCGTGGGGCTCCATTACATAAAAAGTGACCAAACACTGCATAAGCACATTCCCTTACAACCTTGTAGGATCGAAGAATGTCCAGTCATACAGTACGTAAGTGTATGCAAACTATACAGAGAGCTTTGTGACAGCTGCGGAGTTCTGACACTTTCCAGCCTCAGAGCTACACATGAACAGCAATAGATGGCATCAATACGTTCTCAGCTTGAGAACCAAAAATGACACATCTAACCGTGCCAAAGTGGGGAAAACGAATCACTGTTGTTACCACGCATATACTGATGAAATACACACACACGTTCAACCACTGACTCTGTTCCTCATGAAACAGGAAACAGAATACGTCGTATTATGAATGGAGCGCCGGCGTATTCAATTCCGGTTTGTCATCAGAGTGGTTGCATTCAGACTGTATATTCAGTAAGCGGCTTCATAACTTTGTGTGCTTCGTGAAACATTCGACAGACGATCCTGTCTTGCTGATGGCCATTATTCACGTATCAGACATACAGATGTGGCGGACAATATCCAGATAGGCAATGTTAGCGTTATTAGCCTTGCATCCCATTCCGCATACTAAATACAACCAAATCCCTTTGATTTCAAAGTACTCTACGAAACGTATTATGCCTACGCTCAAGAAACTAACGTTGCTGTCCAACAAATAAGATCATATTGTTATACTCCTAACAGCATGCAAGTTGTTCTGTTCTGGTCTGCTTAAAGACCGGCTACGTACTATAACACAGCATTAGGGCGTGTTCGTGCAACCATTGTTGCTGTGGAAAATAAATATTACAAATTCAGAGTGTGTGTTTGTAGCCTTCGGTACCCAGCATGCAAGGCGCACAAGCCATATTGTCATCTGCGGCCTGTTCGGCTCTACACCATTTGTCCGCATTATCTCATAAACAACATGATTTTCGGAAAAAGTTTCTGAACTTAAAATGTGTTTCGATTTTCTCTGCAACTTTTGGCTGAAATATTTCTCATTCTTATAAGAACTTAGCAAGATATGATAAAAAAATATATACTGGTCTTCATGTAACGTACTCGTCATTTTTGTCCCATTTTAATGAAACTTAAATTTTCTCGGCAGATTTTCCAAAAATATTCAAATATCAAATTTCATGAAAATCCGTCCAGTGGGAGGCGAGTTTTCCATGCGGACGGGCCGACAGGCGACCTGAGACATGAGGGAACTTAATAGTCGCTTTTCGCAACTTTGCGAACGCGCCTAAGTTTCCGCAAACTCATTTATAAAAACACAACTGATTTCCCTGAGACAAACAAACACATATACTATTTGGAGGTCATGAATTCGAAAGTAAATGAATCGACGAGTCCTGAATATATAATAAAAGGATTAGTGAACCTGTTAGTGGAAAATACTTCCCGGGAATATGAAATGTGTTTTTCGAACCGTGTCAGTAATGGACAATTTGTAAAACCCAATAATACGAGAATCCTTTCCCAAACGACAAAACGAAAAGCCGATTATGTACGTCGAGTCACAGCAATCAGATCTGTGCAAATGCAGTTATGATTTGTTCTTCCTTACAGGATAAATAAAACACCTTCCCGCACAGGAAACAGAGGAACTTGATCCTCCCGGATCGAAAACTTCGATAGGGAAGTTTGTATACATTTAACTACACTCATTGCAAACAATAACGTGTCAGTGAATTTCAACGAAGAATATTTCAACATCATACTAACCACAATATCCACACCATTATATTTATAGCTCCTATTATACACTTTAACACAGCTCATGCAAAATTGATGTATTAGTAATATATATTCCTTCGTACTTAACGTCACCCGAGGAGGGCGATTTATCGCTGGAACATGTACGAGGTTTTATGTTTATGGATAACATAGAATTTAATGAAATGTATGTGCCTATGTTTGTGTACAAAAATGATTACAGCTACGGTAGTTATTATCGACTAGTGACTCCGATAAGGGAAGCAATCGGAAACATGATTTGAAAGGGGGCACAAACGACGAAGATGCAGCATGCTTCTTTTACACAGACTCTTCCTCACAGCATGAGCATGGTGATAAAAAGGCCTATATGTGAAGTGCTATCGTTGGGCGCATGAAGACTATGGGATTAAAGACCACTCTGGAGGTCTCATTTGGTTCAAAATGCCAATAAGTGTGCGATATGAGAAAATTCTCTCACATTACAGGCAACATTTGTATTCAACAAAAGTGGTGTGTGCATATGCTTAGATTTCAAAGAGCATGATAATTTTAAAATGTACATATCATAGTTTCAACATAAAATGGGACATTTTCTTGAACATCTTTCCTTTCCTTCAAAGAAAAAGTTGGATTATCTACTTCCTACCAATGTTTCAAAATGGGCCCCAAATTAAGCACCTTTCCCTAAACTTGGTAAATAGGTCTCTCCATGTCCATATACTGTATTTTCATACTGTTAGTTGTTACGCAATTTGTACTAATGCAATTGCGTCGCCGAACAACCAAACAGACGCAGCAGCTAGTAGTAGTAGCAGTAGTAGTAGTAGTAGTTTAGTAGTAGTAGCAGCAGTAAGCCGTAGCAGATTCCGGACTTCCGTGACGGGACTAACACTACAGTTTCTGTGCGCCTGATATGCTGCTGACAGCACGGACATCTCAAATCAAAGAAAACTCCTCTTCGTTCTGACGGTATCGATGCGGTGGCTAGTATGAGTCACAGCATCCCAGTCCCGCGAATAACATGCTGGAAATATCCCACAGGCTACTAAACAAGACCGTCAAAGACGCCCAAGGCATACATGAACAGCACGCCACGTTACGACACCTGACTTTCGCGCTAGGAGGTTTTACACAATTATCTAAATTTACATATGCAAACGCAAATATGAAAACACCCGTAGAAAATCATTTTATATATTTAGGCAACGACAATTCACGGCATTTTTAAAGACATATTACATAAACCCTTTTTATTTTCCACAAAACGCCGTGTATTTCAACAATTTTATCTTTTCTATTTGATTCAGTGCATCCCGTTGTGATTTGGAGTTCAGTACTTACCAAACTGTAATTATTAAGAAGACTGTAGGTAATATTAGTAATTCAAAGCAATTTATTTTTTCTGCTGAAATAACACTGATACTCATGTTTCTCACAAACCATGCGCTAAAATGTATATGGCCACCCCAGTAAGATAAAGGCTATACGGGTAATATAACACAACACGGACAAACGCTGCGAATGAGCCCGTCTACGTGTTGACGCTCTAAGGAAAAGAGACAGTATGGAATAACTCAAGGTTACTACTTATCTCTGTGTCTAGCTTGATATATTCCTTTGAGATATTTGTAACACAACTTTCAAGGTGACCTTCAACTACACCAACCCAAAGCTCTACTCCCGAACTATATATGCAGTCGAATACAATACAAGAACCCGCTATCCAACATCTAACGAAATGTGAGGAACACGTCTGTAAAAACTCATACGTGCCGTCTGCTAAGACACATCTGTTCGGATGTCATTTTGCCATAGTTCTTACAAAATAAAAAAAGGTCGCAGAGAAGAAAAATGTATCAACACAATGCATCATTCAATAGCACAGACGTTTCACGTCACAACCGTAACATTTCCAATTACTCCTATGTTCTGCGGGAACTTCTGGTTCGTAATCCAGAAGTTCTATTTTCGGTTCTCAAGACCGATAAATCTGGGGTGTTTCATGGTACTGCCAAGCAATTCGTACTCTAAAATGGGCAATTACCTCTTCCTTCCCACGTTTAACCAATTTACAGCTCACCATCATCCCATCACTAGACGATGCGTAACGTATTAAGTTACGGATGTAAAGACCGACATTTAGACGGCACAAACCATAACACCGGGAATATGGAACATTTGAAGGTGCAAAGAATGCTGTCCATTATTGATGTATTATTCGTTTAGGCTTAGACGACGACGGACTTCAAGGAACAATGATGACGCCGCTTTACCCTCCTTACCCACTGGATAGGTGGCTGTCGGCGAAAACTGAGGTTCCTGCCGGGAATCAAACCTAGACCTTCCATACATTTTTAAAACGACCAAAAAATGCATTTACATGTGCATCTGCTTGTCTTTTTTAAAAAAATTCACGGAACATGTAACATATAGAAACTAGGCCTGCTAGTTGTTGCACTCAGCTATCCGTGTTCCTAACTGTTGGTCGTATTCACCGTCCTAAAATCTCGAACATCCTGTAAACAAAAAGTAGCTATACGGCACGCGACGTCACCAGTTGACGATGTATGACGCTACCAATGCCCGCCGTTGAAGTTACCGAATAGCAGTACCCAAAAATAGACAGAAGTCAGCACTGGCGCTGGGCGGTCACGGCTGGGATTTCAGGCAATCTTATCTACGGCTTTTCTCGGTACACCCTGTCCACGAACTCGCCCATTTCTGGCATTCCAATGAACCAACAAAAAACCGTGCTATTGTTCAACTTATCCTTCCTGACTATCAGTATCTAAAGAGTGGGTGGTTCTAAGATTCAGTCATTTTTCACTTCCAAAGTTTGTCAAATAAAGTGATACTTTATACCTGATGATTTAAAATTAAACCACAATCTAATATAAGTGTACAGCACTATAAAGGATATGTATTTAATGATTCTTAAATATTCAGCCTGATGATGACTCTCTGGAGTCGAAACATGTTGCGGTAACACATTAATTTTCTAATGTTTGTTGTGTTGACTGAACACATATTGTAAGTTTACAATAAATAAGTTTA
>Ga0131853_10024274_pt1 | contig 10944 bp, 8 predicted proteins | sample TergutLab28metaG_FD_92764 | JGI IMG/M metagenome (GOLD analysis project Ga0131853, IMG submission 92764) | Labiotermes labralis P1 segment gut microbial communities from Petit-Saut dam, French Guiana - Lab288 P1 (version 2) (version 2) | ecosystem: Host-associated > Arthropoda: Insects >...
ATTTCTCCACAAGGTTAGTACCCTACAAGATAGCACAGTGTCACAACCCATAACACCATAATATGATCTTCACTGCTGTGAAAACATCAAATTCTGATTCTTGGATTATGTTATAACAACACTCCTCATAATATTGTACAACTAGTAAAATGAAATTGCCTCAAAAGGTCTTCATCATTTCTATTGTAACTTGTCAATCCACCGGTGTTCTATCCAGCATAAAAGAGTAATTTCACTGTGCACTTCATGTTTCAAGTTGCAGATCTAACAGAGAAAACCAAAAGATATCATGAAATTTACTCCATACTCATATCTACATGTGTGTTAAGTAACCACTGTTCAAATGTGTGCGTAATATGATAGAATATTTGGATGTGATTTGAATCCTCATCCCCCAACTTTTCCTTTTATTAAATACATGTCTAAATTTTAATTTTTTAATGTCAGTGTTATTCATGTTTAACATTTTAGCAAATGCATAGAGTGGAATCCCCATTTAAGGTGTCTTCAGGAAAGAGCGGATATAAACACTAAACATAAAAACATCAAATCAAGAAAATTTAATGCCAAAATTAATGAATTTGGATAATGAAAACTGAAGGTTAAATGGGAGATAAATTTAAATCTAGGAGAACTAACTGTGGTTGTTACCATATTGTGATAATGACTAGGAAGATGATCATCATAACATGCAAGTTGGGTACTTGTGATCATAAAATCTAAATTCCAATATAAAATCTACATCAATAACACGATGACAGTAAACTGGAATTATACAAAGCCATAACACCTACAGGGTACTGGCACAGTAACAGAATGTTGAACACATACATTGACAGTCACAAGTAGCAGGCTGTACAGCTGCAATGTGTGATATACAATGTAGTTTATTATCCTGACCAACCAATGCACAACCCATTAAAAAAAAGTTCAACCTAGAAGAGGCCACAAAGGCCCATAGGGGAAGAAGGGGTATAGCTCTAGTCTTTCTTTAACCTCAGTGCTAGATGGGGGTGGGTGGTCAATGATACGCCCTGGACACTTTACCCCCAGGAAAGACCTGGTACCCATTGTACAGTAGGCTGGGTGGGTCCCAGGGCTGGTCTGGATGGGTGTGGAAAATCTCGCCCCCACCAGGATTTAATTCCCACAACATATATAAATTGATAATATTTTATATATCATTCATATCCTACCAGCATACAAGAAACACCACCACAGGACTGTCCAAATTGTATATACAGCCACCAAACAACAACATCTATGTTTTATTAACATTTTATAGATTTTATCATACAACAACGATTATGTGAACATTTTAATCTACTGCTTTTATTGAGCTGTAATTTTAATAGTTTTAATAATTTTGTAACTTTAGCAAGCACAAAGTTAAGACTCCCTGAAGATGATGCAGATGCATCGAAAAATGTAGGAGTACTCACGATATATAAAATATTGTTAATTTATATATATATATATATATATATGTTGTGCGTTTGTTGGTCTGGGTAATAAACTGTACACAATGCACAGTACATACATCAGAATGATACAATGTATTGTTTATTAATACTTTACTCTCGGTGTTAATGTTGGAATCAGCATGAATCTGGCAAAAGTCATTACTATTTTGAACATATTTTCAACTGAAAAAAAGAACAATGAATTAATGTGATATTAACTTGCTTTAAACTTAATTATATTACCTTTATTTTGAAATATGTTACTGAAAGCTGCTCCCCATCTTCAGATGGTCCAATTGAGTTCATTACAATGTCAAACTTCTTCTGCAGCTGGCTAATTTTGGTTTCACATCTTTTGATATCTGCAATTAGGTGAGTTTTCTCTTCACTCAAATTTCGTCTCTGAATTAAGAGGACATCTTTGTGCAACCCAATTTCCAACTTCCGCTCCTTCATAGCCTGAATTTCCACCATCACTTAGTATAAGTTTATGAACAATATTTCTACACAGTAACTAACAAAATACAGTAACTCTCTAAAGATACAACCGAAATCTGCCAATTACTTGAAACATGTGCCATTCATCCACATTGTTTCGTTATGCTTTGCACAAATAAATCCATCATTGCCTGTCACAAATTTCTGTTAACTGGCCTGTAATAATAGAGCTGTCACATTTGTGGAGTCCTGCTGCACTCCACAATGTGCATTCACAGTTCAATATTTACTTGATCTGTTAACTTATCTATCTTTCCAAATCACATTATGGGAATAATGTAGCAGCAAAATTCACAACAGCAGTTAACCAAAACTATTTTCTCTGCATTGGTTTGTAAGAATTATTTTGTAAAGAAAAAATTCAAAGCCTTAAATATGTCACAGGTCCACAGACTTCTAATTACATGAGTTAGAGCATACTGGAAGTAAAAATATATTGCAATTCTCTAAACTCTTTGGCAACTTACAGCATCCAGTTCAAGCTTCTGCTTCTCCAGTGAGTAAACTTTATCTCCCTCATGAGCTATTGCCTTTTCAGCCTGATGCACTCTCAGACGGAGAATGTTCTCCTCCACCTGCTTCTCCTGGTTATAAGACTTGCTGAGTTTCAATTGTTTCTGCCCTCCATCTCTTAGCAGAATTTGATTTTGTCGTTTGTCTGCCACGTTTTCTAATTCTGCTGATTCTGCACTGACTGCCTTAATTAGTCTCTGCATCTTGTTCTATTGTTACCAACATAAATTTTAATGAGGAAATAATTTGCAAATATGCTGAAGTAGCAGCACATTAAATTCATCTAGTTATAGAGTGAGGCATACCTCTACTATTTGATTCTGAGATGTAAGAAGGTTGAGAGTTGCAATTTTTTCACTCCTAACTTCTTCTAGCTCTGTAATCTTCTTTTCATGGGCTTCTTTTTCTTCAGCATCTTGATCACTACCTATGAGATGATTAATACGCAACTCAATCATCTGCGCCTCAAACGCCTGTACAAATGATAACAAATCAATTAAATGGTAAAGTCAAAGTAACAGTCCTTTTTGTACTAAACTGTAGTAAAATTATATACCTTCTTGTCAATAATCTCCTTCTGGAATGTAAGTTCTTTTTGTACTTCCTGGACATGTGATACAATCAAAGACTTTGCTGATTCCAAACTACGAATGTCAGCAAGCCACTGTTCTTCTTGCTTCTTGAGATCAAATAATTTTTTGTGTGTTCGAAACAGCAGGTCATTGAGTCTGCTTGTCTCTAGAACCAAGACATCTATTGCCTTCTCCTCACACTGAAAGCAAACAGTCAAAATTCTGCTTCGAACAGGTCAATTATTTACTGTGCACAGGCTTATAATAGTATTCAATATCATCTTTGTATGGCAAAGAATTCTACAATGATGTATCTATTCACCCAATAATTAATTAATTAATTAATTTTTTGATACCATTATTTCCACCTTGTTTTGGACTATAACAGACCAGCTCCAGGAAAAGTCAAATGATTGTGACACAGGAAATTACTTATGGCTTAACACATTTAAATATATGTTTCTTAAAATAAGGTACATTACAAGCCTGTACATTTAAAATTAAACACATACATTTAAATTGTATTAATGGAATCAAATTCTGTAAGATAAAGGGATGCTATTCCACATGAATCCTTGTCCATACCAAGATAATTAGAATAACATTAATCACTGTAATGATTTTATGTGTTAATTTATAATACTAACATTTTACCATGCTGTGTACCTGTCATTCAAGAATCAATTACCTTGTCATTCCTAAAGAGCTTGGTTACAATGATAAACTGGTGCATATTTTGTTTATGAAGCAGGCATAACGTGGACACTTAATTGACTGCTGTTTCATTTGGCTACTGACTATCATCACCATTGTCATCTTCATATTTTTATACAAAGGCAAATTAAACAGAAAGACATTCATGTTGCAATACCAAAACTGAAAAACTATAAAATACAAATGAGGAACTGAGCATTAATTTAATTCAATTCTACAAGCTACCAATATTCACAATGAATTACAAAGACACACAAGTACATATTTTCAATTTAAAGTGAGGTGTCCAGTAGTTGGATGTATATAAATTAAGAAAAACTATTATTATATCCAAGGATAAAGGCATAAGCTAATTTCTAGTGTGTTTACAATTACATGCATCAATATTAATTCTCTATTTCTAAACATCAATGTTCTTCACAATGTTTATACAAACAACTGCACAATACTAAATAACAGTAAAAAGACAAAGCTTTGTCAATATATTAATAGAGTATATGATGTTAATGTGTGGAGGAGTGTCATATATTAACAAACTATTGCCTTTTTATTTTTTGTATTGATACTGATATTGATTGTTGTGCAGTTGTTGGAATAAATTATGTCAATTAGTTTACTGCATGGAACATGGATAATATTAAATCTACATTCTTATTTACAGTCATAAAACTGAATGAATTTCATGCCTGTAATTGTGAAGAACATCCACACACAATATACAAATATAAAGAGCTTATGCTGTCTTGCAGGAAATACATGGACTACTAACCACTGCAGTGATGACACAGCCCTTGATGCTGGTGGGCAATAATGGGCCCTGTATCACCACACATGTTCTTGTGTGACTTAATCAAACAATGCACCAACCCAAAAGCTGAACTCATTCATACACAAACCAAAACACATTGGAAAGAAGAAGAGTTGAAATCATTCAAAATTTTGCTGTCATCCTTATCATGCCATAATGACTTGTGTCACAGATGACCCTTCAAACATGTTTTATAGATTAACCATGAAATTTTAAAACCTGCAATTGCAATTAACATTTTTATACGCTCCAATCAACAGCTTCCCTTTCAATACCAGAGTAGACTAGGGTAGTAACAAACAAATCTCAATCAAACACTCAGTGGTCTGACTCCAATTTTGTTCCAATATGTGGATATTCCAATTTTTTCCATACCTGAATCATCTCTTCCAAATGTTGTGCCCTCTCAGCTGCAGATATAGTCCTATCAGTAACCTGTTTCAAGCGACCTTTTGTCTTCTGCACAACTTCACTTCGTTCTTTCGTATGATTTTCTTTGAGTACAATATCACTGGCCAGTGCTGTGTTCTTTTGACGCTGGTTTTCAAGGTGTGAAGCAGTTCCTGCCAATGTGCGCTGCATTGTTCCAAGCTGAAAAATGAAGAAAATTTAAGAATGGTACTGATAATATCATGGCAATATTATCATATCCTGCCTGCCCTTAAAGCCATATTTAAATGACAGGAAGTCCCAAATGTTGCAGTGTTATCTTACTGTCATATGTTTTCTGATGTGTATCACCAAATAAAAATATAGATTTTGGTGTAAGAAGGTCCAGAGAATATTGTAACACCAGCATCTGTTGACATGATAAAATACCAGCACAATCTACATGCCCCGAATATGGAGACAGTACATGTTTCTCCAAAATGTTGGTACCCATTTCCCAAACTACATGGTGTCACATTCAAGAAGACTCTAATCTCATGACACACTTCTGTATGAAATTTGTGTCTGTAAAGAAGTTTACTTACTTCGCTTGTCAATTCATCAACAGTTTTCAGTAATTTATTGTAGTCATCTCGCATTCTGATGCTAGAACGAGTGATAGTTGAGATATGAGCTTCTATTTCCCTGTTGTTGTTCACTTCATTCCTAAGAAACTGACTTTGCTGTCTTCGGATTTCTAGCCTTTGCCGTGCCTCACCACGCAACATGGCAATTTCCTGAAGAAAAAAAAGAGCTGAAGTAGGAACTATTCCTGATGGATGTAACATGGCTAATAACAATTGGTGGTCAAATTTGACCAAGGGTATTAGGAACTTTATTAAGTAGTCAGGTAAGAAAAAGGGGGAAGATTGGTTTGAACCAGTCCTTAATATACGTATTGTCCCCTTCCCCAACTATCACCCAAATTTTTATTTGCCCCTCAAACATTCTTAGGTAGAAAAAATAATGGGAGGGGCATCTGACCACCCCTTGCCCCCTCCCCCCCCCACCAAGTTATTCCAACAAAATCACCAACTAAAATACAATCAACAAAATGGGATGCAACTGTGGCAAGTTTAAGTACACATATATGAGTGTGAAGTCTTTTAACATTTCAAATGTCCCGTCTAACCATAACCTGGTTTTAAATTGTAGTTACAGTTGTCCTTGTGATCCATATGCTGATCACTGTGGTTTCACTCAGCAGTGTACAGCTTTTCTGTTGTATGTTTATTTGAAGAGTTGTTTTTTGATTCCAAAAACTCAAGCACCCACTGACACAATATCACACTTTGTATTCAGTGTGGTAATCTTCAGAACTCACCAGTACAGAGTCCCATCTGTGAAGCAGTGCAGTGCGGTGTGATGCAGAGCAGTTGCCTGACATGAGGAGTGACATACAGCAATGCAGTACAGTGCAGTACAGTGCAGTGTGGTGAAGTGCAGTACAGCATGGTGTGAAACAGTTCCATGCCGTGTGGAGGCGTGCTGTGGTACAGGAGATGAGGTGTGATGCAGTGCAGCATGGTGGAGGATGGGATAAATCAAAATTTAGTGGCCCTCATAATAAACACCACATGTGATTGGAGATTCTTATGGAGGTCAGTATCAAGTGTATGGTCTTCTGGGATGGGATACCAGGTATTTCTGTAGATAGGTACCAGCACTTGGGATAAACATGAAAACAAAAGTTTAAACCGAGTGATGGTATTTATGCAACATATCACCTGGAGTCACATCCCAGAAGACCTAATCTATATTTGATGTTCATACTTTCACTTTGCTGTGAATATCACGATTCCGTTGATGTAAAATTTTCACAGAAGATTCCCACTGTGTAATAAAATCTGGGCGTTCATTGTGAGCCTGCCTGAACATCTTTCCTGTTTGATCCAACACCTTTGTAAGTGATTCAGCATCAGCATTTATTTGACTGAGAAGCTGGTTTCTCTCCTCAACTTCTGCAGACAATCCCACACGGGTCAATTCAAGTTCCTGCAAAATAAAAATTAAAATTCATGCTGTAACCTGCTCAGCACTCATTGATGAAGAGACCTGGAATGACATGGCTGTTTCAGACTGAAAACTACCATGGTGACCAATTGATGCATTGCAGAACAGGCAGGGACTTTGTGAAAAATAGAAACGAATGTCGATTGCTCTATCTTCTTCTGCCTGTCCTTGTAACACCTCTTTGTGTGGAGATATGACAGCCTCCATGTCCAACTTCCAGCCATACACTCTAGGGCATTTCCATATTTTTTAAGGAAGGGATCATTATGACTTACATAAGAAACTTTAACACTTATGGAGCACTAGCCTGAATGCTAAACATGAACTTGTCTTCATTTTTACTGATGAAACAAATCATCAATTCCTTTACAATACAATGACATTCAACCATAGGAATGCTCACTACCCTACCCATCAACATATACAAAACAATTTCCAGACCTAATTAGCTCTTAATCAGCAAAATTAGCCAAAAATAAGCTCAAAAAATCATGGAAAGTATAAGGCACACTTTGTATCACACATCACCATTATAGCTACTGAGTGAGACAGATGGGCGGGTGTGGCCTGTTGTGTCTTAGTCTGCACTTATACATGCATGACCGCTAATGAGCAAGGGACCTACACTGCAATGCACAAGTGTTGCCACAGTAATTCTGCAAACAAGCAAGATCATGTGTGAACCCACACAGATGGTTGCAGTAACCAAGTGTAGGAGCAAAAGACAGTAATGGCATACTAGTCTTCACATTTGCTGAGAAAGTTACAAAAGCATGCATATTCAGTCAAATCCTGATTTCAAAATGTCCCTTAAAAACAAATAAAAATCAGATCAATGGGAGAGTTACACTTAGAAACTCTAGCTAGAAATGTCATCTGTGAAACCTTCCCAGAGAATTTTAAATAGCATGTCACATGTTTATCATAATTAGTAAAGGCATGTGATAAAATAAAATGGAAATGAAGAACATTCCAAACTTAGTTTTACACACACAATACTCTTGCAGTTAAAAAAAAAAAAAAGCCTTCGCTTTGGAAGTACCTACTTTGACTCCTGAACAGTTTACCGCACAATTGTGACTAGGTTTCCTCATGGTTTTATTCAGTGTCTTAAGAAGAAAACTAGGAAAGTAATTTGAAATAAGGCATGAGTGCTTTCTTTCAAATCCTTATTACACCACTCAAGAATATGTAATCAGTGCAGTTAAAAACCCTGTGATTCCAACAAGCATTTTCTCTGTTCTATTTAAGCCAACATTCCAGAAGCAACGTCTGTTTCTACTGTCAGGCGAAAATGAGCAACTCTTAGTCTACTAAGCTCCTACACATAGCTAAATTCATATCCTGAGCAATGACGTGTATCATCTACTACTATGGGCAGAAACTGCCCCCATTTCTGAAACAATACTGTTTTCGTATCACAAAACCTAGAACAACTGTCAAAATCCATACAAGCAGCCTTTATGTGTTCATGTGGCATAATCATCAAATAACATTATCTTTATTTTATCCCCTCTACCAGCTTTCCTTCACCACATTAAGATGACAAAATTGTCCATTCTGCAAATCTGTTCACCATATCAGTCATTCACCTTTGCTTTGCTTTCATCTTCAAAGGTATATTTTGTAAGAAGTTCATTGTTTTCACCATCTCTTGCCACATCCTCTTTCCAACACAGCAAGGCATCCTTATCCAACTTCACATTTGCTTTTAACTTCTCCAGTTTCTCTGTGTGTGTGGAGACACCTTTCTGGGAAAAACAGAAAAAGTAATAAAATTACCATTATGTCAGTTACCATTCATGAGCAACAGAGACCTCACAACCTCTCCAATAATTAGTGTGGCAATGAGCTGGCACATGGGTTTGGTGTAAAATCTACATAAGCGACCAGCACGTGGGGAGATTTAAAACAATGATATTGTATAATCACCGAATCTTTACAGAAGGAATAAGCTCAACTTATAAAAATTAAAATTTATTCATTTAACTGGAAAAAAAGACTGGGAAAGAGCATTTGAAGTGCACCTAGAAACTCCACCACAAAACTAGCACATTTTTTTAACAGCCATAGATACCATACATTCCAGCAACAGTAAACATTAGGTATAAATGCCATAAGAAGTTTGTATGTTGTCTACTAGGTCCTCAGTATCAAACAGAAGGCATAAAAGGTGCATTGTTACATACAAATATTAGGAATGTATAAGTTTCACACTTTAATTATACGGGCTGTGATGTGACTGTGATGACAGTACTAGGAATAAAATACATATATATCAAGTGATAAGTGAAACTACTGAAAAAGTCCTAAGAAAAAAAAAATGAGTAATGGCAGTTTCTATACATTGTTATGGAAGTGCAAATTGGATTTCCACAAAGAGGCACAAATGCAGGGATTCTACACTGAAATCCAAACTGTCTGTGAATATATGAAGAATTATATTTAAGGGGAACTATTATTTCAAAAAGCAAAAACTACCTAAAACCATTTTGAGCAACCATCCATTACACATAAAAGGTTCAGTGAACTCCAAGAATACTGGACTGAAATTGAACAGATTCATGAAGACAGCAACTACTCACAGTAAAGACATTGCTGAATTTATAAACATTTCTTTAGATTGTCTAACACACACTGACAAACATATTACATTTTTTTTTTTTATATTTTGCTGACCGTGCATCTCAGTATAATCTTATTAATTGACCAACTTAAGGCACAAATTCTTTTTTCATAATAAGTTTATTACATTCCTCTACATGTTTTGAGCACTATGTGCTCATCATCAGGAGGTCAAAACTGTGTTATAAAGCATCTGGTATCATCACACTCTGTAGGTGGCCATCCTGTGCACAAGTCTCAACCTGATTATACAACATTTACCAACAAATATATTAGATTATGTAGCACTTACTGACACATATTTTTACCCTTTTTCTGACATACCTGCAGAGCAAAATGCCTCTCTTCAAGTTCATGAAAGGTCTTGCTTGTAAGCCGTAGCTCCCGTTCATAGCTACCACGCTCGACCTGAGCTGTCCGGTACAGGTTTTCTTCTGTCTCCACTTGTCTTTTATGTGCAAACAGTATGGCCTGAAAGACAGTACTAAATTATCTCATTGTAAAAGAATTATTGTAATGAAAGCCTGGTATACACTGCCTTTTGCATACATACCTCATTCTGCTGCTGCTCAAGTTTGACATTTTGAGTATGCTTAGAGAGAGAATTCACTCGATCAGTCAGTTCTTCAAGCTGAATTGTTAATTCGCCTTTCTCCTTTATACTCTTTTCCACCTATGAATACAACAACATACACTGAGAATTCAACATTGCAGTCTATGATTACCAAATCATAACGCTTTTTTAAATTACTGGAAATACCATTGATAATATAATAGAATACTCTATAAACAATTGAGATGGAATTAACTAATGTCAAAGGGTAAATAATCATACCTATTCAAAGTTATGTTACAACATTATACAACTACAGAATTCACACATGACATTATTTTGAGTAACTGCACATTCGAACTTCAGTTCAGACACCGCTAGGCTGCATCATGGTTCAGGTGGTCAGTCACCATTGGCATCTCACCGAGGAGGTATGGGTGCCACGTCATTCCAGTTCATGTTGGGTTTGTTTTGAATAAAGTGGCAATGGGGTGAGTTTTTCTCCAAGTATTTCAGTTGTCACCTGTCTGTATTAGTGCACCAATGTGCCATACACATATCTCATTCAATTACCCTCAACATTATATAATCTTAGCAAATGACAGCGACATTAAGCAAGACACTCCTCTCTCTCTCGTCTCTTGGCCACCAGAAACCATGATTGATGTCATGATTCAATGTTCGACAACCACAATATCTTCTTTGTTCAACTGGGCCAACATTCAGTACAGGATGAAAGTTGTATCTTATGGTATG
>Ga0131853_10024275_pt1 | contig 10943 bp, 7 predicted proteins | sample TergutLab28metaG_FD_92764 | JGI IMG/M metagenome (GOLD analysis project Ga0131853, IMG submission 92764) | Labiotermes labralis P1 segment gut microbial communities from Petit-Saut dam, French Guiana - Lab288 P1 (version 2) (version 2) | ecosystem: Host-associated > Arthropoda: Insects >...
TGGCGGACGCTTGTGAGTGCGGTAATGAACCTTCGGGTTCCGTGAAATGCGGGGAATTTCTTGACTAGCTGCAAACCAGTTAGCTGCTCAAGACGGACTCTGCACCATGGAGTAAGTAAGTATTACTGTAAGATCCAATTTAACATTTTCTTCCAATCTACGTCTAGGTCTTCCAAGTGGTCTTTCGTATCTCGCATACAAAAAAAAACTTGTTTCCTTTATAAAGAAATACCAATTGGCAGTTTTATAGCGTTAAAACTTCCGAGGCAAAATACAGTTTTCTTGTCATAAATTTGGTAACACATAGCCAATGGCCTTGAAAGGGTTGACTTATTTGTTGGACATAGATACTGTTCTGTACTTGCTACGTCATACGCTGATAAATCGCTGACTTACTTGCCAGTCGTTGTAAAAAATCGCCAGATTAGCAGAAAGTGGCAGGGTGTGAGAATCGGATATACTGTGGAAAGATATTATACTGTGGTACATAGGATATAATGTAGCGAACATGTTATATTGTGGTAAGTAAGGTATAATGTGAGGAATAGTGTACACTGTGAAGAATAGGTTGCACTGTGGTACATACTGTGCACTGTGGAGAATATAGTGTCCTGTGAAGCTTAGGTTATACTGTGGTAATTGGAGGATATTGGGGAGAATAGAGTGTACTTTAGAGGATAGTTCATGTTGTGGTAAGTAGAGTGTAAAATGGAGAAAAGTTTATGCTCTGGAGAATAGGTTATGTTGTGGAGAGTAGGTTTTTCTGTAGTAAATTGCTTATGAAGTGGAGAATAGGTTATGTTGTGGAGAATAGGTTTTTCTGTAGTAAATTGCTTATGAAGTGGAGAATAGGTTATGTTGTGGAGAATAGGTTTTTCTGTAGTAAATTGATTATGAAGTGGAGAATAGATTTTTCTGTAGTAAATTGATTATGAAGTGGAGAATAGGTTGTGTTGTGGAGAATAGGTTATTCTGTAGTAAATTGATTATGAAGTGGAGAATAGGTTATGTTGTGGAGAATAGGTTATTCTGTAGTAAATTGATTATGAAGTGGAGAATAGGTTATTCTGTAGTAAATTGCTTATGAAGTGGAGAAAAGGTTATGTTGTGGAGAATAGGTTATTCTGTAGTAAATTGCTTATGAAGTGGAGAATAGGTTATGTTGTGGAGAATAGGTTTTTCTGTAGTAAATTAATTATGAAGTGGAGAATAGGTTTTTCTGTAGTAAATTGATTATGAAGTGGAGAATAATTTATGATGTGGAAAATAGGTTTTTCTGTAGTAAATTGCTTATGAAATGGAGAATAGGTTATGTTGTGGAGAAAAGTTTATTCTGTGGTAAATAGATTATGAAGTGGAGAATACAATTTCGTAACTTAAAAATTTCATGAGACGGGCAAGGAAGACGAGATGAGTTGAACATACAGCGCAACTGTAAGAGATAATACATGTATATAAAACTACAATCGTAACTCCCAAAGGAAAAAGTTGAGACGACTGAATTCCCGGGATGTAAATAGAAATAAAAATATTGGGGTTGGGGGGAGGAAATTATGGAACTAATTATGGTTATGTGAGCTGAAATCACCCTGCGTTGTTTCAGACTTCCGCTGCAGCGTAAATGATATCTTCGATCTTCTGGAATTTTACGAAGCGTAGAATTGTAGATTGTAGCTGACGTTTCGGGACAATATGTCTGTCCCAATTTCAAGGGTTGATAAGTCCAAGAAGAATTAATTTATCTAACTCAGGACAAGGAACACCTGTTGGCTCTTGTAAACAGAGTAATGAACTTGCGTGTCCACCAAGGGTAGGGAATTTCTTGTCTAATTGAGTGACTGTTAGCTTTTTTTCATGAAGAACTCAGCGACATGGCGTTCTGGTGTTTTATTTTAGAACACGAGGCAATAAAACTGTAGACTGTGAACTGAAAATAGGAAATCCCTTACGTGCAACTCATCTTTCTACCTTCCGTCCACAACTACATCATTACGTCATTTAATTTAGTACACAAAACAACGAATTTACATATCGCGAATGCATTACCTTAGCATTTCTTCCCAACGCCCCTTTTAATTCCTCTCCGCCGCAGTCTGTTTTCTCGCTCTGTACTCAGCTTATCGGCCCGTATTTTTGTTGTAAAATATCCATATAAATTCCCATAGAGAAAATTTTTCTCTATACACGTCTTTTTCGACTTTTCTTTTGAGTAAACCCGACATGTTTACTGGACTATCTGTAACAACTTGCATTATTTATTTCATTTCATCAGTTTTGTTAAGAATTTTACCTTCCGCATTTCTTGTGTTGTTACCCACCGCACGTAAGAGACGGAAATTTGATGGCGTTCAATGTGTCTGTCGGTGTGCAGGTAACTGACACGAACAGTCCCTCAGCATTCCCTTCTGCAGTTGCTACTGTAATAACGAAGTGACAGAGACCCAGAGTAGTAACAATAAATACGAATTCACTTCGTATTTCTTCCAACAATGATGAACAAGGCATAATTTTGCAAAATGAAACTTCTTCACACATGTAACTGTGAAAGATTATCGCAGTTTGTCTGGAGAAAGAAAATAATATTAAGAGATAAAAGATTGATGGTGGCTAAGGCTTGCTGGCTTCAAGCTTCTGCTGTTTATCGATATCCGTGTGACTGGATTGTTGTAAATAATTCACTGTTGCTCCAAAATTCGTTGTTTCGGTATGAACACCGAATTTAGATTATTTATTTCGCTAACAAGAAATCTTAACGTGCACGATTTTATAATGGAATTTTGTACCACATTTTCTAGTTTATTATATTCATATTGTGGTCCGGGATAGCACGGCCCGGGGATTGAATCCCGAAGGGGTCGAGATTTTTCGTAATCGTCCAGAACGACCCTGGGGCCCACCCAGCCTCCTATAAAATGGGTAACGCGCCCTCTTTTCCTGGAGTAAAGCGGCCGGAGCGTGGCGTTGACAACACATCCCATTTAGCGCCGAGGTTAAAGAAAGAGTAGAACTATACCTGTACTTCCCCTCTGGGGCCTTCGTGGCCTGTTCTAGTGTGAAAACCGTTAGCTTCACCTTCTATATTCATAGGCGTATGGTGTTCACGTGGTTACTCTACAACACCATACTAACTGCCAACATGCGAAAAATGTACGCCGATCCCTGTGGCCATGCTGTCGAAAGGGTAGTGTGCGGGCGCTTGCTTGCTGGGATCGCGGGTTCGATTCCCGCTGAGGGCATGGATATTCGCCTCTTGTATGTGTGTCGTGTGGTGTGTAGGTAGCGGCCTCTGTGATGGACTAATCACTCGTTAAGAGGAGTCCTACGGGGCGTGTCTAATTGTGTGTGATATAGAAACCTAAAAAATGAGGTGGCCTAGGCCCGAATTGGTACAATGACAGCAACTATACTACTACTACTATTACTACTACTACTATTACTGCAACCAATATTACTTTCAAACAAATTCTTGTATAGGACATGAAATTATAAGTTTCGGATCCTTTATCATCACTTCCTAATCATTATCATCCAACCATTCGACGCCACATTACCAGAGTTCCTGACATCTTCGTAAGTCTTTAGCCCGATCAGGAAAGGAACAAGCTAATGTTTCTGTCAGAATGGCGCGAATTTCCTTCGGCGCCTTGTCTTGCAAAAAAAAAAAACTTGATGACAGCTCGCGTCTAGATATTGTTGAAATCGTGCGAGTTCCTAATATGCTTCCGAGCTTGTTTCCTTCCTGGTCGGGATAAGGACTTATCAGCACCCCAGTACATTACTACAGGTACTTCCTTTACTACTACAACAACAACCAATCTACTACCGCCAAATTATTATTATTATTATTATTCGGTGGCGCTACAGCCCGGGGTGGGCCTTGGCCTCCTTTACAATACGCCTCCATGCCTCTCGATCCCTTAGTCTGTCTCTCCATTCGTTCCCATCCTTCTCAGGTCCGTGGACACGTCATCCAGCCATCTAATTTTTGGTCTTCCTCTTCGTCTTGTTGCATACAGCTTTCCGTACATCTTTTTTTGGAATTGCGGTGTCTTGCGTTCTCTCTATGTGACCAAGCCTTCGTATTCTTTGGCTTTTAATGAACCTGACAAGATTCACCCCTTAATTATATTATTATTATTATTATTATGCCGGTCCCGGTGACCGTCCGGTCTAAGGCGTGGGGCTGCAGCTGTTCGCTAACTAGGAATTCGGGTTCGTATCTTCTCGGAGGCATAAATATCTGTCTTATGTGAGTGTTGTGTGTTGTCAGGTGAAGGTCTCTGCGACGGGCTGATCACCTGTCCAGAGGAGTCCTACCGAGTGTGGTGTGTCTGAGTGTGATCTCAAAACTTCAACACTGAGGTCTAGGCCCACTATTATTATTATTATTATTATTATTATTATCATAATAATTATCATAATCATCAGAAACATCATCATTTGCCGGTAATATATTTCATGAAAGCAAGCCAAACTTTTAGTGATATGGCAGCAGCATTGATTTGGAATTGTACACTTTAACATTACGTATTATTATCCAAGTCGTAAAAACACAGGCTGTTCAACGTGACGATTTTACGGTCTTACCGAAACATGTGGTGAAAGTAAACAAGACAGGCAATGTAGTATAACGTAACATTTAGACGCGTTCGTGCATCCATTGCTGCCTTAGAAAAGCAATAAGTTTCATATTCAGAGTGTTTATTTTTAGCCTTAGGCTTACAGTACGCAGTGCGCATGCGCCATATCGTCATATGTGCCCTGCCCAGTTGTACATTATTTTGCCACGTTAACTCATAAACAGCGTGATTAAAAAAAAAACAGTTATTGAAAACAAAATGTGTGTTTTGATTTTCTCTACAACTTTTGTCTGAAACATTTCCCATTCTAAGAAGAGTTGAGCGAGATATGATGAAAATGTATATTGGTCTTCTTGTAAAGAACCCGTTATTCTTGTCCGATTTCAATAAAACTTGTACTACGACAGATTTTCGAAAAATACTCAGATATCAAATTTAATGAAATTCCGTCGAGTGGGAGACGATTTGATACATGCGGGCGGAAGGACAGGCATAAAGAATCTAGTAGTCGCTTGTCGCAATTTTCCGAACGTGCCTAAAAGCTGGAAAAACTTTACGGAACATTGTTGTGTATTGCTAAAGTATGTAGTAATCCTTCAATAAACAACGAATTAATAACTAAATAAAACCCAGTTTATTTGAACTGATAGAAATGCTCCAAGTGCGAAATTTCGTAAGACTGTGTACAAACTACAGTTTGCTTATGTATAACCTTTATCTGGTCAGTATTCACTTTCAGTTCAACGCTTTCCAGAAAACGTAATTCTGTCTATGCATTTTGTTGATTGACCATTATCGAATTATTAAACATTCGAACTTCTAAGCACACATTTTATTTAAAGCATGAATATATAAGGGACTTGTTTCAGCATATCATGCTTAAAGACATGAAGAAAAAAGAACGGATTTTTGCATGTGTCTTTTGCAGGGCGGGAGGGAACTGTCCTGCACACTATAGACGAACTTTGCTGTTGCTAGTGGATGACACTCGCTTGATTTGCCTGAGTAGATATCAGTGGCGGACTGTCCAATTTAGACCACCAGTGGCACTTCTCCACTCATTTCAGAGAGGCCCGTTTAACCTTGTCGTTTTCTGGGTTAACGCATCGTGTATCCTTCTAAGGGCCTACCATGTTTTGGAGGAACCACAACTCGCTTTCAAGAAAAGATGGACAACAAGAGTTTCACAATTTAGGATCAAAAATCTAAAATTCACTAACCTGAAAACCTAAAATGTGACGTAGACCGGGTGATTAATAATAAGACATAGCCTCAATAAAAATTAAAAATTCGAGAAAATCAAATTGTAAATGAACATTAGTTTTCCCTCATTATAAACCAAGTCCTTGTTTTACGTCCTTGTTGTGTTCCTGAAAAAAATAAGCGTAAATAAGAAATGGTATTTCCATAAGTTTAAAATGGAATAGGTAAGGGTTAACTTAACCTTTTGGAGCAGGAATTATTTTTTTAAATTTTAGCTCACCTGTATATAAAATGTGAATAATACAGGAACCAAATATGTTAGAATTATGAAACAAACTGCATTTTGAAGAGAAAAAACGTAGAGTATACACCATGTTTAAAATATTCGGTACCTATATTTGTTGAATAAATATATAAAATGCAACTTTGGAGGTTAGCGGTGCGGTACGTCAACTATAGTTGACGTTAGGCGTCATATGGTTAATACAGCGCAGCCAGCCAAAGAGGGTTAAACAAAAAATGTATATTGGCCAGGGTCATCGAAGCAAAAAGGTGTAAAAAATGTGGGGAATAGACCTAGGGCTGCGGGTGTTATATTTTGAACATCCCTGTGTCTTTAATACACGACATATTAGATGCCACTCACTTTAAGCCCCGGCACAAGAATATAAGTGAGTCGTCAGCCTCAAGCTTCGTCCATTTTAGCTCCGGAAATAAAGTCCGCCGTATTTATCGATAGTCTCGAATTGTGCTAAAAATAACTTGTAGAAACTTACTGACGTGTCGACAGAAAGATTCTGCCTTAGTCCTTTAACTAGGCCATGCTAGATTCTTAATTTATGTGGACCGGGTAGCTCAGTCGGTATAGCGACTGACTACGGGCTGGATGGTCCGGGGTCGAATCCCGGTGGGGACGAGATTTTCCGCCCGTCCAGACCGGCCCTGGGGCCCACCCAGCCTCCTGTAAAATGGGTTCCGGGTCTTTCCTTGGGGTAAAGTGCGGCCGGGGCGTGCTGCTGACCACTCACCCCCTTCTACTGCCGCGGTCGTGGAAGAGTAGAGCTATAACTTTACCCACCCTCTGGGCCACACCGGGCCTGCAACTGGATCACTTTACCTTTAGCTTTTTAGCTTCTTAATTTAAGCTCTATGTAACACCGATAAGAATTAAAAATAATATCGTGGGAATAACAGGGAGAATAAATGGATGTATTGTATTTTAGGAAAAAGTGTGCATGACGGAACGAAGACGAACTACAAGAAAATGTGGCAGTAGCCATGTAGTAAATTAGACTGACGTTTCATTTTCCCTTCCCCTCGTGGACCCTGAAACTGAATTACTATTTTTTGGGAAGAGACGCTGTGTAGTTTGTTGAATAAGAAACAAGGTTTCCCAGGAATCTGCTCCCTCTGTCTTCAAGGTAGAAGTGCCAACTCGGTAGAGTTTTTTAGAAACGTTGGTATCTATGTACCAGACTACACGGCACCACATGACGAAAGCCCTTTATTTTTTATTCGCGGTCATATGGAAGTCAAATCCAAATAACCTATTCACATAAATTTTATTTTTCCAGTGTTTCTAATACTGTTAGCCGAAAGCTTGAATTACGAATCCTCTGTACATGGCTACACGATTTTCAGCAGCTTTTTTTTTATTTACTTGAAAAGTTTTTCGTCATATATATCGTCACCCTTAATATTTCCCTTCAGGCAGATTTCACTGATCACATTTCACTCTGAATCCTTATTTTAACATGATAAATCTTTACTTGCATCGACTTTTAAGATCAAGAAAAGACTCATTTGGCCTTAGTTTCTGTCTTTCAAAATTGTGTGATTGGTTGAATGTCTTACGTTAGACGAAACATACGTCACGATCCGACACTGATAATCGCACGTGTAATCGACATGAGCGACATCTGTAGGAAGAACTGAAGGCAGTTAACTTCTTGATACTCTTTCCCTCCACAACCAGTGAGAAGTGTCATTGCAGTTCGTTTGAAGAGGTTGTGTAGTTCGTGTCCACTCTTTGTACCAAACGGCGGTTGTGTTTAAGTGTGGTGGCAGTGTCAAATGTGTTTTTATCTGATGGCGCAATTTACAAGAATTTGTGGCTTCATTGTATTACATTCAAAATTCAGCCATTGCAGAACCATCGAAAAGAGTTTTCAGTTTAACGGAAAGAGTGTACTTTATAAGTTATTGGAGTGTGCCGTCATTTTATTATAACGACTTCCATAATTCGATTATCATATTTTAGAACTAAATCCCAAGTTTCGTATAAAAATGAAGAAGCCCGGCTGCTATTTGCTGTAAAACACAAATCGCGAAAATCTTGTTTTACGTTGACGTTCACAGGGCCTGCATCGTAATATTATTTCTATAGTAAAACCAACTAGATGCACCAGTGTATCAAATTTATTTTGTTTTGGAATGACACTCTACATGTTTCAGACGATCTTTCCGTCCATCATCAGGAGTTCAAGACTCTACATACAGCAAGAGGCATTTGTCACACAGATACTGCTCTCTGCTTGCTAGCGGGTTTTACATTTAAAAAGTTTGTTGACGTCCATTACTGTTAAACACAAAGTGTACATATTAATCCCATTTGCTCCAAGAAATCAACTTCAGTGTTGTCACGAATGTTAAGAGATTTTCTGGGACCTCTGTCTGTAAAGATTTGCAAGTATTCTTAGCATCAAAGTATGTTGTAAAGTCACAGCGGAAATTAACTGCCGTATCGACACGAGATACTTTTATAAAGCAAGGGTAAGCAGATTTCTTACCCTTTTTACAAAAAATAAGTTGACAAAAGAGCAACCCAAGCACAGTGGACAGTATGCTGAGACAAGCTGTCCTAATTCCAGCCACACAATTGGCATTTCTTTTAAGTTTACCTGAAACTGCTCAACATCTGTCATGTGAAACTGTATTTTACTATACACTATCGGTAAATGATTTAAGAATAATTCAAATTCGTGTATCCACAGCAACTCTCGATGTCTCCCTGCATAGTAAGTTGTAATATTTGTACAATGGTCTAAGAATAAATTACATTTTTAGTTGATAAGCCTGTCTTCATGACTAGCTACATACTAAATTATAAAACGTTTACAAAATAAGGAAAAATAATATTCGTATTTACTCAGACCCTCTAGACCAAGATCTGTATAGTACATTGCAAGGCACAATTTCTTCCTTCACATTAGCCCCATTTCGCTCTCTGTTTCATCCTTAAGTTTTTTATGTGCATATAATAAAAAAATAATAATAATATATTTAACTGCGAATAGGATGTCGCCAGGTGGCAGTGGTTATTATGCATGTACATAAATATGAAGTAAGGATCTAAGAGATTTAAGTCGGGAGGGCTACATGAGAAGCATGATTCTCATGTACATAGTTGATAAAATGGCATTATTCAATTCATGGATGCTGTCTAGTAGTTCGTACTCTTTCTTTTTTGTATCATAACCGACTTTCTTGACCATTAATTGTTTCATTTTCCCTTAAAATTAAGAGCAGTTGTGACATACTTCTTATAATTAGAAGTACAATACCAGTACAGATTTATAGTTCCGAGTAAACAGGCAGCGTGCTTGGTCAGGTATGTTGTAGAAAAGTAGTAGAAAATGCGTTCAAGAATCGGGTTTTTAATGTCTGTACGAAACACGGAAGTCGCTGGAACTCTAGTTTGTGTGTAAGTCCATTTTGCGAATAATTTAAAGTAGGCCTCCGATAACCTGAAAAAGCAGTCGGTGCATAAGGCTGACAACCTTACCACCATCCTGGGCCATTGTCACGTAATCTGGGAACCTTAAATTATGGAACCCTCTGGGCACCTCGGTTCTGTAATGGAACTGATTTACCCACAATTACCTGACAGGTTAGTAGTCGGTATATAGGAACTACAGCAGTGCAACTGACCAAGCATAAATTAACAAGCAATGCACAATGACTAATTCCAGATTTATTGAGAGGGATAATGTAAGAAACTTTTTATTTTTATACGTTTCTTATCCATATTTTCCTACTAGTCACTGTTTGAACATCTGTAGGTATTCTGACATCTATTGCCCAGATTTTGTGGTTTTCCTCGCGCCTCTCATTGGAGTAAATTTTCTGCAAACAAAATCTTAATTTGTTTCAATATGCCTTTCGCAACTATAATGTCGCTTACTTTGTGCTTTCCATTTCTAGGCTGGTAGCCTGTTTGTGTTATTGTATTCGTATCAGAGAACATCATTACTTGATATGAAGTTTTACGTGGGAACATTTTTATGTCTGGTTTGATATGACATTCTGCCCGCTTTTGTAAAGCCGTATATTTTGACTTTGCGAAATAATAAGCAAGCTTCACTCACGTGTTTCTCAAATTGTGGTCCGCGGTTCAGTACCTGTCCGTGGAGATGGACAAAATATTTGTTTACTCAACTTTTTTAATCACGTGTTTCGAGCATGTAAATATTGTATTGGTTACAATAAAATTATAACAACATGCAAATTCATTGCTCTTCCTACAACAATACCAGAGAGGATCATATGAACTGTTTAAGTTATTTATTTTATATTCGTGGTTCCGTGCATCTTAATTCTAGGTTGAAGAAATCCAACGAGATGCAACAGTATGCAGATATTTATTTATTGCTAAATTACTCTACATGTTTCGGGCGCCCATCATCAGGAGTACATAAAACTGTAGTTGCAGCCTCTGGTACAGATCATACTATTTGGGGAGCAAGCTTCCTCGAACGTGACCAAATTATATGGGGAGCAAGCTTCCGAAAACTTGACCAAATAATATGGTCACGTTTGAGGAAGCTTGCTCCCCAGATAGTATGATCTGTACCAGAGGCTGCAACTACAGTTTTATGTACTCCTGATGATGGGTGCCTGAAACATGTAGAGTAATTTAGCAATAAATAAATATCTGCATGCTGTTGCATCTCGTTATATTTCTTCAACCTGTTTAAGTTAATCATTTAAGGTTTAATCATTCAGTAGTGTTCAGCTTTACCCTCCAGAAAACCCCCCCCCCCCCCCCCCCCCCCCCCCACCACGTTTAATCAAAACAAAAAATACAATTATTTGTTGTTTTTCTTTCATAATTTTCCTTTTTATGCTCCCCCCCCACCCCTTTTTTTTCTTTTTTTTTAA
>Ga0131853_10024276_pt1 | contig 10942 bp, 6 predicted proteins | sample TergutLab28metaG_FD_92764 | JGI IMG/M metagenome (GOLD analysis project Ga0131853, IMG submission 92764) | Labiotermes labralis P1 segment gut microbial communities from Petit-Saut dam, French Guiana - Lab288 P1 (version 2) (version 2) | ecosystem: Host-associated > Arthropoda: Insects >...
AATACCGACTGTGAATATGGAGATTCACAGGCAGATCCATCCTTTGTGTCCGTCGCACTGGGTGAATTCACTGCAACGAAGTTAATGTCCTGCATTTTTAGTGTCCAATGTACATAATTCGACAGTAGTGGACTGGAATATGTTATTGTGTCAGGACCGACTTGTTGGCTGACTTCTGTATATCGAAGTATAACAGACATTGCTTTCAGATTTGTGAGGTAAACATGTCGTCTGTCTGTCACTGAAGTTCTCTGTAGGTAGTAACGTCCTTACAGTCAGTTTTATAGGGGAAAATTGTGAAAACTTTGTGGCTTTGACCGTTGTGTGGCATTGGACATTCAGCCCCAATTAGAAGTGAAGTTAAGAAAGGTAGAGACATTTCTCTACTATCTGTGTAGGTCATCATGACCTGTTCTAATGTAAACTTACCTTCGCCACTGAGGAGTATAAGAGGGAGGTTATTGTAATAAACCACGTAGAGGACCACTGTGGTGGTAATCGTTGTGCTTACATCAGTTTGTACAAAGCGGTTGGTACTTCGGCAGGAAGACACACTGATTGTTAAGAATGATGTTATTATTCGGAATGTTAAGGACAGAATTATCCCATGTCAGTCTCCTTCGGAAATTCCCACATCTATGTTAATATATAGTAGTAAAGTTGTATTGCTTAACTGTAAAATTTTCTTTCCTTCTTATCCTGACTTCTTCTACTGACGAAATATAAGAGTAGAATTTTACAGTTCGGTATGATACAATGATACATGCTCGTGCACACTGACACACGTACACACACACACACCCACGAGCGCGCGCGCGCATACAGCCAAACCCAAACCCATACACTAAAACACAAACAAACTAACACACTAACACAAACACACAGACTGTAAATCTCGCATGAAATTTTGATCGACCAATCGCAAATATATGTACCTGACAACACCCAACAGTCTCAAGAAAAGTTTGAGAAGTGTCAAACATGCCAAATATCACAACGTTCCTCTCTGTTACTTTATTTGTTTATTTCTTTTTTTCCATAGTACTAAATTAACATCAGTCTGTGGAATTGCGACGTATTACTGTAACCTTATCGCTTAATTTTCACATCAGGTTTTGCGAAATTAAATGCAGTGTGTCTTCTCATTCCGCTACGTGCTGAACATTAACAATCGTCGTTGTGTCAAGCTACTGTTTGATTCTCACAGCACTATTAATTTGTAAGCGCTTTCGCGAAATGACAAAGGAAAAAATTTTCTATATGTCTGCCTCTCCGTCAGTCACTTCGTTCGTCTATCTTACCACATAGAACTTGGGAACTGTGGACGGATTTTGACGAAAATATATATTCAAATCTTTATGTATGTACCGTTCATTGTGTATAATTTATATTTAGACCATCAATTACACAATATATAAAGAGTAAAATTTTTTTGTAATTTAATTCACTAAATATACATTACTGTCAATATATTGAGCAATTATCTATCGGAATGTTTTTTTAAATAATTTTGGAATATATGTCATTAAAATTAAATTTCATTACAATCTGAAAATAGTAACGAGAAATTTACGTGAATGTTTATGAAATTTTGATTATATTTTTAAAGTTGTTTTGGGAAATTTAATTTTTCCAAACACATTTTTGAGAAGACCAAGACACATATTTTATGTTTAAAAAGTCTTCCCGAAAATTGTTCGCTTGATGAGATAATTGGAATAATATGGCAGAGGGTGGGAAGCAGGATAGCAAAAACAATATTATAAGGTGTTTGAGCATTAAATGCTCGATAGTTATGGCTACAGACACACAGAATACTTACTTTATAATACTTTTTTAACAAAAATATTACTCGAAAATTTCTCACTGTTACGTTGTAATATTTCTGCTGACTTTCTGTTATTTTAATATTTCTGCTGTCTTTTTCGCATTTAGCATTTACATTGTGCATGATGGATGCGAGTGCTTAATATTACGTCACACTAACAGGTGCTTAACTTTTGTAATTATGTGCTGCGATGTAAAATGTTGTCAAATGCATCAGTAAACTGGTTAGTTCTTTGACGGTCTATGAAATGCATTATAACTTCTTGTTTCATTCAAGAAATTGTCGGAAGGTTTGTTGCTATATGCTGGATTTGAAAGCAGACTAATATGCATTCTGGCATATAAACTCTAACAAATGTTTATATATGGTCTATAAAAACATATTAAATGTGTATTTGTCTATGAAATTGATTTCTGGGCCCCACTTTTTCATACTGTATGTCTTTCTGGATTAATTAAGCACCTCTTATTCATTTTCGGAATTCACGATTTTAGAAATTGTTGGGGGAAGAGAAATTCATTAGGCCTTTCTCAGCAAATATTACTGTACCTGATATTGAGGTACATAATATTTCCACATTAATTTAGATGTGTAATCACTGCCGGAACTGACGGAAAACTTCGAAAAATTTGCACTGGAACTTGTGCACGCCAGTTTGTCCCAGTGCTACAATAAAGTAAATAACGCCGTTGATAAATCTGCAGTACAGGTATACCGCCACGCATTCTCTGCGACCACACTAAATGGAGATGTGCAGTTTACTTCAATTTCCGAAGGAAAATACCTCACAGAAGGGGCCACAGCTACGGACTTAATTCGAGGCATGGAATGACAACCAGAAAGACGGATTGGACAAGAGGAATATCTTTTCCAAAATTATGGGATCCGAACCACCTTCGTTCAAAACGTATGATAGTCAACGTATACTTAGACATTCGTCGAATTCAAAAATAATTCTCATATTCTTAAATTTTGGTCTTCACTCCAAAATTCAAATTGAGGGAAAGAAAACATATATGTCATATTTAATTTAATTAAACTTTATTTCTAATTCTTGTACAACATGTTACATACAAGGAATAAATTCAGTTGTACAAAATATCTAAAATCATGTTAGGTTGCATTCTATTTCCTACACCAGTATTTCTATGCGTAACTGCGTTCTTCTCTTGACGATTCTGCCTAGTTCCAGTGATCTGTCGGAAATGGCTCCAGCTGTGTGACATCTATGTTATTCTGTTGCAAAACTTTCAAAACATCTCTCAATGTATTTTTGTCTGGGTGTTTGCTTCGATAATCCACATAAAACTGAGCTGAAATCAGATAATCAGCCGTGGGAAGATTGAAAATTCCTTGCTGTAGAATTGTCTAAACTGTGAATAATACAATTTATTATGTTTCTGCCTTTTACACATCTCCCGCTGTCTTCCCTCCACAGTAGATACACTTTTCCGCTTTAATAGAAAATCAATACAAATATACGCCGAGGCTATGCATAGCGTTCTTTAGCTTTACAAACTGGTTGACCCAGGCCTAAGCGAAACGCACGGGATAATGTTTGAAGGGGGCATATTTGAACAAGGGGCAATGTTGAACAATTTAAATATGTTGCCTTCAGTAAAAGTGTATGTAACTACTTTTCAATTTCGAGAGTGTTAACCCTGCTCAGCAGTTGACATCCACTTTCCCTCCATTGTAGTGTTTAGTCTGGTTTATGTGAAGTGGCATGTACTGGATTGATCACGAAATAAATTTTTCAATTTTAACTTCTAAAGGTATCGTGTCTGCATTATGTTGGTAGAGGTAAGTTTGATTATGCTTTATTAAATACAAATGTTTCATTTATTTTTTGCTATCACTATATCTTCTGAAATTATACCCATTTTATTTTAACAAAGATTAATTTTCGTGTTTGCACTGTTGTAGATTTGAACATTGCTCTAAAAGGCACAGTTGAACAATGTTTTTGTGTGCCCATTTGGGTGTGTATGATATTTTTGGGGGAAAATTCTGATGGAGTCTTTTAATTTAAGTCAAAAGACTGGTTCGTACATATTTAAATAAGATAAATAATCATATTGTGCTCGAAGGTATATTTGAACAATGTTTATGTGTGACCATTTAGGTAGGAGTGATCACCTTTTTTTGGAAAAACTGATGGTTTATTTTACATTTAGACAAAGGAATGTTTCGTACATATTTGTATAAGAGAAATAATCCTGATGTGCCAGATGTGGTTATACAAAGAGCCGCCAGAGCTGTACAGGAAATGAGGCTGTCCGTAAGAGTTGCAGCTTCCAGGTAAAGGGTGGACGACCCATAAAGCGCTGCATTCCAGAATTCAAATAATAAAAATTTTAACGATTGCAATGGGCTGAATGTGTCTTCTTCACTTTAAAAAGGTTGACAATTTTTTAATGTAAACCAGAAGTTGATATTAGTGGACTGCGTAATAAAAGTTCCAAACTGAATTACGTATGAAATATAAAGAATTCCTTCAGCCGGCATACGGTTACGCCAGAAGACTGCACAGTAAATTTCCGAGTAGCTGGATTGATAAGAAGATTGCAGGAATTGTCTGGTTACTGGGCTTCGTTAAAAGACCCAAGAACACCGGTTCGCCATCGCGAAAATACAAGTCTGTCGAACATCACAGCGTTGAACGAAAGGATCGTAAGGGAATTCTTCGACAATTATTAGCGTGCACTTAAATTATGGAAATTTATTGCTGGCAGAATGCATTACAATGACGAAACTGGTCTGTCTAGAGAATACAGTCTGCTAGTATTATTGTGCAGATTGGGAAATCAGGCTGATGATTGTTGCACCAACTGGAAGCTTGGGTTTGGTTAATATTCCTCAAAGCAACTGGTTCACAGGACCTCAATTGTTGAAAGTCATTGAACTTTCTAAGTAACATACCAGAAGCTCAAAAAAAGATCGTATAATTGTCGTAATGGACTATCACAAAAATTCATTGTATACTTGATTCCATTTTCTATGCAAGACAAAACGCCATCACAAAATTAACTTTTCCTCCCCGCCGGTGTCATCGATTACAGCCACTGGATGTAGGGGAGAAGAGACATTTAAAGGAAATTATTCGTGGCACAACATGATTATCTGCAAATTCCGGTAAAATGATATCAGTCCTTCACCTTGCATCGTTTAAATATGCCGTAAATCAAGCTGATTTTACTGCGAAAAATATAAGAACAGCTTTTGCTAAGAATGGTATATGGCAATTCTAATGACTTTTCTTCAGTGACCAGGATTTTGAGCTATCAACTGTTAGAAATATGGAAAGTGGAATTCGTAACCAAAAGATCATTCTTCGTTCTGCTAGCACACCTGTAGAACGAGGATTTTCTGAGACTAGCAAAGATAGCCTTTAACCAGAAGTTGTGCGTCCATTCCCAAAACCTGGACCAAGATGCGACAGAAAACAGAGGAAAGAAGTTGATGTCTCGCGTTTTACCGATTCTCCAATAATGTATTCCAGTGAACAAGAAGCACATGTTAGGACAGCTGTAAAAAAGGAATATTGCAAAGGGGCTAAACACTATAGATGTAAAATATCGAAGATGAACATTACAAAAAGTATTTACCTCTTCTAGTGAATTTGATTAAAAATTTCCAATGAGAAAATTGACGATTTATTAGTAACTCCTGGGACAAGTGACGAACAAGAAATAACTGCAAATTATCCTGTTTTGATTTATTTTTCTACTCACACATCCAAGTAGCTCTAGGCTGGGAAAGTTGAAGGAAAGGAAGCTTGCACATTAAGGTGAAGGTAATACCGAGACATTATGAGATATGGCAGTTTCGCTTTTCCGTTAAAGATAACAAACGTGAAATAGAAAGGGAAGCCATTTCGGCTATGATTCTACGACCAACTTATTTCGGGTGTATTGCATGCGTTACACCTCTGAAATACTGTGGCATTAATTTCTTGAGGAAAGAATTATGTGTCCAGACAAAGGGTGTGTTTTATGGACATCAAGTTCGTTTACATACATTTATATTCGGAAATTTCATTTGTGTTCAAAATTACTCCATGTTTGTTCAAATATACCGCAAGCATGAGGCAGATTTTTACATGGCCCATCGTAAGAGATCAATAATAAATTACTTGAGCCTGTTTCTTAATTTTTTTAATTAAACATATCTAATGTATGCTAAATACTGTGCACTTTCAGTATCATACCACTTGTATTCAACAAAATGTTCTTCAGAGTCTTGAGAAAATATTTTATAAATTTTATTCAAAGATACCATATTATGGATGTACAAAGCAAAACTATTTACAAATCCTGAATTTGTGTACCTAGCCTTATCTACCCAGCATGCAAAACGCTCGCTCCGTGTTATATTATCATTGGTTCTGTTTATGGCCCTATTATATTTCACAAATTGTCGCAAATTTTATACAATTTTCAGATAAAAATATTTGAATGTAAATTACCTTTCTTGATTTTGTCCACAAATTGTTCCGGAAAAGTTTGCTTTTTTAAGAAAATTTCGTTGCAAAGTTGCCACACACACACACACACACACACACACACACACACACACACATATATATATATATATATATAAGTTAGTCTTTATATAATGTACTCATTAAACTTGCCTGAATTTAGCAAAACATGAAGTTTCTCTACATATTTTGTAAAGTTCTCAAATAACTAAATTTTATCCGTCCAATGGAAGCCCAGTTGTTCGAAATGGACAGCCGGATGGACGGACAGCCATCACGAAACGAATACTCGCTTTTCGGAAATGTGCGAAATGCCTGATGTAGTTGACTTTCTTATTCATATAAAACATTCACAAGACACGGACTTACGTTTTGCAGAATTGAAGCGGCAGATTTTGGCAATGACGTAACGGTCGTAGTCAATTGCTATGATGGAGACTCGCCCACTCCACAATGCTGCAAATGTGACATAAGTGAATGTTATTTTATAGAGTAGTTGGCTAGAATTAAAACATCTGAATTATATTTTGTGAGGCTGGAAGATATTGCAAATTATAGACCAAAAATTTACCAAATTCAGCATTACCATACTTTGAACAGTATTACAGTACGATAGTGTTTGTTGTTTGGATAATATGTAAATGTTTGAAAAAGGTGCCTTCGTCTTGTTAATGAACAGGAAAAAGTGAAAGAATTTGTTAAATATGTGTCCAGACATGCAACTGAAACAGTGTGAACAAAAGTTTGTGCAACCACTTATCTATTAATTTATTTGGTGCATTATGTCAGCGAGGAGAGTAAACAATAAAACAGTAAAAGTCACTCAAACAGGGAGTCCAAAATATTGTCTATTTAAGAACGCATTGAAATTAACAAAGAACATAAATTGATTTATTACGCAAATTGTTTAATATTCTGTGCCACATTAAACATATTCAGAAAATACACCTACTTCTTCTCTTCTCTCTCCAGTTTTCTTGTCGCACAAATCAGACTACAGATTTAGGTTACACGCATACACAATTCAACGCTCCTTCAATCCCTCCCCTGCCGTTATATACGTACTGTCCATATCACAATTCGTAATTTATTAAACCCCACGATATGGATTAAATGGCGCTGTTAAGCCACGCATAGTCACCACCCCAGTCACAAGAGATAACACCAGTTCAGAAGTCGTTCGGACATTATAGTCCTCAATATCTGGATTGAGATAAACATTTAATAAAACGGAAAATGTTTGGAATATTTAATGGTTTTTGAGAAATTTACTGATACCTAATTCCACCGACCAGTTGGAGTCTCAAAATGTCTCATTGTCCCCTCAAAATCTAGATCATATTTAAATTAAATATGAAATTTTATCGTTACATTGTCCAGTTGACATCATGATAATGTTTGTGAAACAATTTAGCATGAACTTACGCATTCTTTCGATAACTTGGTCATACCCAGTAGCGTTCCAGTTTGTTGCATTGCCATACAACGTAAGTTGTGCCCTGTTGAACACAAGAAGTTTAGAATTAGACACAAATTATTATATGTAAAAATGTAAACAACCCTGTTATATATTTCACGTGTTGTGTTTGACAGTCATCAAAAGCTGAGAATTAAAGATGGTGTTAAAATGAATGTTGAAGGAAATTTTTTCGCTCCTCAATACGTGTGACAGCACGTGTAGAGTGTCAGCTGTTGGTGTAAAGCTAATAACGTTTGAATGTTTCGATAAATTAATTTTTTTTCTTTGTGCTTTTTTTAATATAATTACAGGAATTGCTTATACATTATGTGCGGAGAAAGATATGAATTTCGGTTGTTTGTGTGTCATGTTTTTTTGGGGGGGAACTTGAAAGACGGCTACATCAGAAATAAAGAACTTAAAATACAAATATTTTACTGTTGCACCGTGCATATTGGTTCAATTCACTTTATTTTTTACCAACTTATGCACTTGTATATCAGTTAATATTAATGCTGATATATTAAAATATTAAAAGATAAAATATAAAATTATTTAAAAAATCCGAAATGTTTCGGTTTACTTATAAAGCCATCTTCAGTGAGCTTCCTGTGCCTATTAAAGTTACTTGTAATTTGATATTACCGTTGAGGTATGCTGGCAGCATGTCTTATTTCATAGTATGAAAAACCTAGTGAATTTGATAAGACGCTTAACAAGAATTAATGTTTTACGCTTGGTTTCCATGGAATATAAACGCTGTTCAAGCAGTATAATTGCAGACAAGTTTTTGTACAAACAAATTTCTTAGACTTCATACGTTCATCTAGAATTTATGTAACACAGTAGGAGATTTTTTTCACATTACATGATATCCCTGTATAATTTAAGAGTTAGCCTGTGATCTTTTAAATTTTAAATATGCCACATTCGATTTCAAGACTTATCTACATCATAAAGGTTATAAATATCATACAGAAACTTTAGGAGTCAGGGATTCCTACGTTTATATTTCATAATTTCGAGTGGGATTCCGTTTGTTGGATTTGAGTGTTTGTGCCTGCTAAGGAGAACTATTAAACCATCTGTGTAATGAAATAATACAAGAGTTTAGCTTTGAATGTAGATATGCAAGTAAGAAAGGGCACTTATTTTATCAAATAATTTCATTTCAAAACCTAACTTTTCTATCAAACTCTATTAGAGTCGTTTAATTGGAGGCCGTAAAGTCTGTGACTACTCCCTATCAAGAGATTGCATGGCCAAATATAAGCGGAGGAAAATTGGGTAAACTAACCTTATTAATTACAATCAAACCCCGACAAAACCCACGATATATTTTCCCCACACAACTCTGTGAACAGCTATTCCATCTTACATATTATATCCATTTACCAACTGAAAACTGTAGTGAACAAACAGTAGATATTATGAACCCACCTGTTAAGATAAAAGTTTGCGGTTATTAAGCTGATGTTTCCCTCAGGAATTCCAAATGTGATAGCAAAGGAAACAACGTTGTTCTCAAAATGGTTTTGGTAGTGCCAGAACACGTACCAAGTTCGACCACCTGAAAACTTTGAGAATACGAAATTTGTGACAAACTTCTGGTGATTAGAACTTCTTATTTGGTATGGCTTGTAACTTTATTAAATTGTATTATTATAGTTTATTACATTCAGATGGCTGAATCTGTTTTTTCCGAATATGTAATTGTGTGGAGGCAATTTATTCAACTGTTCACGCGAGCAGCTTGTAATGGAGTGTTGGTTCAAAACTCAGTCAGGACGATAAAAAGGGTAGGAAATGTGCTTATAAACCTAAAGCTGACGTATTTTCGCCTTCCTGTTTTAGTTAAAAAGCAATTTGTATTAAAAATTATGATTGCCTTTTTGTAGAATGTGTTATTCCCGAATGCATATTACTTGCTACGTATAATAGTTTCTCCTGTGACTTTTCTTCCTCTGCCGTATATTTCACATTACTTCAAATGTGGCACTGTTTCAGAAAAAAAATTAAAAAAGAGAATGTGCTCTTTGATTTTTGAAACATTTCTTACTTTAAATAGAACTGTCAGAATATTATAATAAATTCATTATATCTTTTATAAAATAACCGAAATTTCTGAGAGATTTCGAAGGAAATTGATTTTCCTCTAAAGATTTTTGAGAAATTTTCAAATATTAAATTTCATGACTATTCGACTAGTGGATGCAGCGAAGTTTCAATCATTAAAACAGAAGTAACGGGCAAATTCTCTAAATTTGTAATTTTTGGATATCGCCTAATATTATGATTAGATTTTGTACGTCTTTTCATTGACCTTCTATGTAATAACTGATGAATAATTTTAATTAGAAAACGAGAGATTCTTTTAAAATCATTAAACACAATTATTCATAAATCATTCAGTTCCTCGATCATACTAATTCTGATATGTTTTATTGACAGTTCGTTAATGGACGCACAAATGAATTATAAAACCAAAGCAGGAGCTTAAGGAGCTGCTTGTTTTAGGAATCGTCTCTGTACTATGATACCTACCCGAGTAAAATCTAAATTGTTCCCTGCCGAAGTTCCAACGTCGCAGCCGTCGCAGAACAAAGCTAACTTGATGATTAGACCAAAAAAAATAATCAGCAGCATGTTGGTTTAATTCCTGTAATTCATGGGAAAGAGTGATATATCAGTTGTATTTTCCTCTTTTCTCCCTTCGCAAATTGAACACAGTGAAGTACACTTATGATACATTTGTTGTTTTAACACATGTTTTTTGGTTTCAAACATGCATTACCCTCGCTTTTGTTTTCATGTAGGTCTTCGCATATTCATGTGCCATATTTCCTGTTTAAATTTCTGGGAGGAGAGAAAGTTTCAAGCAATTGCACAGACGCAATTTGATGATAAATTCAGAATAAATTCCCATAAAATTTCTACATTCTTTCTCCTTTGATATCCTAACCTTCGTACCTATACGGTTACATGCAGTTCAATTTGAAGTGAATAACTGGATTTATTTTGTATACACTGTATTCGTCAGAACACTGTTCATTCTGTAGCTTGTAATAAATTGGAAGTGACAGGAAGGCGGTGGTAGTGACGAAATAAGATGTGGTATCTGAAAATGACCTAATGAGATTCAGATTGATTGGCCTTCAACGTGAAATTTGAA
>Ga0131853_10024278_pt1 | contig 10942 bp, 6 predicted proteins | sample TergutLab28metaG_FD_92764 | JGI IMG/M metagenome (GOLD analysis project Ga0131853, IMG submission 92764) | Labiotermes labralis P1 segment gut microbial communities from Petit-Saut dam, French Guiana - Lab288 P1 (version 2) (version 2) | ecosystem: Host-associated > Arthropoda: Insects >...
AAAGTTTAATGAGAAGCGCCTTTAAAAAAAGTTCCCCGAAAATTTTATTTTTCACCAAAACGAAAAAACCATTTCCCCCCCCCCCCCCGCACTAGGCGTACGCAATTTACATCTGCACTTGAATACCGCTTGTTAACAAATACAGAGGCAAAGATGTTTAGCTGAGAGTTAGACATAAATACGTCATATGGGTAAATTAAGGTCTCATATAGAGAACGCGAGATGATAAAGATGATTTCTTCCGAAACGGTAAATAAAGACGACAGATCTGACTTACAGCAAGTGTCAAAATCAAAAGTGGGTCTCTGTTCCTCAGTTCGAGGCAGCCTGGATCCAGTGCACACACCTCAACAGTTCTTCCATCTCGCTCTCCGCATAACTCGTGCCATCCCTGGCTGATGCTGGTCAGGCAACCAGCACTTCACACTTGCTTGGCGCACTGCATCGATCCAACAGACAAGGGGGTTTGCGAGGGAATGAGAGAGAACCAACAGGCCCCAGCAACCCTTCAACCCCATCCAACTCCTACCACTACCACTACCGCTGCCACCCCAACCATACCACACACTCCACACCGGTCATCGATATTTTCACACCTCCGATTCGCCTCGCTGTCATGTGGTATGGTCACTGCAGTTTGTTCTTTTCTATATCATTGTTATCGTCTGTCGTACAGTGCCTGTACCTTCTCAGTTACTACATGCTGTTTCGAAGTATCATCAGTTCCAGTAACTGCGATCTGAGATATGCGGGCCTAAATTTGTGACAGCCGAGCGCGCAGTTTTCTTTTATCCCAATCAGTACAAAGCATTTCGGACTTCCTATATTAGTCTGTTTGTACTATTTGGCCACTACATATTCCGTCTCGTGTGGGTGTGACATTTCTTCTCCAGTGGGCATGGACAACCTAAAATCTCAAGGCAAGTAATATAATTCCTTCAGAAATTAAGTCACTCAGACACTTAAGCAATTGCACATAACAATGTAATGCTGAAACAGTAAGGCACAAAGATCAATTCTCATTACGGTGGGAGGGAACTTTGAGCCAAGGGTCAATGGTGGAAACATGAAACATATTTATTTCATTTGTGCTACCCAGCACTTTGCAGCTAACAGGTGATGTTTCTTGCCACCTGTAAGTAACAAACGAAATCAACATTAGGTTAGCAGTGATTGCCAACCATAAAGAAGCCGGGATGTAGCTGATGCTGACACCTGAATACACATGCCGTTCATTGCACTGTGTATAAAACAACTTTGAGAGCGTGCCATGAGATAGTGACGTAGGTCGTTAGCGTTCATTATTACGAAGTTACTAAATTCTACTTCCACAATACCTCCGGCACTGACAGGCCGGTGGCAAGCTCAGATTATTCGATCTAATGCTTCCCTCACGAGATGACAGAGGAGAAACATGGATGGTCTACGTCATAGGTGGCTAGACGTTTCGGCTCAGTGATCTACTCTGACGACAGAAACTCTTTCGCGAGCTACATTACATGATGTATTAATATCAGGTCAACTAGGCAAAGAAACGTAATATAGCATAATAACATCAAACATACAAAAGTACAATTGTTTCAAATAAAATGTCGTTCAGTCAAAAACACAACAATATATTCAGTAATTATTGAATGTTGTGTTTTGACTGAACGACATTTTAGTTAGTACTACAACACAACCGGATGGCTCCTATAAAAATACAATTATTTCATTTATTATACACGGATCTTTTCAAACTAAAACAATTTATTACACTTAAAAGGTGCTTTCATTAACCTTCCTATGGCGAAGTTGCTGCATTACACTGCATACCTTGCGACAACTTTCTGAAAGAAGCATCATCATTACCTAGGCAAAAGTGAGCACACTACAAAAGCTCATCGGTCAGACGCCTTCGGTATCGTGATTTAATTATCTTCAGCTGGGAGAAGGCTTCTTCGCAGAGGTAGTTGATCTAAAAATGCTGGTTAACGAAAAGCTACTGATTGTACTGAGGCGACAAATAACTTTTGATGGACACCAAAAAGCGGCTTCGATCGACTGTCTGGCCACTTCATTCAGCGTACACAGCAAACACCAAAACTTGAAATGTACTGCGTTAACAGCAGAAACGTATCGAAATGCATGTTTACGACGCACATGATACATAAAACGACTTCAACTTCGGAACTACTTACGGTACGATTATATCGTCAAACAGGTTTATGGCTAACTACAACTCTGATCCACGCTTAAGACATTCCTTCACCACGAAGCCAGCAATGCGCGGTCATGTTACAGCCACAGTAACATAAAAAAGTTACCCTTGAAAGAAATATGTTTATGAGAAAATAACACATGTCTTTGTTCTCTCATTTGTGCTTGCTTATAGAAGCAACGTTGTTATGGAGACGGTAGTGCGAGACGGCATTATTTGCATGTTACTTTTTTCCGGAATGCTGGTAGCAATCCTTTGAAACAAGGGGCATCAAAACCATGGCACACATCACTTTCCTTCCGAAAGGTACAATGTACTAAGAAAAACGTTTCAGAGAAACCACAATGCGAAGTTGACCGCTAACAACTCATATGTGTTCCAGGGCTGTAACTGGCCTTCTTACGGGTCATAACACCCTGAGGAGACATTTTTACCTACTAGGGCTGCTTGACAGTCCCTTGTGCAAGAAGTGCGGGGTGAGAGAGGAAACCTCGGCCCACATTCTTTGTGAGTGCGAGGCTTTGGCCTCACTCAGACATGCGTACCTGGGATCCTTTCCTTGGAGCCGGAGGATATTAAGAGTTTAGGCTTGGGGGCCATCTGGGACTTTAGTAAGGTCACGGGGCTCCCATGATTTGATATGGGGCACAAAGGGCCCGTTAAATCAAGGCCTAGGTGCATCGTGGCTGAGAGGCCCCGCAAATCAACCAACTCATATGTGTAGGCATCACACTGCCAAAACTGCTTCGGTCTCCTGAGCACTCAAACGAATATCGTGGGCCGAAAGGCAGTAAGCATTCCCCGAATTTACCAGCGCTTCACTTCTTCGTGCATGCAACTCAGATCTGTTGGTGCCGTTCCCAAACATCTACACTGTGCCACATGTGAGTCTGTTTCACATGCTGTTGACGAAACAAGAGCATAGGTTTCTTCGCATTTACTTTTACACACACCTCCTGCTAGTTACTAACAAAGCTTCTCTCTCTCCCTCTCTCGTTAGAGTATAACTGTATGTCTTTACCCAACGAATAAACATCAGCGCAGACCGCGTCAAATTCGATTTAAATCTTTCCTGGTTTTCTAGACCAGTGTTTCTCAACCTTTGTGAGACCGCGGCCCGGTAAATTCTTTTTTCATAAGACGAGGGCCCGGTCCCAACAGATTTACTTGTAAATACTTTTCCATTTTTTTAAGTTCATACATTAAACTACTAATATAAGTATTAATAATTAATTATGGCATAATCATAAACAGTATTAGTACACATATGTATACGGTGTGGCATGTTGATAAATATAAAATTACATTTAAATTAGTCGTCAATCACTGGACTAATGAAATCTTGTTACATATTGTAGTTACCTCAGGCCAACATCTGTGTCTGAGTTTTTCTACACAATCACGAATATTTTTTTCCTCAGAATATTTCCATTATAAAACATTTAATTCGTGAAAATTGCTTAGAAAACTAAAGCGACAAATTCCAGGAGAACCTCTCGCGGCCCGTTATAATTGAAGCCAGGGCCCGGTACCGGACCGCGGCCCGGCGGTTGAGAAACACTATTCTAGGACTTTCCCAACAGCATATCTACAGCAAAACTGAAAAAGTGGCGATAAACCATCTCCCTGTTTCAGCCCATCCTGAACAGACAATTTGTAAGGCAAATGTTTACTCATCCGGACATTACTGTAAGTCCCATTTAAACACACCTTAAAAATAACCCAACCACTTTCATTGCGCAACGATAGAACAACACGAAAGAGTAGAACATCCACGCTATTGTTTGGGCAAACTCCTGTTTCTATGTTCTGTTTACATATTTGGCAAACTTATTTTGGCTAATTTTACAATACTGCTTCATCTGTACCCACGGGGTACTTTTCAGACAATAACGTGGTTATGTTTAATTCCGGTTAACTTTCAGCCTCAATTCTACCACCTATTAAAATACTACGACCTTGCCTCTACATGCCTTGTTAACAACACTGAAATTAAAGTTAATGCATGCACACACATCAGAAAATCGCATTAAGCAACAGAGATCTTAACACCGACCCACACTATGTTTCCGACTGCACTATGAGCAACAAACAAACACCATTCTGTGGAAGCTACTGACGATGAAACCCAGTTCAACTCTCATTGTTCACACGAAGTATTGCCCACTGGTGTATCCGAGATAAAGACTTTTATGAACACTTGGTTACGTGTCACTGACCGAGTGGTATGCAGCTATTATTCATATCCTTATTTTCAGTACGTATACCGAACAACAAGACTGCTTATTTATATGCAATCCTAGTAACTATGACCGTTCCATATAGACGTACATATGCAAGGTTTGAATTTCGTGTGTGAGGGAACAAACGCGCCTAAGAACTAAGAGTGTTCACTGAACGACTAAACTGAATGTACATACGAGCCTCTGCTGTATGGGGAGGCTCCATGTGGAGTACAAAGAAAAATACAGTAACTGCACTACACTATAACAACAGGGTTATTGATAATAAGTAACCACCGTGCTTCAAGAGAGTAAATTAACGTTTTCTGTAACATGACGAACTATACAATCATAGAGTTTTTCAAGTTGTTTCAGATGACAGTGAAACTTGTACACATATATATTTAATGGTGACACAAAAAGAAGTGTTGAGGGAAAAATTCTGGTCTATGGGGAGATGCAGTAATAGTAGCATGGACGAAATTACATAATGAAGAGCAACAAAATTTGTGCCTTCACCACACATCAGGATGACCAACTTAAGAAGAATGACAAAGACAGTAGGCGGGCGGCAGCACGTCCCAGGCAATGAGACATGCATACGAAATTGTAGTTAGAACTATACGAAGAATGCTAATGGGATGACAAACTTAAAACGGCATCAAGGAAGGACAGAGTTTCAATATGTGGACGGGATTCATCTACCTCTGTGTGTAGTGTTTAGAGAGGGACTGCAATAAGCCTTCGGGTTCCACACAAGCAGGGAATTCTTGACCACCCCTATTCAGGCAACCAGGAACTGTGAGGAATGTCACACAACACCGTCTAATGGCACAGATTGAACCTGAGGTGCGGATTGTAGTGCTAAACACTAATTTTGGTGCTTTTGGAGCAGAAAGAAAAACTTATTACATCATCAACGCAACTTCAAAATGTTTTTTAAATAAAGAGGTCATCATCAGGTAATAACTGGCACTTATTCATTTGAACGGAGTGTACATGACGACTGGACTGTGCTGCGTCAAATAAGTGTGTGTTGGGAGCTAGTACAGCTGTCAATTCAGCGACAGCACCACATGCTGGACGACGGGGTTCGTTTCCTGACAGTGGTAGAGATTAGTTCTGAAGTCCACTCAGACTTTCCACCCACTGGGTAGCCGAGGCTTAAAGCTGACCACTCACCTCCAGTCCTCCATACGCCTTCATGACGTGATGATAAGCACATGGACTTCTCGCACGCACGCACACACATATGCACACGGTTTGTTCATTTTAAAACTCAATCTGCCTATATAATAAAACATAATCATGTACAGTATAATGTTTAATACAAAACTCTACACAGGTCAACATCCTTTCGGCCGCACTATGGCCCTGGGGTTGACTCAGCCTCTAACAGAAAAGAGTACAAGGAATATTTCCTGGGGGATAAAGGCGGTCGGTGCGTAGAGCTGACAACCTTACCACCTTAATGTGCCGACTGTCTTCAAATCTGTGAACCTCGACCTCTTGGAACCCAAAGGGCCTGTCTAGGCCTGTGATGGGATTGCTTTTACCTTTTACATAGGTCAACAACATGCACAAAAACAGAGTAAAAGCCCCACGTGTAGTTCTTCACATAACACGAATGGTCTGTCAGCAAAGCAAAGTAGTGCTTTAATACAACAATTCTTTGATCAATTTGTGAGCAAAGTAGTGACATAAAATGAAACTGCTAGGCTCGAAACACTCGTCTTGATGCATTATAGCACCACAGACACTGCACCGAGGTGTGGCACACTGAACACGGCTGTTCATGCGCTTCCCGTCAATATCAGCCAGTTTTCCGATCACTTATGTCCCAAGCTGCAGACGAGCCACCGGGTGACATGTTCCATGTCGCACATGGAGCATAAGGAGACGAAGAAATCAGGGCGGCTTGACAAAATAAACACTCGGTGTACGAAGGTGTGCTGACAAGTAAGCCTAGTAATTCTTAAACGGAAACGGGTAAAAATATTTGAATAAACCCCATTCTCGCATAATAACCTTGGCGGTCTACACACTTCTGCTAATGTTCAAGTAATTTCGTATCTCATTCACGAAAGAAATGTGCATTGCGATGACGGAACCACAGCTGCCCTGACTTCATCGTCCGACGCCTACGGTAGTGACGTCCTCTCACACGTTCCTCTAATTTGGGAAAAAGAAGGAAACCCGACGGCGCCATGATGGACCTAAATGATGCGTGATCCAAGAGGGTGGAACCAAGGCGTCGAATCTCCGCAGTTGACCTCGCACTTGTGTGCTGTCGAACATCGTCAAGTACAACGAGTGGCTGCTCCATGTTGAGGACGAACTGTCCCAAGTCGCGTTTTCAGCTTCCGCAGCATTTCAAAATATCGCTCTGTGTTAACGTTTGTGCCAGGATGCACTAATTCTGAATGCGCCAAGCCTTTACTGTCCCAGAAAACGTGAGCATTACTCAGCCAGCAGACGGCGTTGGCGATGCTTTAAGACGGAACGCCACTGACTGTATCTTGCGTTCAGTCTCGAAACCATGCACCCTACTCTCATCTCTTGTGACGACACTGTTCAATAATTTGTCACTTTCACGTTTACAGACGTGCAGAAACTGCTGGCTAATGTCCACCTACTTCTGTTTAAGTTCGAGAGTCAGTATTCGTGACATCCATCGCGCGCACACATTTTAGTAGCCCAGATCTGCAATTATTGCCTGAAGTCGCTGGCAGGAATGCTCGTTGTCTCCGCTTGTTACTGCTGAGAAACGTGGCGATTCCTTTTAATGAGTTCAAAACCATTCCCATCAACCTTGACGGTTGCAGATCGTGGCCTTTCGATCCGTTGTTCGCCACTTAGATTCAGAGAGATCCGTTCAAGCTTTCCAACAGGAACATGTGGAGTCTGGCGTCGAACAGTAATGATGTCTACATATTCCTCTCCGTAACTACTTCCATTCGCCGACGAATGTCCACCGGAGGCACGTTTTCTGCACGCTATTTCATTGCTTTATACTCCGTCAAGTTTACGAATATAATTCAGAGCCACCTGTCGGCAGAAGTTTACATATCGGCCCTGCGGTGTGAGGAAGTCTAATGAATTAGACGCACTTCAGTTCGTACTCCGTGCTTCTCTTGCATAAAAAAATAAAAAATAAGAAGCACTGTTTTTAAGTATGTACATTTGCATTATTCCTCACATCAACGAACGATCACGGGAAAGTGTCCGAAACGTCGGAATTGTATTACGTATCGACGTGTCTGATCAGCCGGAAACATTTCAACGCATCAAAAAACAAGTGCGGCTTTGTGCCCGTTCAAATGGTGCGAACATTTCAGATTGATTGACCAATTCCTGGATCCAAAGTACTTCTTGCGAAGCTACCTGATATTGAGGTGCAGAAAAAACTCTGCTCCTTCTACAGCGCCAGACCATTTCCTAACGCGTTCATATAGGCCAGGCCGACTTTAAAATCACTGCACGCTCACACAACACTGTCATTTATTTCAGGTTCATTTCAATACACGTATTATCATCTGACCTATGCCTCCAGCTCCCACAGGGTCTGTTTCTTTCACAATTAGCGCCTAAAATTTTGTATGCAATTTCTCACCCAGTCCACACACGTGACACGTTCCGTCTATCTCGTCCTTGAGCATAAGAATATCTGCACAAGAACCTAGAGTTATGAATGCGTATTTTCAGTTCAACCTTCATATTAAACCACATCAAAGGCGATTATAAAACAAAAAATCTCAATTGAAGACAAATTTGGGAAAATTTGGGAGGTAAAGATGCGTACAGAAACTAAATGATCTTTGTCAAAGGGAATCGGAGCGCACTCCACCCGCCAACGGCTTTTCAATCTGTCCCAAGCCAAGTGGTACAAGCACGTTTCGTAACAACATAACGAAGTGCGGCACATTTTTAAAACAGGTGTTTGCGTATACGGTGTAAATACATGCTTGTACCAAAATGGATGTCACATGTCCTGCCACAAGACAAACGTAACTCTGCTGCAGAACTGTAGCTGCCTTTCTAGCACCGGTCTGCTCGAATCTCGAACGTCACGATATCCAAGCACTAACTTCGATAAACGACATAAGTTCCCGGATGGTGGGGCATGCTAAAGGTTTCAGTTTCTATACAGTTCTGAATGCGTGCTGAAAACCTAACCGCCTATTAACCTACAGATTTGGAAAACAAATTTTGCAATAACAACTACAATACAGTGAATGAAAGACAGCATTATTTCGCAATCACAATGCATTTCGTTCATTCTTCAGATGCAGTAAAGTATGCGACATTCCGCAACAGCCAGTCTCCAGAAAATACAGCCAACAGCTCTGATGCAGATATTTTGTAAATGTATGCGTCTCGGATTTATCCAGTCGGACCCTGTCCGTCCACAGCACCACTAGCACGATCGAAGGGTATTATAATCGGAACTTGATTGGCAATCAATGTGCCATGTACGTTATTATGAAGGCATGCATGTATATATATCGAGATTGTGTCGTATACAACATTTACAATCACATTTTCACATGTACGAGTTTCTCTCCCACTCCCCCCCCACCCTATACAATACCAAGAGATAATTACCGCCAGTGAAAACCATCAATACATACAACCGGAAAGGTGGAACAAAAATGCTGGAAATCAAACACCCGGTGGTCAGAACACTATTTTATAATTAACATTGCTGATTCCATTATATCGATTGGACTGATGGTGTGTGGTTTATATTGTGATGAAACAACAGTGAAAATCACAGTGACGCAGATTCTGCATCATTGGAGAGCTCCGGTATTATCGCCCCCCCCCCCTTCCACCCCCACCCCAACACACACAAGCCGAGCTATCTATAAATACGAGGCAAGCAATTTCACACTTGATGAAAACCACATAGCCAACCTAACTGATCTGCCGCCCCCACTCTAACACCCTACAAATCCCCATCACCACTGGAAAGCGTAGCACTCGCTCCAACACTTTATACCACAGCTAGGGTGTGCAAATGATTCCCGTTCAGGCCTATCTGTCAGGGTAAAATTTCAATCAGCCGGCTGCTTGATGACTGTGGGCTGTGCGATTTTCAACAGCCCACAGTCGCCGTACACAACCTCGTGCTACGTCTCGGGCATCTCGAAGGAAGCCGAGACTAGTGGAATATTTAGGGTAGTCCAGAACCAATATACTGTAACAAAACAGACGGAATATTTTCTCCTACTGTCGGTCTTTTCACGGATATTCTCACATATTAAATGAACTTACATCACATAACAAAGCGTCATACAGTGGTCTCATCCACCTAATTATTGATTCCTCGCAAATTGAGTTACGCTTAACGTGTTCCAAGTTATGAACATGGCAAGCCTATGAGAAAAAATAACAAAGGGGCTTCGGGCCAAGAAGCATAAAGCGATGATGACCATTAACACTGAAATGAAAATGAAACATTCTCACTTAGTGCCGAGCATTATGTTGCGAATACGGGCGCTGGTGGAGCTAATATCCTTCAGGAAGTTTCTAAATAATTCACCAGATAATTCATATACGGGGCCATGCAAGAAGGCAACTTATTAGATGAAAATAACGACCAAACTCGAGGGTAGTTCTCTCCTTTCCTTTCCTCGAGGGCGAATACAGTATCACGTAAACACCATCATTCTCGCGCCCCCCGTTACCCCGTTTTATAATGTTACCCCTACCAGTCTACACCAAGTTTTCTGGAGCTCGAAATGCGGCGACGGCTACGACGACGAAACTAAGGGCGTGTCTTGACAGCCACAGGAAATATTTACACCGAAAACTTATGGATGTCATAACTCTAACAGGGGAATTCAATAACAAAAATTCTCTCTGCATACTAGTACTGGAATCAGGTGCGAAAGCGAGAGAGAAGCTTAGATGGAATGACACATCAATTCTTACACTCGAGTGAAATTATTCTAGAAAACAAAAGGAACTAAGTTCTCGGTTATAATGCATAAGAAAAGTTATATGAGGAAGCTGATGCTGAAGGATGAAGTTTGGCATCACGCGGGACGAGAATCACTCCATTGTTGTGGATGATTCTGGTGACTAAATTCATTCCTTCTCATAGATTCCTTTTGACGGACCATGAAAGGCGAGAAAGAGGGGATTGTGAAACAGAACTGTACGTGTCTTACGTCTCTTTTTCTGAAGCTTGTGATATCCACTTTAAAAAACCCTTGGGAGGAAGTGAAGCACAAAGGAGCTGTCGGGAGGGACTGGGGATGGGGTGCTTGCCTTACAAGTTGCCAACAAGTGTCTCCACGCCACGACGCATCGGGTCGGACCGGGCCGTGCCCTGCCGAGCCGCAACCGTCAGCGCCTTCCCGCGAGGAAGAGAGGAAGGAAGATGCATGGTTCGGATAAAGCCAGTCGATGTTTCACCAAGAAGCTGCCCATGGACTATAAAACACCAACTACAATGACGAAGACGACAAACAGGCGGGCTATTGGTGGGGGGGGGGGGGGGGGAGAAGGGAAA
>Ga0131853_10024280_pt1 | contig 10942 bp, 9 predicted proteins | sample TergutLab28metaG_FD_92764 | JGI IMG/M metagenome (GOLD analysis project Ga0131853, IMG submission 92764) | Labiotermes labralis P1 segment gut microbial communities from Petit-Saut dam, French Guiana - Lab288 P1 (version 2) (version 2) | ecosystem: Host-associated > Arthropoda: Insects >...
AAACCTGATGATGGCCACATTAGGCCGAAACATGTAGTTTACTTCATCCTTTATTAAACATCTTTTTTAGATATTGTTGTGTTATTGACTGATACCCACACCTATTGTTTATATACACACAATGGGGATGGCTCATTTTAGAATTATGAGATGTTAGATATATTTTCTGTACGCTTCTCAATATGTAGGCCTGGGTTCGATCCCAGGGTAGTCCATGTGAAATTTGTGATGAACAAAGTAACAATGGGGCAGGCTTCTCTCCAAGAACTTAGGTTTTTCCTGTCAATTATTCTTCCAGCAATGCTTCATACTTACATACAGTTACCAACAAAACTACATTTTAGTACATTCAGATTCTGACAGTGTTACTAATTAAACTACAAAGTACTAATACTTTCTGTACTGTAAACAGGAGGTAATTCAAGTTGTATACATAACATATGAAACACACACACACACACACACACACACACACAAAGACTCAACACAGCCAGCAACTTGAATTGGTTGTATGTTAATTTATTTATAATGCTTTTTCAGTGGCATCTGTTACAAAGCATTATATAGTAGAAATATCCTGAGCAATGAAAGGAAGTAATTCAACTACAGAATATGTGATGAACTCTCCTATCAAGTAACTACAAGAAATGAGGAAAGCCACATAATTTTCAGTCAGCACAGATGGTTTGAGGCCCAAGACTCAGACTACACAGTCTGTCTTGTAAGAGGTTCATAGCCTCTTCCAACTTGAGTTCTCCACAGAGTGGAGGAGTTTGGCAGGACCTACTAAAAGAATGCTGCAAATATATACAATTTGAAATATACATAATATACATTAAATGTTAGCACTACACAAGAATCAACTTCAATTAAAAAATATGTAACTTCAGACTTTGTATAAACATATAGTTTTATTATTGTTCATTAAATAAAATTTCTATTCATCCAAACCTTTTGTACTTCTATGCATCAGTTTCTTCATATAGCAAAAGATAATGGAGTAACATTTCTGATAAAATCAGACAATATAGTAAACTGGGTACACCACACATTTAAAATTACATAAATTTAAAGTATGGTGGGTTTGAAAATAAATGATTCTTCAGACAGGTGTGGTATACAGTCTTGGAAATCTGAGCAAATAAATACACATTATGTGTAGTCCTCATTCTAGTACTCTGTTACGAAACACAAAATTACAACAAATGATGTCACATGACTTTATTATCTAATGAAGTTTCAAATACAAAATGATATCACATCATTGATGAAGCCTTACCCAGACAAGGCATTCAAAATGATGAGTCTGTATCATGTAAACTGGGCAGAAAGAGGCACAAAAACTGAATTTTGGGTGCTTTTAGTAAAACCATTATCTATACATAATGTACACACTTAACTGCTACTTTATCTTACTAAAAGACATAGACATTTATTCTTATAAATAAGAGTAAATTTAGAATATGATTACATATATTTATATATTGATAATTAAATTTATTTTAGCCACTGTCTTCTATTTACAGAAAGATTTACATCTGGAAAAGGTCACAGTAACTTAATTATTTAATAACGTATTAGATGTGAAATTTATAAGGTGTATACAGTGCACAACTTAGTGAAAAAACAAGTACAAATTCTTCATAAAGAAATACACAACTTGAGCATGTTTATATACCCCCTGTAAACTGTACTACTCTGTAACAACTGGGTAGGGCAGATGACACTGGTACAAGGACTATTGCTCATTTTTACCCATTTGCCTCACCCTGACCCACTACATGATGGAAACAGTAAGAGGTTATTACTCTACTTGGGACATCTGTGAATTTAGATTAGTTCAAAATGACATAATTACCTGGACACACAGAAAATAACCTCAGCACATCCAACTTACAGAAAAACAAAACAAACAGCACCATGAACTGTTATACTGTGAAAGGTTGCACTTTACAAACTTCCTTTAATAAGTATGATAGATGATGCCCATGCAAGGTAACAAACATGCTCAACTAAACAATAAAGTCCAGCAACATATGTAATTGAAGTGCATATCAAAACCAAAAGTACAGTAAAGCATAACACCACATCACACCAGATGCAGAGCGGTACTTACTAACACTGGAAGAGGCCTAATCCTGAACAACTATATTGTGTTGAGGAAAAAAGAAAAGGAGAGAATACAATTAACTTTCGATTCACAAGATGAAGGGACGTGCAGCAGCATTAGTTGCTGGCATCGTGTGAACACCTGACTGGGTGCAACCCATCATCACTGGGAATCCTGAACATTTAAGACCATTCATCAGTACTACCTACACACTGGCATTACTTATACAGCAAGCTCCATCATGACTAAGGAAAGCTGATATAAAGAGATTTTATATGTTGTCATAAAACAGAACATTACACATAGTGACCAAAAATTATACTTAAAAAAGTTTAGGAATTCAGTATTTTACCAGCTCATGTTACAATATTAACTCTCACTCACTCACTGATGGAATAACTCTCAACTCTTCTATGATATGAACCTACCAACATTATGAACACCCTGTTAGATGAACAGTACAATCCAATACAGCGGCTGGAATGGAATGTCTTAATGCTAAGCTACTAAATGAACTGCAAAGCTTCTAAATAGAATTAAATGTGTAGTAATACCATGCTAATGTGTGAACTATTAAAAATGAGGTAAGATTATTTACAAAGGGTTTATTTCAGGAGGACTTGAATAATATGATGGCTGGATAAGAAAGAACCTCTTCAGGTAAATGTACCCAAAAATCTGGTGTGATGGCACAATTGGTTACAAAATGGAGGAAAAAAATAAAAAAATTTTCCTCAGGCCGAAGGCACAATGGTCCAAAATGTCTCTATGCTATGTTTATGAGGAACAAGCCTGGAACTTGTCTGTACTAATGCAAGGAGAGTACTCAGGAACCAAAGGTTATAGTAATATATCCCATACTTCAAATTGAAATTGAAAGTAACACATCATTAATATAACCTTTGCTTCAAGTAAGTGTCCAGCTTGCATTAGTGTACTGACATAATGATCCAAGCTATGGGTCCGATTTGAAAACAGAAGAAAAATATTTGAAACTAATTCTTGCTTTTATGAATTAACAGCATGCCAAACATGTCAAATTTTGACAAAATACCTATCTCACCTTGGACCATTATTCCAGTGTCCTGTCCATGCTTGTTTCACTTTGGAGTTTCAGATCATGCATATTTATTTAAACCATGAACAAGTTACATGCAAAATACACACACAATTAAAAAAACACCAACACATTAGATTCACGTATTTTAACCTTTTAAAAACAGTGGTTACTGTATGTACCATGTACTATAACATAAAAAATCTCTGCATTTTGCCCACCGAGTGTGTCCATATGTTTAAAATGATTCTCACCATAAACAGTAATTATTTCCTTAAACATGGTTATGTGTGTGGTCTTTGTAACTGAGACTATGCAATCAGCTTTCAGATACTTGTTACCTGAAATTTGTACTTCTAATGGTTAACTGGAGATGGTTTGAAAACGCTGATCAGGCATTCAATATAGCTTTCAAAGAGAAAATACTGCTCTCTCATTCATTTTAAAGTACAGTATAACACAAACCAATGACTAATTATCTATCTCCAGCATATATTGGCATGTAACACAGAAACCACAAGTCCAAAAAATTCCAAAGTTAACAAAATACATAATGTGCCAACCATGTAAAATTAATATGAAAAGTATGTGAACTGGAACTATGAATGTTGTATGTTGTACATTTTCAAATTCCATACTAAGCAAAGACTTGCAAAATCCCACACTTTAGAGCCTTGAATGTTTGTGTTACTACCAAGTATTTCATAGATTATTTCATATGTGCAAATTGAACGAAATTTAATAATATGTTAACTACATTACTATTCATCTATTAGTATTATAGAAGCATGCCAAGCATGCAATTATATATGAAAATTCTTTTTTAAATATATTTTTAATATATAATTGCATGCACTGGTACTTCACATAATTCAAATTGCACAAAAGGGATATTTTGTAATATAATATTAAAATAAGAAATTTAAGGTTATCACAATGGTAAATTCATAAAATGTGATCTTCTACATCATGATACCATGTAGCCTGGAAGATGGCTATTAACATTTGGCTCACCTCTACCCCATAAATTCGGGGCAGCAGGTCCTTCCAAAATGGTGATAACTATCTTCTAGAATAGGCTACATGATGTCTAACCTAGAAAATGTCAGTATAAAATTATTAACAATTTAACAGCAAATTTATAAATACCAGTTAAAATCAGTACAAAGCAAGGTTATCAGCACAAAATCTGAAATAACCAAAAAATAATAAAGCCACTGAAATCTCCATTAAGACAAAATGCATACATATTATCAACTTACAGCTTAGAGAGTGAATGAAAGGTAAGGAAAGCAGTTGGTAGTACATACATAAGCTGATACTGCAGACAACTAGTCATTATATAGAGTTTATTTATATATGATTCTTATAAGTTGGCCATAACATTCATGGAAATAAAATATTCAATCATTCTTTTCTTAGTAGCAGTCAACAATTAAATTAATGCTTCATACATATACTGCTTTTGTATCACTGCAAAGATGGCAATTTTTGTGTTTGTGCTGCTTCAGAACCTGATTTGTGGTTCATACTCTGCAGTTAAATACAAGTAGTTCTTGTATATACTGAAACAGTCATTTCTTAGACTATATGTGAGAAACAAGTTCTGAAAATATTTCTTAACTTTATTCTTACATCTTATCAAAAGTTCTTAAAGCACTACAAGTTGCCTGACACTGGTCAATAAATGTTAAAAAGTCTCTAAAGTTTAAAGTTCTCATAGTGATCGCTATTAGGAGTGGGGTTTTTTGGATGTGACACCATACAGACAAGTGGCTGCCAACATTTCAGAGGCATCTGTTGCACCTAATTTACAGGTTTTATGGTAACTAAATTCAGTAAAATGTTCTTGGGCTAGCAGCTGTGTCAGGTGACTGAATGCTGAAAAAACCAACATTTCAAGGACCATCTCTGCCCTTGTCATCAGGCAAATGACTACCTCAAAAATCTGTCTGCTTTATGATATACCTGTCCACAATAGCCGGTGGCAAGACAAGAGGGTTGGTGGGCAGTGCCAAGTACCTGCTCTGATCGGTCCTGGTTTACTTTCAGTAACAAGCAATGAAAGCGGCTCGCATTTCCGGTTGTCTCTACAACCTAATATGGTTTAATAAATATATGTCAACAGAATGCAAGGTTCATATCTATAAGACCAATGTGCGCCCTGTGTCGACATACGCATCGGAAATGAGAGCAGAAACAGCCTACACCCAACAACTCCTCTGAACAACAGATGATGAAAACTATAAGGGCAATACATGGAAAGACGCTTAGAGATAAAATCCGCAGTGATCACCTTCGTCATCTAAGCGGAATTCAAGACATATTAAATGGACTGAGGTTCGAAGAAGAGAGTGGGATGCCCATGTGGGAAGAATGTAGGACAACCGTCTGGCAAAGATCGCTAGAGACAGTCGTCTACAGGGAGTGCGCAGTCGAGGCAGGCCGAAGAAACGCTGGAAAGAAAGTCTCATCAAAGCCCCTTCGCCTTAACCTCTGGAAGAACAGGCGTTAGCCTATAAAGAAGAAGAAGAAGAAGAAGAAGATGTTGGTTATATGGCACGGTACGAAGCCTGTGTCATTGTTACAATTATTCTTGTTCAGGTGTGGACCTCTTTGTAAAGGGAGCAATTAAAATACAGCTGAACAAGAATAACTGTAACAGAGATGGTGGTTTCACACTGAGCCAGGCCTAGCCACACATAACCAACATGTTAAAGAACATAAAAGCAGGACAGAGCAGAGTAGGTCTCACCACCAGCTATAACAGACAGGTATATCATGAAGCAGAGAGATTTTGGAGTAGTCAGTTCCCTGATGATGAGTACAGAGATGGTCCTAAAACATTGGTTTATCCAACATTCCACCACCTGATATGGTTGCTAGCCTGAGAACATTTTATTGAATCTGTTTCATCCATCACCACAGTAAAAGAGGGAAACAGCAAGTGCCTCTCTAACTTTTGTAACCATGTGCCAAACTACATGGTATCCCATCCCATACAACCCTGGTCTGAATTCAAAGATTACAGTTACTATTACATCAAACTCTACTGTTATGTCTTATTTACTCTACATTCCTACAAGTCAAAACTATCAACCTTTCTGATCAATGATTCATTTCAAGAGTTACTGTATAAAGAGGGGAATACACAGCATATTAATTGATTAAACCTAATGTAACTAGTGTTGTGAATACTTCAATTGACATCAAACTGACATTTATCAAAGCAATACATCTGAAGTACTGATACATATACTACTTTGTAATTTAATAACCTTAAAATTACAAAAAAAATGAAAATGGCCACTGACATATTTGAAACTTATGAGTTCAGCCCATTTTTCTGCATAGCAAAAAATATATTGTTTCAGGAGAGAAAAACTGAATGGCTGACCTTGATAATACTACATATACACATATTTAAATATGTCTCTGAATGTGTAGTTCAGATTTACAGACATATTCCATAGGAAATTGAGGTTAGTAATCATGAAGTAAGTAAAGTTACAATGTACCCATTGTTTCTTTATGATTTAAACTACTTCTTCAAAGGTTACAAGGAACTTCTAAGTAATGGGTGGTGCAGACCATGTATTTTGTACATAATGATTATGGCCCTTAAAAATGCTAATTTAAGCAATTAAATATCTGTATGTACCATCTTGTTTGAATTCAGATAGGAGAAAATTTTTAAAAAATTCCAATGAGGCATAAACTTGTAGGAAGACTCATAAACCCACATTAATAAAACCCTAAATTTACTATGGCTAACAAACTGATACATATTGACAGCCCCACTGAAACCATATTCAGGCATTAAAGTGCTTAATGAACATCAACATGAACACGTTTCATGCTACCAGAACAATGAGTTCAAGTTTACTGGGATACAATAACATTCTTCTTACAAAGAGATATATACTGCACAAAATTTAATGTCCTTACATTGTGACCAAGTAAGTAACATGTCAAAGATGAAACTCCAACCTAAACACTGCGGATCTAATAATATTATGCCTGGTAAGAGCTACAGAACACCTTACAACTCTCTGACAGTTAAGTAGTAGTGATGGTGGAACGTTGATCAGTGCGTAAAACCAAATAAATTCAAACACCAACCTGCTCCAGCACCTTAACCAACAAAGTTGCACATAAAGTCATTGAAGACCGAACCTGAGGCCTTGCAGTGACTAATTGCTCACCACCTGAGCTATAAAAGTGGTACAAAACATACATGAGCCTTAAACAATCCTAAAACAACTGCCTGTCCTTGTCTCTGTAACTGAGATTGTCTAAAATACTCAGACTATGCCATCAAGGCAGTATAAGAAATGAAAATCCTCTAATTTCTGTTTCTCTCTTTATTTAAGTCAGTTTGGATTAATTTCGTTACATAACCTCAAAAGAGAAACAAATTAACTACTTCTAATGTAAGAAAGCATTTCCTACAAGATTATCTGGAAAACAATATATGATATTCCTGCCGAAAATTAAGGCCTTTCATGCACCTATGCACTTACTTTATAGGAAAACATTACTCTCGCATAGCTTTCTACATCAGATAAATGATACACTGAACAGACTGAAGTATCTAGTATTCATGTAATTTCGAATTATGATCTTAAAGCTAGCAACAGATGATGAAAAAAGTTAAAACAAATTACATGAATGTAATTATGTCTCCAAGATGAGGCAATATATCCTGAATATGGAGACAGCCAGCACCTCAAGATTCACTAGTACTAAGCAACTACAACACTACGTCATGTCACGTCACGTCCACTATGACAGTAATCTTTGTGACAGGCTCACGTCCACAATGAAATGACAGTAATCTTTGTGACAGGCTTCAAATCATATCTCTGAGTAATTATGTGAAGCAAAAACCATTAAAACTCTTTCTTGACACATATATGTGATTGTCCCAAATCAATACCATAACAAACGACCATTGTATGTGCACCACTGAATCTGCTTTAATACCATATTAGTCTGGCAGGAAAAAAGCAGGGAACAATAACTGCAAGTTACTGCTGAGTGTCACATTCACATTAAAGAGACAGTGTGTGTGTGTGTGTGTGTGTGTGTGTGTGTGTGTGAATTAAATGAAGCACCATCCACTTCACAGCCCCAAAGATGGGCAACTTAGCATTAACAATAACGTTAAACAACATAATATGGCAAATGCGTGGGTTTATGTCAGTGAAAATGCTACATTATTTTGTTCTGATACATGAATTTGAACTTTAATTCGTAGTTTTTCCCAAGAACCCACTTGGAATGTGTAACAAGACAGGCAAAATATGTACAAATGTAACACTCCCTGTGCAACCACTACTGCCATGGAAAAGCAATAAATATTACATATTCTGAGTGTGTCTGTAGCCTTAGTTAGCCAGCATGCAATGCGGATGCGCATATTATATTGTCACCTGTGGCCTGTCTGGCTAAACCACAATTTTTTACACTATCTCATGAACAACATGATTGTTGAGAAAAATTATTAAACAAAAAATGTGTTTTGATTTTCTCTACTCATTGAATCCGAAACATTTCTCACCATAAGAAGAACTCAGCGAGATATGCCTTCATGTGACATACCTGTTATTCACATCAGATTTCAATGAAACTTGAATTTTCTAGACAGATTTCTGACAAACACTCATATATCAAATTTCATGAAAATCCAACTAGTGGGAGAACAGCTGTTCCACACGGAGGGAAAGATGGACAGACATGAAGCGAATAGTCCAATTTTCGCAATTTTGTAAACATGCCTAATAAACATTCACATTCTTTCATCTAACAGTGACACTGGGCCTAAGATTTTAACAGAACCACTATTTACTAATTTAAAAAAAAATGCTTATAAGAACCAGTATCATTTAATTAATACATAATGAACTCTGGTAATTTATTGAATCCCAACATAGTTTTTGAAATTGCATTCTTAATTTTGCATGTGCATATGTACATGCATGCATTTCTATGCATGTGTGTATGTGTGTGTTATGTTCACACACACATGCGTAATAATGGACTGCAATAACAGAATTTCTGTGTAGGCAAGAAATATTATTCTGCAGCCTCTGATTTGACTATGAAATTGGACAAATATGGCTAACTACTGGACATAATACTTTATAATAGAAATACTGTTGCACTTTAAAACAATACAATTTTCGACCTCTGCAGATATTCTCACTGGCAGAGTAATATTCCTATTATTTTGGCTTATACACGTTTGTTATAATGACTCCCTGAAAATGGCACCACGGTGCCAAAACATGCATGAGTTGGTGTGTGTCATAAATGGTGTCTCATGAAATGCACTTCTTGGATGATATATTGAAATGAACATGCAAGGTACGCACAGCATAAAATTTACGTTTGTACATCTTAGAAGACTTTGTAAGGAATTTTATGAAAATAAAATAAAATAAAGTTTCCATAAATAAACATTGTACTATAAACAGACGGTAAGACATTAGAATGTGTAAAAATATGCTTACCATCCTGCATGAACATTAAGCTAATCTTAATATTAAGGATTTAGAACACCTGAATGAAAATGGAAATGGATTACTTAAATTTTAGTAGCGCCTCATCCTCTCTAAACTGGTAAATGAGGTATGAAAACAACAAATATTAAGAAGGCGCTAAAGAATTTATTCATTTTTAAACTGTTTCCGAAACCTATGTTTGGCTGTCTTCACTCAGAAACAGGTATAACTGGATTGTAAAATGTGTGGGATCTTGCATTTCAAACACTTATACTTAGCTGAAACCCAAATTTTTGGCAGCAATAAAGAGATTTAAACCTAAAACGATCATACTCGCTCTTTCATAGGCACCAGTAAAGCCAATAAATGAGTTTGCATATTTAAAAAAAAAACTGTATTCAACATATAAAGTCACACATGAAGAGTGTTTTGCATGTTCATTACTCAATTGGCCAAATTAGCACATAAATGCGAAAATGTGATGAGCTTACTCCATATGGTTATGGTGTTGTCAGACAGTAATCTTTAAATGTTATATAAAAAACATGCTTTCTAGTAGAAAGGGCTGTGTCTGGGAAGGATAAAGGGCGTACAAGTTCCAGAAACCTTTTTGGATAACCGAAATGATATGGAAACGGTACCTTCCTGAAATTATTTAGTTAGAACTGAAAGAAATTGACCTAGATGGCTATTGAATTTAGTCCACAACCTCAAACCTTATTTGTTTCATAATCACGTTAGTATTATCCGCCTATGTTGTCTTCCCAGTGGCTTCTTGCTTTCAGGTGTTTCAGCCAAAAGTCTGCATGCTTCTGTCATATCTCCCATCCATTTTACATGTCTTGTACAGCTTACTGTCCTTGATTTTATTGTCCTAATAATATCCGGCAAAGAGTGAAAATTGCGGAACTCTTCATTATATATACAGGTGTCCCAGGAGGAATGTGCCAGTCTTCGGGAGAGTGTTCCTTATGTTAAAGTATACCGATATAACCCAAAAGACCTATATCCAAAGTGGAACAGATACGGAGATAATGACCAGAGAAAAGTGGGGACTTCTTGCGGTTCCAAATACTGCAACCTGCACAGCTGATGTGTTACGCGTCAGTGCTAATGTCCTTGAGACTGGAATGCAGTGTTAATTGTGCCTGCGTGACGGTTAGTTGCTTGCACAGAGTTGCAAGAATGCCTTTTGTGTTTTCCCACGTGGAATATTGTGACATGCATTTTGTGTATGGATTTTGCAACGGCAATGCACATGCTGCTGTT